>MDSY01132759.1_pt1 | contig 10153 bp, 9 predicted proteins | sample 811131 | NCBI WGS metagenome assembly MDSY01 (sample SAMN05326643, study PRJNA326480) | marine metagenome | isolation source: seawater | place: Atlantic Ocean: South West | collected 2010
ATCGTGAAGACCATTAATTATTGATAACCCATTAGAGACTGCTTTATCAATTACTGGAAACCATAAGCTAGGAATTAAACCTCCTGAATTTGCAATTCCTAATAGAAGAACTTCTGCTCCAAGAGAAATCGCATCATCTATACTTTTCACAATAGGGACTTCTCTATTAATTGGCAGACAATCTTTAATGTTTTTTCCAGAATTATTAGAATCTATGACAGCGATAATAGGGTTTGTAAGATACCTTAATGCGCCAAAGCCCATCTTACCATTTTCGGTAAATAGGTGTCCTTCCATGTATATAGCAACTTTAGACGAATTACTAAGCATTAAATATATTCTTTTAAAAATCCTCCATGACCTGGAGCAATTCTTGGCATTGTAATTCCATTTACCATTTTGGCTCCAGATGCTGGATCTGGTTTTAAATTATAATGCGAATCAAGATCAACATGATCAATTTGCCCAGATATAGAAGCCCCAGCAGATATTGAAATAGAAGACTCACTCATGCATCCAATCATTGTTTGTAATCCAAATGCTTTAGCCGTTGATAATATCCTTAAAGATTCTGTTATCCCTCCACATTTCATTAATTTAAGATTAACTCCGTCTACCCACTCATAATACTCTACGATATCTTGAGAGAATCTGCACGATTCATCAACAAATATTGGTAATATTCTATTTTCATATAATATTTTGAGATCTTTTTCATTTCCTTCTGCTAATGGTTGTTCTACATAATCACATTCTCTTTTTGACAACCACTCAATCATATGTTTTGCGTTCTCAGTATTCCACCCTCCATTTGCATCTACTCGAAGGCTTACATTGTATGGTTTTATACATTCTAAAACTTGATTGTACATATTTTTATCAGCCTCTATTCCCTTTGGAGACCCTAGCTTAACTTTCAAGTGTTTCGCCGAACTCCCATCAAATAATATAGGAATTCTATCTTTGGCAGACTCCGGACTCATTATTCCAAGAGTAACTGATGTTTTTGATGAAGGAATCGGAAGTCCAAGCAACTCATGAAGTGGTAGATTTGCTTTTTTAGATTTCAAATCCCACAAAGCTATATCTAATCCTGCATATGAACATGGAGAGATATTCATTTCTCTGGCCCTGTATTCTACCTCTAATATGGATTTATCGTTAATATTAGTTTCTAAAAGTTTTTGAAGCTCTGAAATTACTTGATCTGGATTTTCAGCTCCTTCATTTCTTCCCGGTGCAGATTCACCCCAACCAACAATACCATCTTTTTCAACTCTCACAAAAACATTAAATGAATCACCATGAACTCCCCGACTAATTGCCAGAGGAAATCTCTTTCTTAATAAAATCTTATGGAAACTAACTTTCATAATTATAAGAAATAAAGCTTTTAACAATAGTAAATATACAATATCTTTATCTTGAATTTAAATTGATATTCTTTAATAAAATGAAAAAACTACTTGTAATTCTTCTAATTTTTCCTTTAAATATAATTTGTCAAAAAAAAATAAATGGAACAATTGTTGATAAAAATGAAATATTCCTATCGGGAGTATTAGTAACAGTTGAAGGTTCTAAAACGGAAGTTTTATCTGATGATAATGGTTTTTATAGTCTAACAGCATCAAAAGCTGGAGATTTGTTATTCTCAAAAGCTGGGTTTTCTAGCCAATCTGTTCCCTATGATGAAACAACTTACACAATAAATGTTACCCTAAACGAAGCTGAAGAAAAAATTGAACCAGATAGAAGAACTAATTCTCTAAGAAGTGCTGAAAATTTTTCTGGAAGAGATCTAATTATAGTGATTGCTGGGAAAATTCCTGGTGCAAGAATTAAAGGAGGGAAAATTGCTTTAAGGGGGAGACAATCTTTCAAAGAATCAGATGCTGTAATATGGGAAGTTAACGGAATGATATATAATACTCCGCCCCCTCTGGATATTTCTCAAATAAGATATTTAGATGTAAAAAAAGGTTTAGCTGAAACAAATATTTATGGTTCACAAGGAGGCGCTGGAGTGATTATTCTAAAAACAGAAGTTACCGAAAAAGAGTATCAAAGTGCAAATAATCTTTGGAACAAGCCCCCTCCTCTAACTAAAGAAGAAAAAAGAGAGCTAAAGGCGAAAAGAAAGGCAAAGCGCCTTTTAAAAAAAATGAAAAAAAATAGTAAATCAGTTAACACTTAGGATTTATAAAATTTAGATTTTATATAAATTAGTTACAATAACAAATAATAGCTATAACTTGAATAAAAAAACTATTTGCCTATTAATGAAAAAATTAATTTTTATATTAAGTTTTGTCTTTTTTCTTAGTTGTAATTCAAATAGTTCTCAAAATGAAAAGTTATCTGATATTGATTCTATTCAACTTAAAACCTCTTTTTTAGATTTAAGAAATAAAAAAGTTGATTTATCATTATACAAAGGAAAAAAAATCATAATTAATTATTGGGCTACATGGTGTAGCCCGTGTATAAGGGAAATGCCAAGTTTAATGAGAGCTCAAGAGATTTTAAAAAATCATAATTATACTTTTTTATTAGTTTCTGATGAAAAATTATCAAAAATCTCTAAGTTTAAAAAGGAAAAAAAATATAATCTAAGTTTTTTAAAATCTGTAAATTCAAATGAGACATTTGGAATCTATTCTTTACCCACTTCATATATTTTTAATGAAAAAGGAATGAAAATTGAAACTATTATTGGAACACTTGTATGGGATTCTGAGCAAACAATAAAAAAATTAAAAACACTTTAGTATGGGAAAGTTAATTTCTAATCTTATTCTGCTAGTTATAATTTCTTGTTCAACAAAAGAAATTTTTATAGAGGAAATCCCATTTTCCTATGAAAATAATAATGCTCAGCCTACTTTAGTTTCTTCCAATGGTAGTTTATCGTTAACCTGGATTTCCACAAAAGAAAATTATGCCACCTTAAATTTTAGTCAATATAAAAATGGAAAGTGGATAAAACCATTAACAATTTCAAATGGTTCCGACTGGTTTGTAAATTGGGCTGATTTTCCTGCTCATGCTGTTAATGAGGACTTAATAATTACAAGCCATTTGAAAAAATCTGCAACAGGAACATATACTTACGATGTGATTCTAAATTTGCAGAATTTGTCTGGAGAAAAATTAAAAAAAGATTTTAAATTAAATACAGATGGTATTAAAGCAGAACATGGTTTTGTGAGTATAGTCCCTAACGATATGAAAGGATTTTTTATCACCTGGTTAGATGGAAGAAATACAGTCCAAAAAAATTCAGATGGAGATCACAAACCAATGACTATTCGTTTTGCTGAAATTACAAATAAAGGAGATATTATAAATGAAAGCGAACTTGATGCAAAAGTATGTGACTGCTGCCAAACCTCAATAACTGATACTAAAAGTGGCCCCATTGTAGTATACAGAGACAGAGGCAATTCGGAAGTAAGGGATATTTATAGTATCAAAAGAAAAAATGGAATTTGGGAAGATCCCAGTCCAGTTCATAATGATGGGTGGGTAATAAATGGATGTCCTGTAAATGGCCCTAAAGTTATTGGCAACTCAAAAAGTTTAGCTGTTGCTTGGTTTACAGCACCAAACGGTGATCCTAAAGTAAATCTTTCATTTTCAAAAATAAATAACGGCTCTTTCAATAATCCATTAAAAATAAACGATCATAGTGCGATTGGTCGAGTTGATGTTGCTTTTTTAAATGATGAAGAAGTAATAGTTAGTTATATGGAGGTTGACAACATTGGAACATATTTAAGGTTAAAAAAAGTTTCAGTCAATGGTGAAGTTTCTAAGCCAATTACAATATCTAAAATTGATGGAGGAAGAAATACAGGTGTTCCTCAACTGGAAATTATAAATAATGAAATTTTTATTGTTTGGACTATTTTTAATGATGGAATGAATCAATTAAAATCTGTAAAGTTAAGTTCAAAAAGCATCTAAGTTTTTTTATAATCATAAATAATGAAATTAATATTTCGAGCTTTTTCTAATTAAAGCATTCAATAAGACTAAACTTGTTAATACCCCTGTAAAATTTGCAATAATATCAAAATAGTCAAAAATACGATCGTTGGTTAAAACCGGCTGCAAATATTCAATAATCAAACCTACAATAAAACAAATAATCAAAATAATAGTGTTTAAATTTTTAAAAATGTGTTTTCTCAGATACATCGATAAACTAATAGCCTGAAAGCCATATAGAACAAAATGGCCTATCTTGTCCAAATGAGGTATGAAACCTGGGATATTGGGATTTCCTGGAACTATAAAAAAACTTAAATAAATAATCAAAATAAGATTTATAGTTGAAATAAATTTCCAGTTTAAATTTTCAATATTCATAATGATATGATAATTGGGCTAATTTAATTAACCTATCTTTTAACATCCAAACTATTGGTTGTTTTTCACTAATTTACAAGCTAAATAATCTCTATTTTTTTATACTTATATTCAATTTTAACCATAAAGAAGAATTGTTTTCCTTTATTTTGTTCTATTAAACCTTTTTTTGTTTTTAAAGTCTCATAATAAATTATTATTCCAATATGGTTACTGTAAATAAATTCATTTTTTCAATACTTATATTTTTTCTTGTATTACCTCCCTCTGAAAATACCATTCAAGATTTTCAAGGAAAAGCATATTACTTTTCAAAATCAACCCTAAATCTTGGAGCTTGGGGGGCTAGAATGAGTGAAGCTCAAAAAAAACAAATGCAAAGTCGGCTTAAAAATAGACTAGAGAAAACATTTACATTAAGCTTCAACAAAAATGAGTCAATATTTGAAGAAGAAGAAAAAGTTGATGCAATTTCTGGAGCTACTGACTCATGGGGGAATAATTTCTCACGTGGAAAGCAATATAAAAATGTAAAAGAAAATCAACTAATTCAAGCTCAAGAATTTTACGGAAAGCGTTTTTTGGTCAAAGATGAATTACAAACTATAAAATGGGCAATGGCCTCTGAATCAAAACAAATTGGAAAATACATGTGTTTTAAAGCAACTGCGTCAGTTCCATCAAAAGAACTTTCATGGTATTCATTTTCATGGGGAGATCTGTCTTCTGAAGATAAAAGTGAGGAAATTGAAATGACTGAAATAGTGGCTTGGTATACACTTCAAATACCATTAAAACATGGTCCTGCCGAATATTGGGGTTTACCGGGATTAATTTTAGAGATTAGTGCTGGAGATACAACAATGCTGTGTTCCCAAATAGAAATGAACCCTAAATATAAAATTGAAATTGAAGCTCCTGACAAAGGGAAAATAATTACTAAAACAGCATATCAATCTACTTTAAAAGGTAAAATGATTGAAATGAGAGATAACAGAGGGAGAAGGAGAAGAAATTAAAAAGCTAATATTTGAAATCAATAATTATTAATGAAAAAAATATTATTAATTTTTCAATTTTTATTTACTACCCTCTTATATGGTCAAATTAAACTTGAGGGGGTTGTAACCGATAGTTTAAAAAACCCTCTTGAACTCGCGAGTTTAGTTGCTATTAACGAAAAAACAAGTGATCTAGAATCTTACGTTGTTACAGACCAATCAGGTAAATTCAAACTTCAATTAAAAAAAAATACTAAATATAAAGTTCAAGTAAATTATATTGGATTAAGAACTATAGAAGATATAATTCAAACTAAAGAAACTAGCCTATCCAAAAATTATATAATGTTAAAGGGAATAGTTTTAGATGAAGTAGTTGTGAAAATTCCCGTCATAGTAAAGGGAGATACTATTATTTATGATGCTGATTCATTTAAAAATGGATCTGAAAGAAAATTAGAAGATATAATAGATAAACTTCCAGGAGTTGAGCTCAATGAGAATAATCAAATCGAAGTTGAGGGAAAGGTTGTCAATAAAATAACAGTAAATGGAAAAGATTTTTTTGATGGCGACACTAAAATAGCAACCAAAAATATACCCTCTAATGCAGTTGATAAAATTCAAGTCATAAGAAATTATGCAGAGGTAGGGCAACTAAGTGGAGTCAGAAATAATCAAAATAATGTTGCAATTGACATAAAGCTTAAAGAAGGAAAAGAAAGCTTTTGGTTTGGTAACGTTACAGCTGGATTGGGAAACTCTCCCACTGATAATTTATACTTATTACAGCCAAAATTATTTTATTACAGCCCTAAGTATAGTATTAATTTTATTGGTGATCTTAATAATATTGGAGAAGTTGCACTCACCCGAAGAGATATTTTTGGTTTTGGAGGGGGCTTTAGAGCACCTAGTAATCAAAGTGGAACAAGTATTAACTTGGGAGACAATAGTCTTAATTTTTTAACAAATGGAAGAAATGCTTTAAAAACGGAAAATAAATTAGCGACTGGTAATTTTAGTTATTCGCCTAAGCCAACTCTTGATCTGAGTGGATTTATGATTTACAATTCAACCCAAATTTTATCAAATGAAATTAGCTTGATAAGGTATACAGATTCAGGAATTCCTGACGAAGCAAAAGAACAATCAGGTAAAGAAGAATCAAATCAAGGGTTATTAAAATTAAGTGCTTCTTTCAAACCAAACTTTAATAATCAAATTGATTATGATGTTTTAGCTCGAGTGTCAAATGATTTTCAGCGGCAAGATATTTACTCTTCAATTATTGGTAATACAAATCAATTAGAGGAGGTAACTCCCTACTCTATTAATCAAAACTTGAATTACTACTTCACATTAAACGAAAATAATATTTTTGCTTTCGAAGCTCAGCATCTTATTAAAAATGAGGATCCATTTTACAATGCTATTTTAGAAAACGATCCTAATGGTGATAATGCTTTTGATACCACAGCTGATGCCTTGGGACTTGATAATTCATTGTTTAATTATAATATAGGACAAAACAGAAAAATTCAGTCTAATCAATTAGACGCTAAGCTTGATTATTATAATATTATAAGTCCAAAAAGTAATATAAATTTTACATTAGGAACTATATTAAGTAGTCAAGAATTTAACTCAAATATTTTTCAATTTTTGAGCAATGATTTTAAATTTGTCCCTGCTCCAAATATTAACCAAGGAATAGGTGTCAATGACACAGAATATAACTTTAGTGATGTTTACCTCGGGATTCATTATCGTTTTAGGACCGGGAAATTTACATTTACACCTGGTTTATCAATTCATGCATATGGCAATAACAATTCTCAATTTAATAATACAATAAAAGATAATTTCATAAGATTTCTACCAGATTTTGAAACAAGAATACAGCTAAAAAAAGGGGAGTCCCTTACTCTAAGCTACAACATGAAAAATCAATTTACTGATGTCACACGCTTAGCACAAGGGCTAGTTTTAAATAGTTACAATAGTATTCAGTATGGTGCACCAGATCTTCAAAATGCCTTATCTCACAATATTAGTCTATTTTACAGGAGCTTCAACCTTTTCAACTACACCAACGTCTTTGCTAGAGCAGCTTATTCAAATAATATTGATCAAATTAGAGGTCTAACAAATTTTGAAAGTGTAATTCGTACTAGTACTTTTTTTAATTCGAGTTATGCGGATGAAAATTTTAATCTTTTTGGAAGAGTACAAAAAACTTTTGGTAAAATTAGAACAAGTTTAAATACAAGTTTCAATTATAGCAAGATTAACCAATTTATTCAAGGAAGGCAATCACTCAATGAAGGATTTACTCAATCTTTCACTCCTGGAGTAAGAACTAATTTTAGGTATGCTCCCAATATTAACATAAGATATCGTTATTCATTAACAAATAATAATCAAGGGAATCGTGAAACAAAATTTATTACAAAAGCACCATCAGTTGATTTGGATGCATTTATATTAAAAAAAATCACTTTCAGGACTAAATATAGCTATACCACACAGGAACAGGGAGCAGGTGAATCTCAATCATTTCAAAATTGGGATGCTTCTCTATCCTTTTTAAAAGATAAAGATGCTAAATGGGAATATGAAATTAAGGCATCTAATATTTTAGATATTGATGCCCAAGTAAGAAATAGTGCAAATAGTATTTCAGTATTTAGCTCAGAAACCTTCATTCAGCCTAGGTTTATAACTTTCAGAATAGTATATAGGCTGTAATACTAGGATTAATTATCTCAGTAAACTCTTTGGGGTTTATTTGTAAGTAAAACATATTTATATTTCTGTATATCCATTTTAAGTAATACTAGTTTATATTTGAAAAAATATAATATGATTTTTGGTTCTTCTAGAGGTTTTGAAAATATTGATCTTCATGGAATTCGTCATAAAGAAGCAATGGAAATGGTTCGTGAAGCTTTAGAGATCAAAAAATCACAAGGTTCCTTTTCTTTAACTATAATTACAGGAAACTCTTCTGTTCTTCAAGGTCGAATATTTAAAGAGATTCTAGAATTTACTCAATTTAACTATTATATACCCTCTTGGAATTTAGGGCAAATAATTGTAGAATATGTAGTCCTGTAATCTTTTAGGTTGGGGTATTGACTTATTAACTGGAGCTATTAATAAGTTTGATATGAAAGGGATACGATATTGAACTTCAGAAGGAGAAACAATGAATACCAATTAAAACTAATTTTTTACTTCCACAGTAATATCTGATAATCCATCTTTTTTGTGTTGGATGATATACTTATTATAATAATTTAAGGGCTCTTATTTTATAATTAAATCTCCCAAAATTGACCAACCTCCTTTAAGTGCGTTAGACGAGTCCCAATATCCATCAACTACGTCAATTTCATTTGAAAAAAGTATATACGTATTTCTTGGATTAAGTTTCCATAAATTCATTTTTTCTTCTTTAGCACCAGGTTGAACTATTCTGATTCCAATCTTATAGGTTCCTATATCTAAATTAATATTTGAGTCTTTTATTTCAAAAGTGAAACTTTCACTGGGTAAAATGCTAGATATTCTATAATCAGTTTCAAAAATTTTCAAGACTTCATTTTTATCACTTAAAATTAAAAATTCAACATCCCAATCATGATAAATTGGCGCTACACCAATATTACTTAACTCCAATTCTATTGACAGTTGATCGTTGGAGGTTATAATTTGAGAAAATTTGAGTTTTTCAATTTGAAAATTGTAACCCATTAAACGATGTAATTTCATGAAACTATCACAAAGTTGACTTTCAACTTCACATACATTATCTACCTTCATTGTCGAATAATGACCTTTTTTTATAATTGATTCTCCTATATCACTATTATATATAAGATTAAATTCGTTTTCTGGAATTTGAGGAGGATACTCACCACCAATAGGCCCATCAAGCCATTTATCTCCTAAAGATATTGCATTGTCAAATTCATAACTATGGTCTGCAGGTCCAAAAAAATCGTTATGAAAACCTATACCGCCATCCGAACTAAGGGGTTCTTTCCAAGGATAACGTCCCATAATTTTCGAGACTTTAAAGTTTTCTTTAAATGAATTGAGTATTTCACGCTTTAAATTATCAGATAGTTGATAATCCTCTGAATATCCAAATGTATGCCACTCTCCCCAATATCCAATTATTCCAATCTGAAAAGCATAAATTCTAGGATCAAGATCATAATGGATAGCTAGAGCGTTAATTGCTTCTTTGGCTTGAACTATAAATTTTTCATTATTAAAATCAGTAATATATCTTCCATTATCACTTTTTAGTCTCTTAACTCCTAATTCATTATATAGCCAATTTGGTCCTGCGTCTGAAAACTCATCTTCTCCATGCCAATCAGTGTATAGTCTCAAAATTAAATGTCTACCCCTACTTCCTGGACGGTCAATAACATCTTCAATGTAATTAAAATTATACTCTCCGTTACTAGGTTCAAAATCTTTCCATTTGATATATTGAAAACCTACTGAAGCATAATCGTGGTCTTCCCACCAGCCAGAACTCCAACCTTTTAGTGGGTTTTGATATGGTCCTTCATTTTTTGGATAAAAATACTCAACAATCTTAGAACCAGAATTTTCATCTGAAGAAATTAACTGTTTTTCACAAGCTAATATTAAGAAAGTTAAAAAAAATAAATAAAAATAGGTTTTAATAGTCATAATTATTGAACAAGATAATTTTGATATAAAATCCTAAATTTACTCATAATATAAAATAGAAA
>MDSY01091742.1_pt1 | contig 10152 bp, 8 predicted proteins | sample 811131 | NCBI WGS metagenome assembly MDSY01 (sample SAMN05326643, study PRJNA326480) | marine metagenome | isolation source: seawater | place: Atlantic Ocean: South West | collected 2010
CACCCATGTGCCCACCCAACACCGCACCGGGGACGCCGGGGATGGCGCCGGGGATGGCGCCGGGGATGGCGCCGGGGATGGCGCCGGGGATGGCGCCGGGGAGGGCGCCGGGGAGGGCGCCAGGGATGGCACTGGGGATGGCGCCAGGGATGGCACTGGGGAGGGCGCCAATGATGGCGCCGGGCATGACCGGCATGACGACCGGCATGGCGACCGGGATGGCCGCCGGGATGGCGCCTGGCATGGCGATTGCCGCGTTGCCGATGGCGGCATTGGTTGCGAGACCGATCCCGCCCAGTGGCGCGGCGGCGCCATCGAGCTGAACCCTCATCTGCGGCGTCATCACGAGAGGCACCGTCGGCGCGCAGCTCATCTGCCCATTGCATAGAAACGACTGCCCTGACATTGCCGAGCCAACGGCGTTGACCGCCGCCGCACCACCGTATCCAATCTGAGGGCCGCCGAATGGGACGGGAGCCACAGGCACCGTCGCAGACATGAGCGAGGGTGCCGCGAGCATCCCGCCATCGGGCGAGACGACACCGCCGGCGTTCATCATGAGATTCATACTGTTAGAATCGAGCCGGCTTCCAACGAGACCGCCAGCAAGCATTGGCGAGGTGACGTGCGCAGCGCGCGGGGCAGCGAGCATCGCTGCGTGGACTGCCGCCTGCTGCAACGCCGGCTGAGAGCCCCAAGGGTGCGGTACTTGGCCGCTATTCGCCAGGCTCGGTGCGCCCCCCGCGACGACACTCTGGTCGGCAAAGCATGAGAGGGATGGGCCGGCCACCATGGGTCGATTCTGGAGCCGGTACGAATTGATGAGCTGGTTCTGCAGCGCATTGATCTCATCCATCGCCCGCTTGACCTCATGCATCTTGCGCATCTCCCTGCGAGGGCGAGGCGCGCGAGCTGGGTGAGCTCGAGCTGGGTGGCGGCTACGAGGGTGAAAGCGTCGTGCTGAACAGCGTCGTGCGGTGCGGGTGTGGCGTGCGTCGAGGGGAGGCGAGCACGGTTCGATTCGCTTGCGGCGTACAATGCCATCGAGTGGGCTTGTGTGCGGTCGGCGTGCTTCTCCGAGAGGTAGTGGTCGTGCACCACGTTTGGGTCCATGGTCGGCAGCACGCTGAGGCTCGGCAGCACGCTGAGGCTCAGGGGGGCTCGCGTCTGCTTCTTGCCTTGCTTGGCGTCTTGTGGCGTGTAGGAGTGTGTGGAGGCGCGTTGTCGCACACGGCTGCCGCGATGATCCATGCCTCCGGCGCGCCACGCTTCGAGAAATCTCCTCGAAGCGTGGCGACGTTCACGGCGCGGGCTTGAGGCACAGCCCGGGGACCGTCGATGGGCTGTGGAGACCTACCTGGAACCGGCTGTGGAGACCTACCTGGAACCAGGCAGAGAGGGGCTAAAAACATTCACCACCCAAGAAAAAAAGAAAAAAAGAGCCTGGCGTCTATTGGCTTTCGCGCCCCTCTTGTCTCTCCGTCCTTGTAATGTGGGAGAGGCCTAGGCAGCAATTGAGGACGCTGTGGGAGGCGAATCTCGAGAGCTGCTCGAGCGCGCAGTCCACCAATAGGTTCTCGCTCTCGTCGACCGCTTCCACCGTTGTATTCTCGTCGATGCCACGCTACGCTGGTCTCTCGTGGACAGGGCGAACATCTGCGCCGGTCGTAGCTTCAGCGCCAGCGCCACAGAGCTTCTACAAGGATTGCGGGTGTGCATTGAGGCCGTCCCGACGCTCCCTGCCACGCCCGATCACACCGTGCCTCGCGCGCTCACCGCCCTTGCCGCCGTTGTGCAGGGTGGATGACTTTTTGCATAAGCGCCGCAACAACGCGCTCGCCCGGTTGGCCACCTTGTTGCGCAAGGCTGTGAAGAACGATGCGACGGTGGCAGAGCGCGCGCAGTGCCGTGCGCAGTGCCGCGCCATGATCAAGGCGTCCGCCACCAGTCGCCTGAAGTGCATCAAGATGCTGCGGAGACTGATCGACGCGCCGGCGCTACAGACACTTCTACCGCTCGAGACATCCGACCCGCCTGCGAGTTCCATCGGTGATCCCTCTTGGGAGTGGCCGATCAGCGAGCGTCTCGAGAACGAGGAGCGCGCATCGATGGAGGATGCTGACCTTCTCGACCACCTCGAGCGCGAGTTTGGAGGCCTCCGCACGCGCACTCAAGCGACCCTCGAGCTCTTTCGAGATTGCTGCAAAGTCCACGAGGACGCGGTGGAGGCCGCAGCGACTCTCTATACGTCAACAGTTGCTTCTGCACCAGACGTCGCCTCCGGCTCACATGCTGCTCCACCGGATACGGCGTCTGGCTCAGTCGCCACCTCCCAAGGGGCAGCCTCAAGCACCGCGCCGATGACAGTGCAAGAAAAGCAGGTCCTAGGGCACTTGAGTGGCACACGCAAGCGGGCGCGGGCGGCGGCGGCGGCGGCGGAGGCGGAGGAATCTCACGGGCAAGATGATCCAGGAGGATCGAGCGGCACACGCAAGCGTGCGCGGGCGGTGACGTTTGATACAGCGGCGGCTGATGCAGCTGCGGTCGATACAGCGGCGGCGGACAAAGTCGAAGAGGACGAGGGCCAAAGAGCTGTTGTAGCGGACGCTGCGCAGGAGGAGGGTGACGAGGGCGAAGGCGAGGATGAGGAGCAGGAGGGCGACGGCGGCAATGAGAATACGGAGAGTGCAGAGGCGATGGAGGAGCCAGACGAAGAGCAGCAGAAAGAGGAGCAGAAGCACCTTCAGATTAAAAAGTGGATCCTTGATCACCCAGCTATCAAGGGGTTCGCATTTGCGCGGAAGCTGAGAGAGAGGCCCGCCAAAGCCACTTCGCCCGCCAAAGCCACTTCGCCCGCCAAAGCCACTTCGCCCGCCAAAGCCGCTTCGGCCGCCAAGGCCAAGTCGCACGCCAAAGCCAGGTCGCCCTCTCGAGGCGAATCGGCCGCAAAAGGCAAACCGGCCGCAAAAGGCAACACGCCCGCAGCAGACAACACGCCCGCAGCAGGCCATGCGCCGCCAGAGCTCGAAATGCTGCAGAGCGCATTGCTCGCTGTGCAAGAGCATCTCGCTGCAGCCGCCGATCACGTGGCTGATGACGACGACAGCGCAGAGGCGTTTGCCCAGGCCGTTGAGGAGCTGCTTGACGCGCTCCGCCCTTGTGCCGACGCTGACGAGCACTTGTTCGGTTATGGCACCATAGCAACCAGCGAGACTCACCTCTCTCAGGCACCCGCGCGCGATGCCGAGTGGTGGGCAGCTGCAGTCGGCGCCGTGCGACTGTCGCTCGAATACTATGCGCGCTCGAAGGATTGGAGCAACTGGTGTGACTTGGGAAAGGAGCTCTTGCCTCCCTCCCGCACTGGCCACCCCGCACTCGCATCTCTCAGCCGGGAGCTCGAGGTGTCTCGACGCCGTATCAAGCTCGGTGGCTCGCCCGCAAAGCCACGTGGATCGACGCCCTCGCCCGCTCAGCTCAAGGATGCACTGGCTGCCGCTGCGCCACAATGGGAGAGCTGGATTCGCGCTGCCTTCCCGCCGGACCTCGAAGATCCGCCCCCCCCGGACCTCGAAGAGCCCCCCGCAAAATTAGCATCGCCCGTAAAGCCAGCTACGCGGGCGGGCCTCGCGCATGGGCAAGGTCGTGGGCGTGCACAAGAGATGGGCTCTGCTGAACGGGCGTGTAGAGTCTCGCCTCGCCGTGCCAACTCATCAGTCTCCGCTTCTCCGGTGCCCAGCAATCCTCCCTCGCGGGCGCGGCTCCATGGACAACGGCGTGGGCGTGAACCAGAGCAGGCCTCTGCTCAAGTGACTTCTACAACGGGGGGGGCGACTTCTGTCAGGGCATCATCCCGGCATGCCTCAGCTTCTCCGGCGGCCTCTTCCAGCAATCCATCCTCGCGCAAACGCAGGGCTTCGCCTGCTCCCGCGGAAAATGCTACGAAGCGCTCGACTCGAAGGCGCCAATGAGAGTGTCGGCAAGGACACTCCCCAAGTCGAGTCGTCCGTAGGCAGATTGCTTAGTGCAGCAATGAGAATTCGAATTGCATTCTCTGCGCATTTGGTGCAGCCCATTCTCACGAGCTGAGGCGCCACATGGATGTATATGGATGTGTATGCAAAGTGCAAAGTCTAGCACCTGACCATGCACTTGTATTCTGCCCGCCGCACATGTAGATATACCGTTACCGATCGAATCACCTTGATTTTTGTTCACATCCTTGATCCTTTATCCTAGTCATCATAGTCTGAGTCTCTAGTCATTTGCGCGATGCATGTGTGCATATATCTATATTGAATCATATGGTGAATTGTGTTTAAATATGGCCTCTAATACGTAAAGAAAGGGGTGATTTGACCTCTTCATCCAACCAGAGAAGAGACTTAACAGACTTAGAGACTAAGACTTGTGTACACTCGTTAAAGAAGAAAACCATAACCAACGACTCGAACTATTTAATACCAATACGGGCGACTTGGACTATGCACTATCACAGCGGCTACTGGTAGGCAACTACGGAGAGCGTCTGGAATTTCCCTGGGCTTGAGTGTACACAGTGCACTGGGTTATTTCGTCACTCAGAGAGTTTCTACTAGAGGCCTTTCAGGGACGATGCTACTCTAGCTCTGGCTCGTCATACAGAGCCTTCCAGAGGGCCGCCTCATCAATCTTCGGCTTGTCCGAGAGCGGTAGACCGCCATCCAGCGCCACCTGTACGGTCTCCTCCCCCTCCCCAGCTAGTGTGATCTGGACCACTTCCTCCACATCCTGCTCCGTTCCGCCATCGCCACCCGCCGCGGCGGCCGCCGCGTCATCAACGGCTGAGGCGGTGACAGCCGCAGCATCCACCGGCCCAGGCACGCGTTCCGCGGGCGCGAAGCCTCCGACTCCGCTCACCGCGAGCTCTGTGAGGCTCTCCTCGAGTGCGGCGTCATCCTCGGTGAAGAGAACGTCCAGCGCGCCGCTGATTCGCTCCTCCTCCAGCTTGGACTTGGGAGTGAGCGCAGCCAACGGGTCCGGCTGAGAAGCAGCAGCGGCCGCCTCCCTCTTCGCCTGTCGCTTGGCCTCGCGTTCCTTGGCTTTTCGTTTGAAGACGGGGTTGTCGCCGACACCATACATCGGACACTCCTTGCACCCGCGCTGTGGACAATTCCCGCACTTGGACCCTCCCATGTTGAAGGCCTTGGCCGCGGACGGAGAGCGGTCCCTATCGCCGTCGCCTCCGACGAGCTTCGCCTGGAAGTTGATGGTCTGTCCATCGCGCTCGTTCTCGAGGATGACGAGGTCGGAGTGGGAGACGAAGTGGATGCAGTTGACTGGGCATGACGCCACCGCCTCCTCGATGACGTCGTCCGAGTCGCCGCCCTGTTGGAAGACACGCGCGCGTCCAAAGTCGTCCTCCATGAAAAAGGTGGAGCGAGCGATGGATGCGCAGTAGGTGCAGCCGATGCACTCGTGCTCGTCGACGTAGGTCATACGAACCACGTACGGATCCCCGTCCTCGTCCACTTCGAGGTGCTTGTGAGAAGGCTCGCTCTTGTCGACTTCAAGCTGTACTTGCGTGCCCTCGTAAAGCGCTCGGAGCTTCTCTTCTCGCTCGGCATCATCTAGCGCCATGCGCAGCGGCGTAGCGCGCGCAATCGCATCCCCGCGCCTACGCACGCCAATGCTCGGCGGCGCCAAGACCACACCCAGCGCCAAAAAGGGCACCAGTGGAGCCATTCGCCGACGATTGCCACCAAAAACCACGGGGGATCTCTTTTTGATTGGCACTCAAAGATTCAGAGTTGGCACACCTTGACTTGGTAGGGTGTGTGTAACACTGTGTTACCTGGGACCTAGGAACCTAACACTAGGTACCACAAAGATGACGTGAGAAAATTGTCGTCGACAATGGACGATCCGTTCAACATATTCGACGCGCAGCCTCCCAAGAAGAGCCGCGTGGAGCAGGTGGCTGGGCCTGAGTCATCGCTGTTGCCCCTCGTGAGGGCATTTGTCGTGCAGAATGCGCGGCGCACCTCCGAAGACTTGCTGCCGCAGCTCGCGGGCAGCGCATCTTCTGGCGCTGCAGCGAGCGGTGCGGCTCCGACGTCTGTGGCGGATGATCTCGAGTCGTTGGTGGCGCTGCTGCAGATGGAGAGCCCAAAGGAGCGCGCAGACTCCATCGCACCCGCCACGCGAATCGAAGCCGCCACGTGGAGCCTCCTCAGCCAACGTGGCGCATGGCCGCACGTTGCGTGGAGGGAGGCGTATGTGCTCAGCCAGTGGGTCCTCAGCTATACTGACGCTGTACGGAACGCGCCCACGGATGCGCTGAGAAGGCTCGACCGTGCCTTCATCCTCGGCGGCCCTTCCGAGATGCTCCGAAACGCAATGGCTGTCATGGAGGCCGCGATCGACACCCCCGCTACCCACGCTACCCCCCTGGACGCTGTGATCGACACACAGCCATCCGAAAAGGTCTCATCCGAAAAGGTCTCATCCGAAAAGGTCTCATCCGAAAAGGTCTCGCCGGGGAATGCGATCGGATCGACCATCTCGACGATCGATCCCGCACGGCAGATCGAGCGAGCTGCACACCTCACACTCGACGCGTTTCGTCCGCATTGGCGGGCCAACAGACCGCTCGTGCTCGGTGGGCTCTTGGACGATTGGGGAGCGGTATCCAAGTGGAGCCTAGATTGGTTCAGGGCGGTCCATGGTCATAGGTTGGTACCAGTCGAGCTCGGACTCATGGGCGGCAGCACAAGTCGCGGGAAGCCACCGCCGGCCGCCGCTTTTGGTGGGAAGCCACCAGCGGCTGCCGCTTTTGGTGGGAAGCCACCGCCGGCTGCCGCTTCGAGCGAGACGCCATCGTGGCACGAGCGAACGATGGCGCTCTCTGATCTGATCGACACGTACCTGCTCCCGTCTGCACGCGGCGACTCAGCTGGGATCGCCTACCTCGCACAGCACGCGCTCTTCGAGCAGATCCCCTCGTTGCGAGAGGACTTTCAACCGCCGCCCCATTGTGAGCTCGGACGTCTCCAACATGTCAACGTGTGGATGGGCACCGCGGGCACGGTGACGCCGTTGCACTACGACTCTTATGACAACATGCTCGCTCAGCTGAGTGGGTACAAGTACGTGCGCCTCTACGCATCCGATCAGAGTCGGTACCTCTATGTTGAGCGAGCGGCGGCTGACGGCGGTCTCAGTGCGCAGGGTAACATGAGCTCGGTAGAGGAGCTCGAGGCTCCTGACTTGGAGCGGTATCCTCTGCTAGGAAAGGCTCGGTACACAGAGACGGTGCTCGGTCCTGGTGAGACGCTCTTCATCCCGGCGCGCTGCTGGCACTACGTCCGATCACTCAGCAGCGCATTGTCGGTCAGTTTCTGGTTTTGACATGACACATCTTGTCAAGTAGAAGTAGTAGTAAGTAACACTACAAAAGACCGAGTAAAGGGTGCAAAAAGAAGCATGCATTTTCATAGAGATGCCGAACTCAGACACACACATGTCATGGACATGTGGAAGCCTCCCAGGTCCAGCTCCCCTGTCTTCCTCAGTCAAGCCCTCCTCGCAAACTCGCCTGAGCCACCTTATTCCCATGCTTGCATGGACAACTCGGGCGGGACTTCGGCGAGGACCGGACTTTCGCGAGGCCAGATGCCGACAGGACGTCCATCGGACCCACGGCTGAGCCTTGAGCACGCGGCGCGCGAGCTGTCGACTGCGCAGCCGAGCATCGATCAAGTCTTCCTGGCCGAGACATCGGAGCGCGTACCGCACGAGCTCGCCGGCAGCAGCACGGCTGCTGCAGCTGCTCGACTGCCTCCACTGCCGCCGGGCGCTGCGGATGCGCAGCGTGGGGATGCGAGCTGGGCGCGGCCGCTCGCCGCTGAGGCGATCGGCACGGGGTTCTATATGCTGCTCGGCCTCGGCGCATGCAGCGCGCAGCTCTCCATCGGCGCCTTCGAGGGCACCTTGCAGCTCGCCGCGATCTGGGGTACCTCCGTCTCTCTCGCCGTCTACGCGACGAGTGCCGTCTCCGGAGCGCACCTGAACACTGCGGTGACTGCTGCGCACTGTTTCTTCAACGGCTTCTCTCCCATCCGCGGACTCGCCTACGCCGCCGCCCAGCTCGCCGGCGCGACCGCTGCGGTGGCGCTCAATTTGATTCTGTACCAGCACACGATTCGAGATTACGAAGATCGAAGTGGGCTCGAGAGGGGGAGCGTCGAGGGCCTTGGATCGGCGCCTGGGTTGATCATCTATTCACACCTTCCTGCTGGCGTCGACAATCCCTGCGCGGCGCTCGCGGTTGAGGCGCTCTGTACTGCGGTGCTCGTGTTTACCGTCTTCACGTTTGTCCATCCGCTGAACGGTGCGGTGCCGGATACCCTCGTGCCCGCGCTCGTAGGGGGAGTGGTTGCTGTGCTCACTGCAATCTACTGCCCGTTGACGGGCGCCGGCTTCAACCCAGCGCGTGATCTCGCCCCGCGAATCGTCTACGCGCTCGGAGGCTGGGGAGCAGGCACCTTTACAGACTGGTGGGTGTATACTGTCGGACCTTTGCTCGGCTTGTTACTCGGCGGAGGTTTGAGCGCCGTCCTCTATGAGCGCCCTCGCCCGTGTGCGTTCACCAGAAGCAGGCAAGCTGGGAGGATCTCCTTGTGCAAACGGGCGCGCTACTACTAGATATTCATTGTTGCCACGGGGAAATCTTCCGATCTCTCTCGTCGTTGCGGATGTACTCTCAGATTGAGATGTGGAGTCATGTTACAATTGAGAGCAAGATGGAAGAGTAACATGATTACCTGCCCTGGTACTTGCACCTACAATTATTGACATGGGACTCCTATCATGAATTGCACTTTTAGCGCATGGTGTGAATTAGGATCAGAATGAGAATCATGCCTCGGCTTGAGGCCGCTCATCCAGAACATCCGTCTCCTCCGGCCGTACGACGAGCGTGAGCGAGTTCGAGGGCGCGGGCGGTACCATGACCTTGCCCACACATCGTAAGCAAAGCACGTGCCCACACGAGAGCGCGCCCAGCCCACTGCTGTACCTCTCGAGGCAGATGAGGCAGGCAATCGGCGTGTCGAAGAAGATTGGTCTCACATTTTGACTTTCCGAGCAGAGCCGGCATGTGGGGCATCGGATCTTTGAGCCGGCGATCATCTGGACGCGGACAGCTGGCTGATCTGGCGATGCCATCTCGACGTCGATCGCCGGGGTCGCCTGCCCACGTGCGATCGCCTCCTGCCTCTGCCGGTGCTCGTGCATGATGATCCAGGCGACCATGGCAGCCGTCGGGAGCAATAGAACATGAAAGCCGGTGAGTGAGAGGCCGATGATGAGGCCGGTACTAAGTGGTGACTCTGATGAGCCAGTCCCGTAGAGAGCAAACTCCCCGGAGCCTGAGCCTGAGCCTGCCTCGCTCAGGCCGGTTGGCCAAGATATCATCTTGAAACAAAAATCGATGTATGAAACATACATAAAGTCACCACTGTAAAATGCATGCATACTATTTCTCTCGCAATTGAGATGGGCGGCGATTAGCCATCTTAGACGCGTCTGGATGATTTTCTGATTGCGATGGCCGCTCTCAGCCGCGGCCACTTGCCCACCATGCTGGCATTGCTGGCGCAGCTCGCCCAGGGTGGAGTAGGACAACCTTCGCCCCCCCCTCATCTGACGGTGCGAGCGAAGACTACACACACGCATCCATCCAAAGCTCGATTGCCCACATACTCTCCTCCTTGTTGCGAAGAGCACACACACGCATCTATATACTCTACAGTCTATATTGCCCACATTCTCTCTCCTCTTTTGTTGATGCATCGACTCGCATCGAACCCTTCCTGACCGGATAAGCACACATCACCGGGAGTCGAACCCATGACCCCCTTTCTCCGGACTCGAACCTGGTACCTCTTTACCGGAGGTCGAACTCTGGGCATGACTCTCACATGTGTCCTCTCGCCCCAGCCTCTGAGATCGCATCCTCCCATTCTCCCGCCACGCTCCTTCCGCAGGCGATCCCCGCTCATGTGGTGCCTGAAGGCGCAACCATCACTGTCGCCGGCGCCGCGACGAGCATCGGCCGACAGTTGATCCAAGCGCTCACGGACGCTGGGCGTGACTGGAAGGCGCGCAGTAGAG
>MDSY01101805.1_pt1 | contig 10151 bp, 8 predicted proteins | sample 811131 | NCBI WGS metagenome assembly MDSY01 (sample SAMN05326643, study PRJNA326480) | marine metagenome | isolation source: seawater | place: Atlantic Ocean: South West | collected 2010
CCAGAAAAATATCTCCAAATGAAATAGTTTAAGGTTAGAAAAAAAGCTGGGAGGAGTACTCTGGCCCTGTATTCATTCATTTGCTCTTGATCAAACCCAGTAGCAAGGAATGCAATGGGTAGTTGATCGTAAAAAAATAAAGCAACGATTGTTCTTAGAGCTATATATAGACTAATTAGCACTAAAGAATATTTAATCAACTTTTCCATCAGTATATTAGGATACACTTTTAACCTAAATATATAAATATTCTTAAAAATATCAGGATGATCAAGACAAAAATTTTATTGACTAAAAAAGATAATCTAAAAAGCCCTCATCCAAAACCTTTTGATGGTATGGCTATCAGCATAAAAGAGTTGAGAACTTTTATACAAGAAACTACTAGAATAAAAAAACAACCCATTATAATTTTTGGAGCAAATTGGTGTCCAGATGCAAGATTATTAGAAGGAGTACTGCAACTGCCATCTGTAAAGAATTATATTGATATGCATTGTGATGTATTGAAGATAGATGTGGGAAATTATGAGATCAATACAGAGTTATTTGGATTTTTTAATTCCGCAATCAAAGATGGCATCCCAAGGGTATTTATACTGAATTTAAAAGGTGAAACAATTAATCTTGAGACAAACGACAAAATGAGGACTGCAAGAGAGCATTCTGCTCAAGAAATCTTTGAGTATCTGCAAGATTATGTGGGAATTAATTAATATCGAAAGTGCTTGATCTTATCTCGACTTTGTCCAATATCAGTCATGGCTTGAATGCCTATATCTAAGTGTTGATCGGCCCATTTAGAAGTTACCGCCTTGTCTGACTCTTCTGTTTTAACCCCATCTGGAGTAACAGGCACATCTGAAACTAATAACAATGCGCCTCTTGGAATCTCATTGTAATGACCAACAATAAAAATGGTAGCAACCTCCATATCAATTCCAATGGCGGTAGTCTTTTTAAGTTTTTTAAGGAATGGTTTATCGTGCTCCCAAACTCTTCTATTGGTTGTATAAATAACACCTGTTCGATAATCAGTCCCAGAATCTAAAATTTTGTCGGAAACAAATTTATGCAGCTTAAATGAAGGCAAAGCAGGCACTTCGGGAGGAAAATAATCATTTGAGGTACCGTCTCCTCTAATGGCGGCTATTGGGAGAATTAGGTTGCCAATTTCTGAGGTCTCTTTTAGACCTCCACACTTTCCAAGAAATAATACACCTTTAGGATTCCTTGCTACCAATAAATCCATGATTGTCGCCGCATTCGGCGAGCCTATACCAAAATTTATAATACTAAGGCCATCAGCATTGGTACAAGAAGACATAGGCTTGTTCTCACCTTGTATGTCAACATTAAATCTTGATGCAAATTGCTCAACATAATTTTGAAAATTTGTTAGTAGAATATAGTCTCCAAACCCATCCACGGGCATACCTGTATATCTTGGAAGCCAGTCTTTGGCTATGTCGTATTTATTATCCATGGCGCATTATAGACTATGGAGCATTGATTCAAGAAGTTTGCTGCTCTTTGGCTATAAAAACCAAATTAAGCTAATTGGTAGGGATGGAGGGAGTCGAACCCCCACGCCTTGCGGCACTTGGTTCTAAGCCAAGCATGTCTACCAGTTCCATCACATCCCCGAAAGAAAAAGAATTATATTACAGAATTAGGAAATGTTAAGTGATTTATTGATATGAAGGATTTTAAAAATAAGGAATCTCATTCTTTCTTTTTTTATGAGCAAGTAATAGAACAATCATTAAAAATATTTCACCGATAAATACATACATTCCAAACATATTGAAGCCTTCATAATAAAAGCTGACCAATCTGCCAAGAGCAATGAAACCCATAATATATGCAACTGTGACAGCAATTGATAGGGGGTTATATGAGAAGGTAAATCTAACCAATAGGTATGAATAAGCAAGAAAAGAACCAGCAAACAAAGATCTAAATTCCGATGCTGTTTCTGGATTTGTGGCTATAACTGGGATAAAGCCAAGGTCTGATAAATCTGGTTTGAACATAACAAAGCATCCAATTATAAATAAGCATAAAGCTGAAAACAAAATAGAAATTTTTAACATTTACAATACTCCCAAAACAAACAGAGCCAAGAAGAATGCAACAACTCCCATTGCCAACCAAAAATAAAGCTCTTTGGTGTTTCCGAATCTATAAGCATTGATTGCAAGACCCCAGCAATACAATGGGGCCAAAGTAATGATAATAGAGCTTATAAGAATGGCTATAGGTATAAAAGCCAAAACCAGAAACAATTGAAGTGCTAATTTATTCATTAGCATAGGGGAACACACTTGTCGCAGATATGTCAAACATGCTTAAGTGCTTTCTATCCAAATAGGGGAAGTCCATGCCCTTTCTTGAATAAATTTTGGAATAGGTTGTTGATCGTCTTCTTCGCAATATTTTGGGTTCTTTAGGCACAGTTGATGAGACCACCGACAAGATTTATTAGCTACAACTCGAACATAGTAATATGCATTTTCGGAACTATCAAAATTTGGATCGCTCCAAACAGTACACATAGATTTTTTACCGGTTCCCGTCACTTGGCAATTTGAGAGATTAAGCTCAGAGGGTGAGTCATTAGTCTGAACATCATGAAGTGAAGTCTCAAGCTCACCATTTCGAATCACTCCCTTAATAACTTGAAGTTTCTCTATGAATTGATCTTCAATATTATTGTCAGCACTCGCTGAAATAAACAAACTTGGATTAGATAGATTTTGAGATTTTAATGTGCCGCCCATGGAGGTGGCATTTGAATATGCATATGAAATATTTTCTGGATTGCTGCATAAGTTTTTATCCAAGTTATCTCCAAGGAAAAACCTCACAATGAATCTAGGGCCAGAGGTTCCATAAACTTCTTTGCGTTTAAAAGCCTCAAATATTGAAGTCCTAGAATTCTCTTCGGCCCAAGCAACAGCTAAGCCTCCAGGGTTAAATTCAATATCATCTGGCAAACCATCGGGGATAGATGAGCGAAAAGACTTACCAGCACCCCCATGACCCTGGAAAGAATCTTCATCTACTGCCCCTGGAGTTCCAAGGTGGGTATCCGTACTGGCAATCACTCCAAACTTTAAAGGATTAACGGATAACTCTTCCTGAAATTGCAAACCTTTTCCTAAAGCTTCTCTTACAAAGCTAGAATCGGGCGATGAAGAAAGATCTTTCTGAAACTTTGAACGGAAATCTTTGTATGGAAGTTGCTCAAAATCGCACAAGGGATCATTTTGATTGATGTTGCATTCTGAGCTTCCTTTGTGTTGAAAGATTTCTACCAGTGGCTCTTTTACGCTCTGAATCAGTAATTCATCTTGGTCTGGTTTTTCAAACATGTATCCATTGCTAAGATTTGAATTATGAGGAATTACAACGTAATCGCAATCCTCAAAACAAGTTTTATCAAGCAGGCTCCAAAGCTCCTTTCTGGTTGGAGCTTCATAAAAACTTACTGGCTCCATTGGGACTCTTGAATTATCAAAAATGATATTGCGATGAAGATTATTTCCTGAATAAGCAGCGCCGGTCCATTCATAACCTACAAAAGAGGTAAATTTACAATCGCTGCTCCTGTCGTAGTGATCTTCTGCTGCCTGAATAGTTTCTTGCCATGGCTTTTGGGCTGCATCCAGACAAAATTCTCTTGAATCGCCACAGAAACCTAATGGTTTTCTCATGCTGGCCTTTGCGTTCATGTAAAAATACGAAAGCTTTGGGAAATTTCTGTAAGCAATGCATTGCAAGCTATTGTACTTAGGTGAGTCAAGGTCAGAACACATCCTGACCTCTCCTAGAAGCTCTGCATGGTCAGTTACGGCTGCAAAGTCTAAGGGCTGAGTAAGCTGAGATTTTCGCTCACTGGTTCCATCTTTTTTGTAAGGTTGAAGGTACAAAGATTGCCCCTTGGCATACCTATATGCATCGTCTGGAGTATTAAGTGTGCCTTGAGTATTTGCATCCAAAGATAGGGCCGTATGCACATGCAAATCTCCAAAAAGAGGCATCCTCTCTTTGACATAGACATCACAGGGCATCCTATTTTCTCTTGCATAAGACTCTGCATCGTCGGCAAATATCAATTGAAAAGAAGTAAAAGTTGCCAGCAAAAAAATAATTTGTTTCATAAAATAGATGTCTAAAAAAAACGGCAACCTAAGTTGCCGTTTTAACATAAGTCTTAGTTAGACCAACTGATTAAAAGTTATATACGATCTGAGCTCCCATTTGTCTGCCCATGTTTGTATTACCTGCATAAAACTTAGAAGCTAATCCACTTCCACCAGGAAGTGCATAATCAGAGTAGTATGCTTGAATGTTTGATAACGCAACGTCATCTGTAATATTTTTTACAAAGAAGCTTGCATCCCATACTTGATCAGCAGATCTCCAACCAACTATGATGTTAGCTAAGTACAATGCTGGTATCTTGATGTCTGGATTAATAGAGTTTGTTCTCTCGTCTCTCCAGCTAACATTGTATCGAGTGTATCTTTCACCACCCCAGTATGAAGCCACGGTATGATCTAAGTAGAAATTCAGCGAGGACTCGGCAGCATCGCTAACCGGTGACCCACTAACGTCCCTGGTCGCTACCGACATTCCAACGTATGAAGGATCGTTTGCATATCCTATAGAACCTGCATCGAATTCACTGTCGGTTGATGTGTAACTTCCACCTAGCACCATGCTTTCGCTTACAACGTATGCATACTCAAGATCTAATCCTGAAAGAGATGCATCGTTATTAGTGAAAATACCACCTTGGACCTGGGTAACATTACCTGGACCAGTTGCAGTGTATTCTCTGGCTGAGACGTTGTCCCATTTGGATTGGAAATTATCGATTGTGTAATCATAATATGCAGCATTTAATCTTAGTCTGCCGTCCATAAAAGTTGCTTTCATACCAATCTCAGTCATATCACTTTCTTCTTCAACAAAAGTTAGGACTGCTGGATTAACAGCAATGGGAGAAACAGTAACGCCTGGGCTTCTGAACCCACTTTCAGTAGAAACATAAATTAACATGTCTTCATTGATGTAGTGACCAACTTTAAAACTACCTGTGGTCGAATCAACAAGAGAGTTTTGATCCTTGGCAGCAATTCTTGGAATAGTCATCCCACCACCTGAAGCTTGAGGCACAAGAGCTGTCAATGGAAGGTATAGATTTTGAGCCCTGTAACCAACGATTTCTTGCTCTCTAAAACCAACTTGAACAAAAGTTTTATCGGATAAGTTGTACTTAAAGTTAGCAAAATAAGCCTCTGTTTTGTTGTCCAATGGAATTTCCATACAAGTCAAAACCCAACTCTTAGCTGCCATTGAGCCTGGATTAGCTCTTGCAGCATTACAGGCGTTGTTTGGAGTTTTAAAATCAAACCCAACGGCTGGTGTGAACATAGCAGGTGCAACTTCAGTAATACTAAAGGAACGATCTAAGTCAGCGGTTGTAAAAGTCTGAGAATCTCTTGAGAAGAAACCAATTGTATATTCGAGCTTATCGCTGTCTTGATTTGAAATTCTGGCTTCAAAAGTTGAAATACCCGAATTAGTTCTAACTTCTTGTGGGTAACCATAGACATAGGCCCCTGCGTAATCTCTATCAATAAGACCCATGGCATCATTTTGAGAATCAGAGAATCTCAAAGCAAGCGCATGACTTCCCATGTCGTAATCGATCATAAGGTTGTGCAATGTTGCAGAGTTATTTTGCCTAGGAGTTTGGAAGTGCAAAGCGACTCCAGATCCAGGCTTGAGTCCATCAGCTGGAATATCGCCATAAGTAGGTCTATGCAGAAATGAAAGCTGAGCTGCTGAGCCTGCTGGCGCAAAACCTGCGGCTTCTGCCTGAGCAATGCCAGCAACATAACCGTTCACCACTTGCTCGTAGGAAGGCGTGCCGTTGGAGCCTGCTACCGGCTGAGGATAAACTTGGTTATTTTCTGTATTTTGATATTTAAATCTTACACTTAGGTCATCGCTAGGCTGCCACGAAAGACTAATACGGCCTGATTCTAAATTGTGAGATTCATTAATACTTGTTCTAAGATTTCTTATTTCATTGCCATCGTTAGCATTTTTTACACCAGCAAATCTTAAGGAAAGAGTATCTGAAATATGAAAATCGGAGGCTGCTTCAATAATAGAAGTCATGTTATCGGCCCATGTAGTTTTTACATAGCCATTTTTCTCTTCGCCACCCATTTGAGCATCTCGAGTATAAATTTGCACCGCACCAGCAGAACTAACAACGCCTTGCAGAGTTCCCTGGGAACCTTTAAGAATTTCTACACGCTCCGTGTCGTACATTTGGTAAAACAAGTCTTGAGCTCTAACTGGCATCTCATCGATGTAGCCCTGGATTGGTTGATCGTTTCCGCCATCTGGATCAAGCCTTTGTCCACGCATGATAATGGTAGATCTTCTAGGGTCAATCTGAGTAAATTCTACACCTGATACAACCTGAGCTAGTTCACTCAAATCTCTGATTTGATAGTCATCAATAGTGCTGCCAGTAACTGCATTTACAGTTTGAGCAATATCTTGAACGTTCTCTTCTTTTTTTGTAGCTGTTACTACAACCTCTTCTAAAACCAAGTTTGAATCTTGTGCAAAAGAAACATTAGGTATCGCAACAAAAGTTACAACAGTTAATAGGCTTAATAATCTCTTCATGGTTCCCCCCATAATTGAAGAATGTTTTATGAAAATATACCTGTTTTTTCCCGAAACCCCAAACTTTTTACCCTAAAGTAAGTTTAATTAAATTCAGTTAACTCAGGATTCATGCTTGATATTTTTAATTGAAGCTCCTGCATCAACTCGTTATTTTGTTTTCTATAAGAATCAAAAGCCTGCACTGTTTCCTCTAGCAATAAAAGATTTCTATTGAGCTCTATTATTTTTGCCTCTGTAGCGCTATTACTTTGACTTAATTGATTAAAATTTTTTGCTGTAATGCCTAATTTTTTTAACTGAGAATCAATTAATTGAATATTTTTTTGATCGTTCGTTTGGGTGGTAGCTATGTCTTTGAGTAATTTCGATTGCTTGCTTAAGTCTAAAGTAAGCTTTGCAATGTTTGCTTTGTTTCTTTTATTACTTAAATCCCATAACTTTCTAATCTCTTTATCTAGAAATTGTAATTGAGTATTAATGTCAGTTAAAAACTCTGTTGAGGTTGAATCAGCAAGTTGTAATTGCTCTTCCAGAATAGAGAGCCTAGATTCAACAAGCTCATTAATCTCATTTGATGAGCGAGATATTTCACTTACCCAAAGGGATAAAGCTAGAATGCCGCAAAGCAACAAGACAAAAACAACCCCTAGGAATAGGCCACTTGAATTTTTATTTCCCATTGCTTTTTCTTCTTTGGAGGCTGAAATTTTAATTGCCATAATGATGCAGTATTACTTGGTTAAATTGTATTTGATTATATGTTTTAATATGCAATAGATTATAAGACCTAACTTTAAACAATTTAACACTATTATGAATTTAGATTTTTCAGACGATCAAAAATATCTTCAAGAGGAAGCAAGAAAATTTTTTGATAAAGAAGGTGGGCTTGGAAATGCTCGCAAAGTTATGGATAACTCTCAAGAAGCTGACCAAGAACTTTGGGCTAAGATCGTTGATCTTGGGTGGACAGGCATTAGGGTTCCTGAAGCATACGAAGGACTTGGGCTTGGTCACCTTGAGCTGTGTGTTGTTGCTGAAGAGCTCGGAAGATCTTTAGCTCCAGTTCCGTTCTCTTCCTCAGTGTATTTTTTTACCGAAGCATTAATTAAATATGGTAGCGAAGACATTAAAACTCAACTGCTGCCAAAACTAGTTTCTGGTGAGGTTGTTGGAACCTATGGAATTGCAGAAGACTCTCACCAGGCAACAGAAAAAAACCTCCAAGTTACTTGCTCTGGGGATAAGTTAAATGGAACAAAAATTGCGGTACCCGATGCTGGCATAGCGTCTCACATGATTGTTGTATCCAAAACTAGTCAAGGAACAGAGCTAAGGCTTGTAAATTTATCAGACCCATCAGTGACTATCACGTCTCAAAAAAATATAGATACTTCTAAGGCATTTTTTAAAGTTGATTTTAAGGATACCCCCTCAGATTTACTTGGCCAGTCTGGTCAAGGTTGGGATTACATTCAGCACCTTCTTGATCAGGCTGCTGTATTGTTCGCATTTGAGCAAGTTGGTGGATCTCAAGCTGCCTTAGATATGGCAAAAGCTTATTCACTTGAAAGATTTGCTTTTGGTCGACAGATTGGTTCCTATCAGGCCATAAAACACAAGCTTGCAGATATGTATATTGCAATTACACTTGCAAAGTCAAATTGCTATTTCGGCGCTTGGGCGCTTTCCTCCGAGTCAGCCGAGCTTCCCCTTGCTTCAGCAACGGCAAGAGTCAGCGCAACCAAAGCCTTTCAGTTGTGCTCAAAAGAGAATATTCAAACTCACGGCGGCAATGGCTTTACTTGGGAGTATGACTGCCACCTATTTTACAAACGTTCAAAAGTTTTATCAGTCTTGCTAGGATCTGAGGCAACCTGGAAAGAGAAGCTAGTTAGCAATTTAGAAAAAACAAACACCCTAATCAAGGAGTAATATATGGATTTTAACGATACACCCGAACAAGCAAAATTTAGAGCTGAATGTAGAGAATGGTTAGAAACTAATGCAGAACTAAAGTCAGATAAAAAAAATATTAATGCTGAATCTTCACTTGAGAGTCACTTAAAAACTGCCAAAGAATGGCAACAAAGAAAATATGATGCAGGCTGGGCCATGCTGCATTGGCCCAAAGAATACGGTGGCATTGAAGCCTCCCCAATTGAGCGAATTATCTGGGGTCAAGAAGAAGCAAAGTTTAATGTGCCAGGTGGAATTTTTGAAATTGGCTTAGGCATGTGTGGTCCTGTAATGATGCAATATGCTACCGATGAACAGAAAAATAGATACCTTGCACCCATGGCAGAAGGAAAAGAAATATGGTGTCAGCTTTTTTCTGAACCAGCTGCAGGATCAGATGTTGCTGGCCTACGAAGCAAGGCTGAGAAGGATGGAGACGATTGGATTATTAATGGTCAGAAAGTTTGGACCTCGGGTGCTCATTATTCAGATTTCGGTATCCTAGTCGTAAGACATGATCCAGATTTGGCTAAACACAAAGGATTAACTTTCTTTTTTGTGGATATGAAATCACCTGGGATTAGCGTTAAACCGATTAAACAAATCACAGGACAAGCTGGAAGCGGCTCAGGATTTAACGAAGTCTATTTTGATGATGTCAGAATTCCAGACTCACAAAGGCTTGGTGAAATTGGTGATGGCTGGAAAGTTGCAATCACAACACTAATGAATGAAAGATTGGCAGTAGGTGATGCGCGGGGATCAGATGTAGAGGAAGCTTTGACTCTCTCAAAAACAAAAGATGATGCGGGAGAATCTTTGATCAAAAATGATGCTGTGAGAGAAAGGTTGGCAGACTGGTTCTGTGAAGCTAATGGTCTCAAATATACTAAATTTAGAACTATTTCTGCTTTATCTAAAGGAGAAGCACCTGGACCTGAAGCCTCCATTACAAAAATAGTTAGCGCAAATAAGCTACAGTCAATTGGAAACTTTGGAATTGATTCAGGAGATATGGCAGGCATGTTAATCGATGATGATGACGGGATGAGCTCTTTTCAAGGAGCTTGGTTAGGGGCGCCTGGACTTAGAATTGCTGGGGGCACTGATGAAATTCTTCGCAACGTTATTGCTGAGAGAGTTCTAGGACTTCCTCAGGATCCAAGAGCAGACAAAGGTATAGCATTCAAAGATATTCCAACCAAAGCCTAAAGTTAATAAAAAATTTTACCAATCTTGGCGTTCTATCAACTGAGTTTTTGATTGGTTGTTATGAATAACTTAATGATCTGCTGCTGAATGCCAATCCATCATAGTATTTTTAAAAATCCATTTGAGGTGAAAGCTCAAAAAGTTGATTGGATAGATGAGCCCCCCCACTCTATAGATTATGATGACAGGTTTTTTCAAGCCGATGCCATCAATGAAATACATGATGTTTTTATAACACCAAATAACCTTGAGGCTAG
>MDSY01023179.1_pt1 | contig 10150 bp, 10 predicted proteins | sample 811131 | NCBI WGS metagenome assembly MDSY01 (sample SAMN05326643, study PRJNA326480) | marine metagenome | isolation source: seawater | place: Atlantic Ocean: South West | collected 2010
CTAGCTCTCTGGCTAGTTCATAAACACGTACTTTTGCTGGCAATTTGGTTACTTCTCTTTATCTCGAGCCGTCGCTCGTTTCTCCTATAAGGTCATTGTGATCTCAATATCGTTATTATTTCCCGATTGTACAGATTAGCTTGTTATGACTGATCCGCCATCCTCTTAAGGAATCTTTTAGGTTTCTTGAAGAGGTTCGTCCTCTGATGAGTCTAGCTTTGCTTCATCAACGTCGGGCACTAAATCTTCATTCTCAATGGTAGTCTCACCTTTGGATTCGTGAGGTTCGCTATCTCCAGCTTGCCCATCGCCCATTGTTACATCAGGTTGAGTTACTTCTTCGGCTTCGGACCCTGAATCGATTTCAGTATCGCTAGAGACTGTTTCAGCTTCTTCTTCAGTATCGGACGTAGCTTCCCATTCCTCTGCCGAGAGCGCTGGCCCTCCTTCAGCCGGTTGCCAGACTTGTTCTCCAGTTTCTGGATCCTCTACCCATTCTCCTTCTGCCCAATCAACATTCTGGTACGCGTCTTCTTCTGCTTGTTGGGTTTCTGACTTTATGTCTATTCGCCAGCCGGTAAGTCGCGCAGATAGCCTTGCATTTTGACCCTCTTTACCAATAGCTAGTGAAAGTTGATAGTCAGGGACTATTACGTCTGCAGTGCCTGTTTCCATATCAATGCGAACTTCTTGCACCTTTGCTGGAGATAAAGCCTTCGAAACAAACTCCTCGGGTTCCTCTGAGAATGGAACGATATCTATCTTTTCTCCTCTTAGCTCATTTACAATCATGCGGACACGTGCACCGCTTGCGCCTACACAGGCCCCTACCGGATCTACGTTGGGGTCGTTTGACCAGACGGCTATTTTAGTTCGGTGACCTGGCTCTCGAGCACAGGATTTAATCTCAACTATTCCATCAGCAATCTCAGGTACTTCTAATTCGAATAACCTCTTTATGAGACCCGGATGTGTTCTACTTACGACTATTTGAGGACCTTTTGCAGTTTTACGAACCTCAACAATATATGCTTTAATCCTCGTGTTGCTATCGGGTCTTTCATTGGGGACCTGTTCGGCTCGTGGGAGCAAGGCTTCTACACGCCCTAAATCTAACAGTGTGTAGCGACTGTCACTTTGTTGGATAATTCCAGTGACAATGTCTCCTTCACGCCCTGCGTATTCCTCGTATTTCTGTTCGCGCTCTTCCTCACGGATACCTTGAGCTAACACTTGCTTAAATGCTAAAGCAGCTATTCTTCCGAAGTTGTCTGGTGTTACCTCGAATTCTTCTCCGAATGGTTCACCTTCATCGTCAAGGTCTTGCGCTATTACCCTATATTCCATAGTGTCTGGGTCGATGGTAACCCACGCGTATTCATGCGCATCAGGCATTTTCTTATAGGCCGATTCTAGGGCATCAGCTAAAACGGCATAAAGGACTTCGGGTCGCATCCCCTTGTCGGCTGCTATTGCATTTATTGCTTCTTTCATTTCTGCGTTCATCATTTCTCCTTATCTATGTAATACCCGAGTTCGTTTTTCGTGAGCCAGGTTTTGGATTCTTTTCCCATTCAAAGATTGTCTTAGCTGACGTGACGTCGCTGAGATTAATTTCATCGTGGGTTCCATTTTTACCTAGGATTGTCAATATCTCTTCGTTTACTTTGATTAGCGTTCCCTCATATCTGCGCTCCCCTTCAACATGGGGACCAAGCTTTACTGAGATACGCTCGTTAATTGCTCCAAGGTAGTGATCTTCTTTTCGAAGTTTTCGCTCCAAACCAGGACTTGAGACTTCTAATGTGTATTTATTTGATATGAGGTCCTGTTTATCAAGTTCGGAAGAGATCTTTCTATTAATATCAGCTAGTTCATCGATGTTAATTCCAAGCTTTGAATTGATAGTGACTTTAAGTATTCCTGCATTGAGTTCAATATCATAAATCTCAATATCTGTAGGCAGAAGAAGGGCCTCTATCATTTCGTTTACTTTTTGCACTATTGCCATTCTTCTTCTTTCAAAAGCTTTCTCTGATGAACAAAAGGCGTGGGATTCCCCACGCCCCACTCCATTGGATTAAAGACAACTAGAATTATAGCTCTTTTTTGCCAGAATCATCATTAGACAAGCTTTTGCCGTGATGTTAAATTTTTCTGATTAGATCAACCCGTGCAGCATCTTCGTTAACATCTTCACCTTGGATGGCTAGTAGTCTTTTGCGATCTTTCTCGGCTTCCTTTTGAGCTTTTTCCATATCTGCCCTTGCAAGTGCAGCCTCAAAACCATTCTCAGTAATAAACTCAGCCCATTGCACCAGAGTCTCAACCATTTCATCTTCTTTCACAACCGCTACGTTTTGCCCTTTTACGAATAGGTGGCCACGTTTGTTACCTGCAGCTATTCCTAAATCTGCATCTCTCGCCTCTCCAGGACCATTGACGACACAACCCATCACAGCAATTTGTAGCGGGATTTGTTTATCCTCAAAAGCTGCCTGAGCTTTTGATGCGACATCGTATACATCGATTTCTGCTCGTCCACAGCTGGGACAAGCGATAAGGTCTACATTTTTTCGCTCCCGTAGCCCTAAAGCCTCCAATAGCTGACGTCCAGCCTTGGCTTCTTGTACTGGGTCTGCGGTCAATGAATACCTTATCGTGTCTCCAATACCCTCTAACAATAGGCTTGCTATACCTGCTGTAGATTTAATCAGACCAGTTGGTGGAGGCCCTGCCTCTGTCACGCCGAGATGTAGGGGGTGATCTGTAACCGCACTGAGCTGGCGATAAGCCTCAACCATTAATGAAACGTTAGATGCTTTGACAGATATTTTCACTTCCTCAAAGCCCACTTCTTCAAAATACCTTAGTTCTGTTAATGCAGATTCGACCATTGCTTCCGCAGTAACTTTCCCTCCATACTTTTCGTATAGTTCAGGGTGAAGAGATCCCCCGTTGACACCTATTCTAATTGGGACAGATTGTTCCCCAGCAGCTTCAGCAACGGCTTTTATGTGGGCGGGTTTTCGGATATTCCCAGGATTAAGTCGCAAACAGTCTACGCCCGAGGCGATTGCCGCCAAAGCCATTTTATATTGGTTATGGACATCCGCGACGATCGGAACCGGTGACCTTGGCACTATCTGCGCCAAACCTTCAGCTGCTTCAAAATCGTTACATGTACATCGGACTATGTCAGCTCCTGCCGCTGCTAGTGAATAAATCTGCTGCAGTGTCGCATCCACATCAGAGGTTTTTGTGGTGGTCATAGATTGCACTGTTATGGGCGCATTTCCACCAACTGGTACGTCTCCAACAAGTATTTGTCGAGTGTCTTTTCGTTTTATAGATGAAGTGGTATCCATTGATTACATCCTAGAGGGATATTGGGTCAGCTATGTCCAGATAGATAGCGGCAACGCCTATAGCGATCAACACAATGACTACTACATAGGTCAGCGGTAGCAGTTTTGAAGCATCTGCATGGTACCGAATGCCTTTTCGACTCCTTAGGCGTTCGTAGATTGCAATCATTACATGTCCGCCGTCTAAAGGGAGTAAGGGGATCAAGTTAAAGATTCCTATAAATACGTTAATCGTTGCTAGGAAAAGGAATAAGCCTGTCCAACCTGTCTCTGTTAGTTCCGCTCCTAGTCGTGTAGCGCCGACTACGGAGACTATTCTTCCTTCGTCTCCTTCTCCAATACCCACATTGGTTGAAGACTGCGTAGAATCTAGGTTGAAAACTTCTGAGAAGAAATCGCCTAGCCCTGAAGGACTGAAGAAATTTCCCAAACCCTTTATTGTTTCGGAAGTAAGAAGACCAAATTGTTCACCGGTTTTACCCAAGGCATCAATGGGACCTGATTTTACAGTACTAAATTTAGTTCTCTCGATGCCGATAAATCCGTAGTCCTGCCCGGCATCATTAGCTACGCGAGATCCAACGGTTCCTTGGAATGTCATGAAGTCTCCGTTTCTTGAGACTTGGATAGTTACCTCCTCATTGGGTAGGCCTGCAATATTTGCAGCAAAATCCCACCAGTCGGTAATGGGTACTCCATTGAGAGCAATAATTCGATCTCCAGCTTCAATTCCCATTGTGTCTGCAGGTCCGCCACTACGAATATCGTTTACCGTCCAGTCAGATTCATCTGTATTGATTCCGTTACCAACTAAAACCGCATACAAGAGGACTATCGCTATTAAAAAATGCATTAGAGATCCTGCACTTGCTAAAAGAAGCCGCTGCCCAAATTTTGCGTTTCTATAAGTTCTGTGTTCGTCTTCCGGCGGGACAGGGTCAAGGTTGTTCATTCCTATAACTCTGACGTAAGCTCCAGCAGGAATACCTTTGAGGCCATATTCGGTTTCTCCCCTTCTAAACGACCAAATTTTAGGCCCGAAGCCGATAAAGAATTCAGTAACCTTCATTCCAGCTCTTCTGGCTGCTAGGTAATGCCCCAACTCGTGCAAAAATAACATGGCTACTAACGAAAGGACTACGATGACGCCTGCGAAACCGGTACTCATGGCAAGCAAAAAGAAAAGGAAAACTACAACAATTACCCCAACTGGAGAGTTTGGCTGCTGTTGTGAAGTGCCTGTACCGTCACTATTTGTTGAGATCATTTCAGCCATTTATTTACCTGCTATGAGTTGTTTTGCTACAAGGCGTGCTTGCTTGTCAGCTTCATAAATATCGTGTTCTTCTTCTGCTTTACGACTGTCGTAGTTATCTAAGGCTTGAGCAATCAAATGAGGTATGTCAGCCCATTTAATTTGACCATCAAGGAAGGCAGCAACAGCGACTTCATTGGCAGCATTCAACCAGGCGGGGGCTGTTTCACCTTCTTCGCCGGCTTGGTATGCCAGTTTCAAACATGAGAAGTTTTCGAAGTCAGGTTGTTCGAATTCAAGCTTTGTAATTTCATCCCAATTTATAGACCCCCACTCTGCTTCGCTTCTCTCCGGATAATTTAATGCATAAGTGATAGGTAGCCTCATATCAGGCATGGACAACTGGGCAATTATTGAACTGTCTACAAATTCAACCATTGAGTGAACGATTGACTGCGGATGGACAACCACGTCAATTTTTTCGTATTCAATACCAAAAAGCTCATGTGCTTCAATTACCTCCAAGCCTTTATTCATAAGTGTGGAGGAATCAACAGTGATCTTGGGACCCATGTTCCAGGTTGGGTGTTCAAGTGCTTCTTCAAGAGTAACGTTGTTTAATTCATCTGTTGTAAATCCCCGAAAAGGTCCACCACTGGCCGTAACGATAAGTCTCTTTATTGATTGCGAGGGGCTGTCACAATCTGATCGATACCCATGCAAACATTGATAGAGAGCCGAATGCTCACTATCTACAGGGATAATTGAAGACTTCATAGTTTTTCGAGCTTTTTGGACAACTGGACCTCCTGCGATAAGAGATTCTTTATTTGCTAACGCAAGGGTCTTCCCTTCGGTTAATGCTGCTATGGTGACAGGTAATCCAGCAAAACCAACTATTGCGTTAACGACGATATCGCAGGCCACCACTGATTCTTTGAGCGCATCTTTACCGCTCAGCACAGTTGTATTCGGAAATTCATCATCCAGTATTTTTGCTGCACGGACGTCGTACATTATGACTATTGATGGGCTAAATTCAGTAATTTGTTTTCGTATAGCGTCAATGGAGGATCCAGCTGCAAGCACTTCGATATTGAATTTCTCTGGACTTGCTCTGACTACATCAAGGGTTTGTGTTCCGATTGATCCGGTTGACCCAAGTAACGCTATCCTTTTCATCACGAGTCACTTTCTGACATAGTTAAAGTGTAAGTCTTAATCTCGTTGATGATGTGAGACACTGAAGTGATTTATGCCATAACAAGGACCATGTAATGGACTGTCGGGATGACGAATAACAATGTGTCGCAACGGTCTAGCACTCCGCCATGTCCGGGCAGAACTGTTCCCATGTCTTTTATTTTTAAATCTCGCTTAATTAGTGATTCTGCTAGATCACCAATAGGTGCAATTACTGCCACGACTATTCCCAGTAGAAGAGCGTTTGAGAAGCCAAACGGATCTCCATCAAAGGGCCCCACGTCGAATACTGCAAGTAGCACTCCTACACCAACTGTGGCTAGTGTTCCGCCTAATAATCCTTCAATGGTTTTATTCGGACTCACTTCGGTAAGGGGTGAACGTCCAAGGGCTTGTCCTATGAAGTATCCTCCTATGTCATATCCAGCTGCCAGAAGGATTGCGGCAAGTAATAGCCCCTTTCCTTTGGGGTCATCTAACAGAAGAACTGCGTGGGAACCCAGGACGCCCACATAGACAACCCCTAATGTCAAAACTGCGAGATTTGGAACAGGCCGTGGCCCCCCAATTCCCAACAGGTACCATAGCGCACCTGTCAGGAATGTAAGGAAAAGAACTAATCCGATAGCTCCTTCCCCCTTCCAGTAGGTGGCTAATGGCATCCCTATAGAAGCTACCAAACCCACAAGGGTTGGGGGTTGCCATCCAACTTTAAAGAGGCTTTGAAATAACTCGGTCGAAGCCACACCGAGCATGACTGCGATTAAGACAACTGTTGCTATCTTGCTGATTGCAAGACAAAGAATGACGATGCCGCCGAGTACAAGCCCTGTGAGGATACGAGTCAATGTTTCTCTAGAACCCAAACCTGATCTCCTTGATTTTTTTCCTTCGGAGATGATTGATTCTGTTGTTTCCGCTAAGTCAAGTGGCTTTTCGTAGGAGAAGAAGTCATCTGTCTTTGGATCTTCACCTATCGTAACGTCTATACGTTGCGTTTTACTGACCGAGCTTTCAAGATCAGTATCCTGATCCCACTTGGGGCCGTCATTTAACGCTTCCCAATCTTCGTTAGGTTCGTCGCTTTGATTTACCTCAACTTTAGGGAACTGACCCGTAGCTGGCTCACTCCAATGTGGCAAACCATAGTTTGTTGAGTCCCCTTCTGGTCCTCTCGTCTTTTCTTCTTCCGTCATAACCTCTCCAAAAATCTACCATAGTCTAAACTTCTAGTAGTTCAGTTTCTTTCTGCTCGAGTGCCGCGTTTATTTGCCCCTCAAAGTCTCGTGTTAAAACATCAATCTTTTCTGAGGCTCTCTTGGCCTCGTCGGATGAAACATCGCCGCTTTTATCAAGATTATCTAGTTCCTGACGCACTGATCGCCTGATACCTCGAATAGATATTCTTCCTTCTTCCGCTAGATTTTTAACCACCTTTACGAGTTGTTTTCGCCTCTCTTCTGTAAGTGGCGGAAAGTTCAGCCTGAGGATAGAACCGTCATTTGCGGGACTGACGCCAAGATCGGCGAGCACTATCGCTCTCTCTATAGCTTCAATAGCTCCTTTATCAAAAGGGGCAATTACGAGTAACTGGGCTTCTGGCACGGAGAAACTAGCAAGTTGTTGCAGGGGGACGTCACTACCGAAGTAATCAACTTGTATCCGCTCCACTAAAGCAGGGCTGGGACGACCAGTTCTTATTGAAGAGAATTCACTTTTAGTTCTGGAGACTGACTTCTCCATCTTTTCTTCAGCTTCAGCGAATAGAAGTTCTATTAACTCGTCACTCATGTTTTCCCTAACTTACAGCTGTTCCTACTTGTTCCCCGGCAAGAATTTGTCCTACATTCCCATCGCCCATTAAATCAAAAACAACAATCGGTAAATCATTGTCCATACAGAGCGAGATAGCTGTAGAGTCCATTACCTTTAATCCCTTATTTAGAACATCAATGTAGGTAATTTCTTCAAGCAATTGCGCATCAGGATTTACGCGCGGGTCGTCATCGTATACTCCTTGAATCCCTGAATGGGTTCCCTTGAGTATTGCCCCTGCTTCTATTTCTACTGCCCGAAGTGCAGCAGTTGTATCTGTAGTGAAGAAAGGGTTGCCAGTACCCCCAGCGAAAATTACTACTCTCCCCTTTTCAAGATGACGGAGCGCTCTTCGTCTTATGTATGGTTCTGCAACCTGACTCATGTGGATAGCGGTTTGAACACGAGTGGGTTGGCCAAGTTGTTCTAGTGTGTCTTGCAAAGCTAATGCGTTGATGACTGTCGCGAGCATTCCCATGTAGTCCGCTTGCGCTCTATCCATACCGGCTCCTGAACCTGCCATTCCTCGCCAGATATTTCCACCACCGACGACAATAGCTAGCTGCACGTCAAACTCAGATCGGACTTTAACTATCTGTCGAGCTATTTCTTGGACAACATGGCCATCTATCCCGTACCCCATATCGCCAGCAAAAGCTTCGCCAGAGACCTTTAGAACTACCCTGCTCCATCGCCCGGGTTGAAGTTGTGTACTGGAATCACTCACGTCTGTATCATGCCTCTTTCCGCTCTGAGTTGCATGCTTTTCGTGAAATTTGATTTTTTGAGGCCATAATTTTTGTCACTCGCCAATGTATGCTTGCACGAAGTTGGTTATGGTACCGGACCCGATTTTTTGTGCGACCGTTTCTTTTTCTCCAAACATTCCTTGTTCTAACAGCACTCTTTCGCTTAGCCATTTAGAAACTCGTCCTTCAACTATCTTTTCCCAAGCAGCTTCTGGTTTACCCTCAGCCTTAGTCACACCTAGAGCGCTCTCTCTTTCTTTCTCAATATCTTCTGTAGGTACTTCCTCGCGAGAAAGAGCTGATGGCTTCGCAAAAGCTATGTGAAGTGCTACCTCATGTAAGATCTCGGGGGACACTTCTTTCCCTTGAACTATGACTCCGTTGATTCCCCTTCCTTCTTGGTCGGTATGAAGGTATACATCGACCAAAGAATCTGCATCGATGACAATCTGTTTCACAGTTCCGAGTTGAATATTTTCTTTTTTGGAGATTCTAAGGTCGTCTATTTCAGACTCTTTAGTTGCAACGGCATTTTCGCCCTCTGCGAGAACTAAATCGGCAAGTTCCTGAGTTAATGAAAGGAAGTCGCTGGCTTTCGCCGAAAAGTCAGTTTCAGATTTAAGCTCGACTATAGCTACTGCGGTTTCACTTTGCGCAACAGCAATTGCACCTTCTGCACTCTCTCTATCACTTCTGCTATCAGCTTTCGCTATTCCTTTTTCGCGTAATGATTGTAACGCTGCATCGAAGTCACCAGCGGACTCATCTAAAGCTCTTTTGGCATCCATCATTCCTGCTCCAGAGGCTTGACGGAGTTTTTGTACGTCTTTTGCTGTAAATTCTGACATTTATATCCCCTCCGGTTCTGGATTGCTGTCTCCTATTTCTGTTTCAGGTTTTGTGGCAATCTCTTCGGCGACTTTCTTTTCTCTTTCTTGAAAATCTGCAGTCGCTTTCTTTTGGGCCTCTTCTTGCTCGACTGGCTCAACTGTTTCTTCCTTGACTGCTGGTTGGGATCCATATTTCTTTGACCTGATTAATTGTCCTTCTTCAACTGCTTCCGAGATAATACGACACATCAACTCACCTGACCTGATGGCATCATCATTTCCAGGAATCACAAAATCTATTACATCAGGGTCGCAATTGGTGTCAACAACTGCAATTACAGGGATACCCAATTTGTTAGCTTCGGTTACGGCAATGTGTTCTTTTTTGGTGTCTAGTACGAACACTACTTGTGGCCGCTCCTTCAGCATGCTGATTCCACTCAAGTTTCTCTCTAATTTTGTCAACTCTCGAGATAACATCAATGCTTCTTTTTTGGGCATTTCATCAAACTCGCCTGAGTCTCGCATTCGTTGGTATTCTTTCATTTTCCCAACTCGTTTTGCCATTGTCTCAAAGTTCGTGAGCATTCCTCCGAGCCACCTTTGATTAACATAGGGCTGTCCACAATCTTGCGCAAAGGACTTAACAGCATCTTGGGTTTGTTTTTTTGTGCCTACGAAAAGCACCATACCGCCCTCCGCTACCGTATCTCTGACATAAGAGTATGCATCAGTGATTCTCTCTAGTGTTTGGTTCAGGTCTATGAGGTAGATCCCATTTCGCTCTCCATGTATGAAGCGCTGCATTTTGGGATTCCATCGTCTTGTTTGATGACCAAAATGGACTCCGGCCTTGAGCAGTTGGCTCATAGTAACAACTGGTGACATTTTTCTCCTACCACGGTTAAACGATTCCTGAATATACGCCTA
>MDSY01117791.1_pt1 | contig 10150 bp, 10 predicted proteins | sample 811131 | NCBI WGS metagenome assembly MDSY01 (sample SAMN05326643, study PRJNA326480) | marine metagenome | isolation source: seawater | place: Atlantic Ocean: South West | collected 2010
GCATAGCAGCGAACGTATATTTACACGGGCCCATAGAAGTAGGGGAAAACGTTTCGATCAATCAGCACTGTCACATGGAAGGACCCATCGTGATAGGGAGCGATTCGAGGATAGGCCCGTCGACTTCTATTTTCGCTTTTAACCACAACTTTGACGAGTCAGAAACACTCATTCGCTCACAGAAAGTAAAATCAGAAGGAGTACACATTGGAGAGGACGTGTGGATAGGCGCAAACGTTTCAATCGTCGATGGTGTGACTATAGGCGCACACTCCGTCGTCGGCATTGCATCAGTTGTTACGAAGAATATTCCAGAGTATGAGGTATGGGCAGGCAATCCGTGTAAAAAAATAGGCGAACGCAAGCGACCCCCCCCTCGGGAATGAAAAAGAGTACTCGTAGTTTTACAGGAGATACATTACCAGGTACATCTAATATCAATACATATTCTAATCTAAACTAGCCTAAAAATTCTTCTACCGACGCTTTCGGCTCGGCGTACAAGAAATCTTCGTCATCCGCATCGAAGGAAGCAAAGGCAATACTTGAGAGCTCGTTTTCTAAATCCTCTCGAAATTTTTCGTCTCGCGTGATGATGTTGAGCTCTTGAAATTGACCAAACGAGCGCTGTCGCATGTTGCAACTCCCTAAAGAAGCGATGCCTACGTCTGGATTCGTCGTACTTTTCGCCACGAAAGCTTTGGCGTGTAACATTTCCGGTAACAATTTGATCGACAGTCGAGGCGCGGACGTTTTCGATCTCAATTTAATCAACTCGTGAACTTTTTTCAATTTTGCCAACGCTTTTCTGTTCGCGTCGTGATACACGTTCGGGAAACACGGCATTAAGATTGTCACGTTCGCGTTTCGGTCGATGATTTTGCGAATCATCGCAACTCCGGAGGAATCTAAGTACGCTATAGAAAACGTGTAATCGTCAAACTGTCTATCGTTCAAAATCTCCTCGAACGACTTCTTGACGCCAAACGTGCCCGGGAAATTTTTTATTCGTGGAAACGCCCAAGCTAAAGGACAAAAACCGGTTGGATTGTTCGAGACAAACTTGGTGTGAATTTCCTCTTTATTCTTTGCATCTTTCTTTCCATTTGGCCACCGCAACTTCTCAAACAACTTTGACGTCGACAACGACGACAAAGAAGGAGTAAAAGAAGCACCAGAGGATACTGAACTTTCCAACGCTTCGACGAGCGTTCGGCCTTGGACGAGAACCGTGAAATCGCGCCAATTCTCAAATCGATCTCCGATGTTAATGCCACCTAACATTCCGGTGTACTCGCCATTATTCTTTCGTTTAAACGTCGCGTACTTCGCGTGCGTTGGAATCGTGCTCTCTAAAAGCTCAAACTCGTTCGCGTTGTTCCGCTCTTTTTCCAACTCTCGCAACTTTTCGACCAAAGTCGTCGACTGTTCGCACCACCGTGTGAACTTTGACACAGCGGAACCGTCAACTTTTACGCGAACCGATACGCCTCGATTACACGCGTTCGATAAACTTTCGATTACTTTTTCGGTCGATTTACCGTGCTCAAACACGTAAACGCTAAGTTGAATCTCATCTCCTCTGTTCGTGTCGTTTATTTCTCGGGTCAAGTTTTCGATGCTTCTCGAATACCCGCTGACGAGTGTAATTTTATTTTTCGTGTTGGTGTTGTTTCTCACGGTCAACTCCTTCTCGAACTCGCGCGCAACCATCGAGGATTGAATTTCACGCGTCTCTCCACCTCTTAAACGCTTCCCTTCTTCGTTTGGAGAGACAGACGTCTTCTCAATCGCGAACGATGATGATGATGATGATGATGATGATGATGACAAAGCTCCGTTTACGCTTCTTCGGTTCAAACTTCTTTGAAGAGGATGCCTCGCAAAATTCGCGCCTCTATTTTTTCTTCCATTCCATTTCCCATCGATCGCGGATGAAAAAGTTACCGACAACGACGACGACGAGAAGGATGTAGAAGACATCATCGTCTTCCAACGCGCGAACCGATCGGTTCTGTGTGTGTGTGTGTCACAGAGAGAGAGAGATTATGGGTTCGTTTTTTGGCGTCTTTAAAAAGTGATTAATATCTTTGGATCCTAGGTGGCAAAGATTCTGTTTTTTGTTTGTCTTTTTTTGTTTGTCTTTTTTCGTGTTCGCAGCAAAAATACTAATTAGCGTCGTATATCGCATTCTTATCAAAACAAAAATCTGGGTAAGCTAAAAGGTGGGAAATCGAAGAACGATACGCTCGACGCAGGTTCTTCTTCCGCGACTGCAGTGGGTGGAGTAGTGGACGGAGGAGTCACCTTCGTCGGTGTCGTTGCTACTGTTGCAGCTCTCGGACTCGTCCCCTTTTTACTGGCTACTACCGTTGGTTTCACCGGCGGCGTCGCCGATAATTTTAAGGCGACTGTCGCCGTTTCCAATTTCCCGGAAGTATCCGGTCGAAACGTGTGGAACTCGTTTTCAAAAATCGTTTCTACGCCAGGGTAATGCACCGCAGCCTTGTCAATCAGTCTGCGCAACTCGCGCACGTGATCTAAAGTTTCCTCGTACCGTTCGGATGTCTTCTCCACTAAGAATATCACCTCGCGTTCTCTCGTGTAATTTTTCTCCGCCGCCTCGTACGACTCGATGGCGTGCATCTCTTTCAACTGTTCGATTTCAAATTCGTGTTCTAACTTCATTCGATTCGCGCGATCTCTATAAAACTCGATTTCCTCCGTCAATTTCTCCGTCGTCGTTTCGATTTCTTCCGTTAACGTTTGTTTCATCAACTCGAACGTTTCCTCGCGTTCGGTTTCGATTCTATTCAACTCGCTCAAATATTTCTCTTTCAGTTCGAGCAAGTCTTCTTCGTGCACTTTGTTAATGTCCGCTTTGAACTCTTCCACGTGTTGTTCCTTTTCTAACATTTTCTTCATGTCTCTTTTCTCCGTCTCTTGTATTTGTTTCAGAAGCAATTCGATTCTTGTTTCGTTCCTTTTCAGTTTCTCATTGGCTTCGTCCAACTCTTTTCTCAAAGCGTCCATCTCTTGTACTTTTTCTTTAAACTCCACCGCTTTCTTATACGTCTTCTCCTCCGCTTCTATGGTTTCTTTGAGCTCTTCCTCTGTCTTTTGTAACTCCATTTGTAACTGCTCCACCATCTCTTCCGCGTCTAATCTCATTTTGGTTTCCTCGTCGAGCAACTCTTTCAAAGAGTCGAGCTCGTCTCTTAACTCCGACAATCGGTTCCCGATCGGTCGGACGTTTTCGCCGTTGGCTTCATCGTCTTCACCGGAGAAGTCTGATTTCGTTGAAGTCATCGTTGTTGTTGTTATTATTGTTGTTGTTGTATGTGGAGAGATGTTTAGCACTGTTTGTTTATGGGTATTATATTTCTGTTATCACAAGAATTGATTACAGCAACAACTGCGTACTGAATGAGCGGTGTGACGACGTTTCGCCTGTTTTTTTCTTATGTCTTGTTATCGGTTGTGTGTGTGACATTTAACGAACTGTTTCGCCGCCAAAGAAAAAAAGCACACACACTGCTCTGTTGTACTTAAAATCTTATGCGCGCGCCCTTTCGTTAACAGACAAATAACAACAACAACAACAAGAAGAAAATGGAAAAGAAACTAGAGTACGAGGCGTTACCACAGAGAGGACCGAGAAGGAGAAAGAAGAAGAATAAGAATGTTGAGAATGTCGAGAACGGTGACGATGAAGACGAAGAAAACGAGAAGAAGAGAGCGAAAACAAACGACAAACCCACGAAGAAGAATGTGGTGGTGATGATGATGAACACCACCAACGAGGGCGAATATGATGAGGATGCTAATGATGGGGATAAGAGGACGAGAACGGGCGCGAATGCAACAACAACAGCAACAACAACAACAGCGTGTTTTCTTTCGACAGAACCAATCGTGAGCTACGACACCACCGCTGCAACTAAAAATCAATACGAATATAAAGACCACACGGCGGATATTCAAATCAAAAGCTGGGGCGACTCCATCACCACCGCGTTCGCTTGGTCAGCTCTGGGAATGTTCGACTACATGACGCCACTTCATAATATATCGGAAACGCCGAAAGTGTATAGAAAATTTGAGTGCTCCGCGCACGACTTGAAGTCGCTCTTATTCGCATTCTTGGACGAGTTGTTGTTCGTGTTCCACACGGAGAGTTTAGTGTGCACGAAAATCCAAATCAACGAGTTTAGAGAAAATAAAGGAAATCTAGGAGAAGAAGTAAATCGGTGGACGATTGAAGGTATCGTCGCGGGAGATTTGTTCGTCGATGGCGTGCACGAACAAGGCACGGAAGTCAAGGCGATTACGTATTCGGAAATGCAAATTCACGTCGCAGAGGATGGTTCAACGGAGGTGTACGTGATAGTAGATATATAAGAAATAATACTCGTAATTGCACTCATTACGGTAGTTCGTAGTAAATAATCGTCTTCACCTTCTTTAAGCGACGATGCTTGGCATGACTTTTGCTTCTATGACTGCGACGATGCGTTTCAACCAATCGATTTTGCTTTCCTTTTCGAGAGGGAATAAATGGTTACCGCCTTGTAAAATTTCGAGCGCAAACGCGCCGGTTGTCATCGTTTCCCATTTTTCGACCATATTTTTTGAGATCATTCTGTCGTTCGTGCCATGAAACGCAGTCACGTCTGAGGTGAACGTCTTCTCCTTCAAATCGTTCTCGTAGCTATCAAAGAGACAAAAATCCGCGCGCATGAGCGGATGGTAAATCTTCCAGATGCCAGTAAACACCACTTCTTGAACGTCCCATCGACGACATTCGTCTTGAAACTCTCGTTCGGATAAGTGTTTATTTTTGCGCCAAGGCTTGTCTTTGTCCTCAATCGTCGGCGCTGGGAAGTTTGAAAGGAAAAAATGTAGCGGCTCATTGACGCCGCATGTGCTTTTCAAAACGTCCACGAGTTGTACCGCAAGCCAGCATCCCACGGAATGACCGACGACGACGTACGGCACGTCTCGCAATTCGTTCGCGAGCGTTGGTGCAATTTCTCGAATAACCGTTTGTATTTTCGGCTCGTTCCACGGTTCGTTACGTCTGGATCCTCTTCCCGGTAATTGCACCGACAACAACTCCGCTTTGTAGTTCTTACAAAACGTCAACAAAGGAGACACGATTCGTCGCTCCCCCAAGCCTTCGTTCGTGAACAAGTCCTCCGCATTTCCCGCGTTGGCGAAACAAATCACTCTCAGATTTGGTCTCTCCGGAGCTCTGATTTGTGTACCACTTCTCTGTAATCCAGGGAAGAGTTTCTTGAACGTGACTTCATCCCTTTGTTGATCATCATCACTCATCATATTCTTATGATTCCGATTTTTTTTTCGCGTTAAAAAAAATTGGCGTTACTTTTACTCTTAACTTTGAGACGACGATTTTTTGCTTTGGAAAAAAAGGAAAAAAAAAATTGACGACACATCATCTTCTCTTCGTCATCCTGAATCATCATCATCATCATGTTAATCATCCTCTCCCCTGCGAAGACGTTAACCGTCCCGAAATCGCTCGCGAAGAGTTTGAAAACATCCACGCCATCCATGCAGAAAACGATGGAGATTTTATTGAGCGAACTGAGGAAAATGAGCGCCAATCAACTCGCGTCTACTTTGGAAGTCTCGACTGCGATTGCCAACACGAATTTGGAGAGATACAAAGTTTGGGAAAAGCAAACGGAATACCCGTGCGGGTTCGCTTTTGATGGCCCAGCCTACAAAGGATTATCGTGCTCTTCTTTGAACGAGAAAGAGCTGAATTATTTACAGACTCATTTGCGGATCGTCGATCCTTTGTACGGTTTATTGAAACCGTTAGATTTGATAAAACAATACAGACTAGAGATGAAGACGAAAGGGTTGAAAGCAACCAAAGATACGAAAGGCGGATTAGCTGCGTTTTGGTCGAAAGAAATGACCGAGAGCTTGATTAGAGATTTGGACGAGCAAGAACGAACGAGTAGTAGCAAAAGTAGCGATAGTAAAAAAGAGCAGCGTTTTATTCTCAACGTAGCCTCTCAGGAGTACGCAAAGGTTCTGGACAGAAAGTTGCTCGAAGAGAACAACGTGGAAGTTTTCGACATGGTCATCGAAGGTTCGACGTTCGACGCCAAGTTTGGTCGAGGCTGTGCCGCGCGATATTGCGCGAAAGTAAATGCAAAAACCAGGGATGATTTGAAGAACTTCACTGGGAGTGATTTGGACGGAAGCAAAACGTGGAAACTGAACGAGAAATCCGCCAAGACCGTGGAAGGAAAATCCATGTGCTTTTCCTTTTCGAAGAACGAATCAGGAGGTCCGGCGCTCAAGAAGCAAAAGAAGTAATACTTTTATGTATTTTTGAAATCAACGCGCGGCAAACTGATATTCATACAAAATCTAATTCTCGTTGTCGCTCTGAGCCATTCACTGCGTTACACATCCACTCTACGGCTTCTTTTATGCCTACTCCGGTAAACGCGCTCGCACCCATCACTCTCTTCGCAATCGGCGTCGCCGAAGCGTCTTCTTTCTTCTTTTTCTTCTTCTTCGTATTATCGAGGATACCATTCTTCGTGAGCGATGTCGTTGTTGTCCCGTCTGTTCTTCCATCTTTACTAGTAGTGTCGTTGCTATTACTATTCAAAGCGCTGTGTTCAAACGCCGTTTTCACCATCGTCAATCCTTCCGGTCCGCTCTCGTCTATTTTATTCGCCACAATCAACACCGGCGCGTTTTGCAAATCTGTGTTCGCCAACATTCGATTGCACACCACTCTCGCGTCGTCTATTCTCGTCTCGTCCGTGGAGTCGACGAGGAAAAAAATCCCGTGCGATTCTCGGTAATACTTCAACCAAATCGGTCTCAATCTTTCCAAACCTCCTAAATCCCAAAACGTCCACTGGACGCCCAGAAAGTCTTCTATTTTCGCGACGTTTAAACCGACGGTTGGTTTGATGTGTTCTTTTGGAATCGGTTGCAAATCGCTAAACATTTCCTTCATTTTCTCCAACATGGAGGTTTTCCCGGACGAGTCTAAACCTACGATTAAAATCCGCATCTCCGGTTTCGAAAACGTCCACCCTTCGCACAAGCCGTGTATGAGATAGGTAAACATTATTATTATTTTATGCTCTGTTATGCGCGTGTTTTTATGGTGTGTTTTGTAATCGTTTCGAAAAAAGGGGGGGAAAAAGGACAAACACTTGCATTTTTTCACTCCTTCTGCACACAACTTTTGCTGGTCAGTCGGAGGTCAGTTATTGTGGTTACTGGCTATTGGTTCGTCTGGGGTCGGCGCTCTTTTTTCGTTGTTGTTGTTGTGAGTTCATCACTCCATCAACATAAAAAACAAAACTCTTGTCCCACCCGCCGGCACTTACGTATACTCTTCTCCATCAGACGGACAGACAGATACACGGCAGTTTCGAACTCGATCGGCTCGCGCGAAAACAGTACCACAGCTGGCAAAACGTTCGAATCATCTATCTCACCGAGCGCGGCAAAAAGAGAGAAAGAAAGAAAATTTAGTAAAAAAGAGATAGAGAGAAGAGAGCGATGACTTTTTCTTCTTCGACAATGCCTTTGACGCGCTGCACGAGAACGTCTTCCTCGGCGACAATAAGTAACAGACGGACGCCAAAATGCTCGGCTTCTTCTTCTTCTTCTCCTTCTTCGTCGTCGTCGTTTACGATGACGAACAACAAAAACAGAAACGTTATTAGAAGAAGAAATGAAAGGACAAAAAGCACGAGAAAAACGAACGCCACGGGAGAAGCAGCAGCAGCTTCTGCGGTTGAAGAAGAAGAGGAGGCAAAAAATACGACAGAACAAGTCCCTACTTGGGCCGCGAGAGAATTCACAGAGGAAGGGAGGGTGTTCACGGAAACATTTCCTATCCGTTTCGATGAAGTTGGTCCGAATAAGTTGGCAGATATGGGTACCATGGCGAGAATATCCCAGGAGTGCGCGTGCAACCATGCCCAAGGTTTGTGGGGCCGCTCGCAGTCTATGCCAGAAGACATGCGCAAGGTGGACATGGCGTGGGTCTGCACGCGATTACATTTGGACATCTTTGAATATCCGAAATGGGGCGACCAAGTCGTCGTAAAGACGTGGTTTGAGTCGCAAGGTAGAGTAGCCGCCCGAAGAGACTGGGATTTGGTCAACAACGAAACAGAAAAATGCGTGGGTAAGGCTACGAGTCAATGGATAGCGTTTAATTTGAAAACGCGAAGAATGGGTCGAATTCCATCGCAAGTCGTCGAGGATTTTCAATTACAACAGTGGTGCGACGAACCAATCATGGGAAGCGAATACGAAGTAGAAAAGTTGCCAGATGCGAGAGATATTGGTGCGATTGAAGGATCGCAGTGCTCGGTCCCGGTAGTGCATTACACGAGAAGAAGTGATTTAGATATGAATGGACACGTAAATAACTGCATCTACACGGAATGGTTGTTAGAGTCAGTGCCGCAATCGTACCGGGACGAGTACGAGTTGAAAGAGTTAATCATCGAGTTCAAAGCAGAGTGTAATTTTGGGGACGTTATCGAAGCCGTGTGTTGCGAAGATACCTCTTCAAACGTTGGAGACAGCGTTTTCTTGGCGCACACGTTGACGAAAAAGAGCGACGAAAAACAAACCGAAGTCGTGAGAGCGCGAACGATATGGGCAAAGCGATGAAAAATGAGTAATAATAGGTAAACGTCCCACTTAATAATATGGTTTTATCTTCCACCTTCCTTTCTCCCTTTTATATGGTAGCAATAATAACAAGCTTAACGAGTTGTAACCAGCGGCGAACTATTTATGCGAAACATTATGTTGTGATATATAATAGATTATGTTTTATAGAGAAATTAAAACGCTCTTCTAAAAACTCTCTCTCTCACTCTCTCCTCCTCATCTCTCACCTCCTCCTCATGATACTTCTTCTCTCTCTTGATACAAAGTTGTTGTTCCTCTCTCTCCGCAAATTTATATAAGCTGCTAAATATTTATACTTTTTACGTTCGGGATTGTTTATTTTTTTTGCTTCTTTTACTTTTTACTCTCTCTTTCTCTTCTTACTTCCACCACGGGGCCAAGCCAGTTCTGAAGTCAGTCTCAGTCCACGGGGAAAAGATGACGGTGTCGGAGGCGTCGATGGTCAAGTGCGCTAAAGCCAAAGACAACGGGGCCGGGCCACGGATAACCATACCGTCGGCGTTGTATTGGGAGCCGTGGCACGGGCATTTAAATTTGTTCTCCGCCTTGTTCCACGGAACGACGCAACCCAAGTGCGTGCACACGGCGTTGATACCAAAGTCACGAATTTTACCCCCCGCATCGACCATCAAGTACGTCGCGTCACCCTTCAAACCTTGCGACAAAGTGTAATCACCCGGCAAGTGGTTCTTCAACCAAGCCGCTTGCTTAATGTCGTTACCGGCGGCGTCCTTCGCCGCTTGGCCAGCGCCATCACCACCCGCAGACGGCGGGACGAAGTAGTACGCGAAGCCACCCAACATAGTCGTACCCGGAAGACCGAGCGCACCGACGAGCAGCAAGTTCATCACGTTACGTTTAGCCATGTCCTGTGATATTTTTATTTAGAGAAAAAAAAGTTCTCGTCAGTTTTGTTGTTTTTTTAGCGGGGAAATTTATTTTGAGAGCAGAGAGAATTTCCTCTTCTCTTTCGTTTTTTTTTGGTCGGAGAAAGAGAGAAAGAGATAACAACTTTCAAGCGGCCAACGTCGACTCTGGATTTTCACGCAAGAACGCTGTGGACGACAGACGACCACACCGAAAACGGCCCTTCTCTATCCATCCAAACGCGGAAGGATATCAAATATCTATTATTATTGGGTCGAGTATCCAAATATAATCTCGCGAGACCAAACGAGGAGACTAATCTGCCCCGAGATTACTCGCGGATGAGGAGGAGATCCCGCGATATCTCTCTTTGTTTTTTGGCCTGTTTTTTGCTCTCTCTCTTCCCTCTATATCGTCGTCTCTCGATTGGTGATGATGATTATACCCGAAAATGACGCGCGTAAAACGAGAGTTTAAAGATGGAAATATCAAACGCATCAATCAAAACGCGCCGAAAGCACATCGAAACAGCACTCGTGAACGTTTCTATTTGGTTTATGAA
>MDSY01025007.1_pt1 | contig 10149 bp, 9 predicted proteins | sample 811131 | NCBI WGS metagenome assembly MDSY01 (sample SAMN05326643, study PRJNA326480) | marine metagenome | isolation source: seawater | place: Atlantic Ocean: South West | collected 2010
CTTTTAAAAGATAAATTATTTTTAAAATCATGGCAATGGATTGGTGATGAAAATATTATTAATAAAAACTCTGCTCACCCAATAACTCTTTTAGAAAATTATCTTACAGAACCAATATTATTAACTAGGTCAGAAGATAAAAAAATCAATTGTATAAGCAATGTATGTTCACATAGGGGTAATATTTTAATTGATGAACCTGTCAAAGCCAAAAAAATAATATGTAAATATCATGGAAGAAGATTTAATAATGAAGGGGAATTTGAATATATGCCAGAATTTGATAAAACATTAAATTTTCCAAGAGAATGTGATAATCTTCATAAATTTCCATTAATAAACTGGCATGGATTACTTTTTGTTGGTTTAAATCCATCATTTGATTTAAATGATGTCTTAAATAAAATTGAAGATAGAATCGGATTTCTACCACTTGATAAATTATCTCTTCAAGAATCACTATCAAAAAATTATGAAATAGATGCACATTGGGCTTTATATTGTGATAATTATCTTGAAGGATTCCACGTACCATTTGTACATAAAGATTTAAATGAAGTTCTAGATTATGAAAATTATGATACGGAAATCTATGATTATTTTAATCTTCAAATTGGGTATGCGTCTGGAGATGAAGATTGTTTTGTCTTTCCCAAAGACCACATAGATAGTGGAAAGAAAATAGCAGCATATTACTACTGGGTTTTTCCAAATCTAATGTTAAATATTTATCCTTGGGGAATATCAGTTAATCTAGTAAAACCTCAAGCCATTTCTCATACAAAAATTATTTTCAGATCATATGTATTTGATAAATCTAAATTAAATATGGGTGCTAGCGGGGATTTAGATAAAGTTGAAATGGAGGATGAATATGTAGTTCAAAATGTTCAAAAAGGAGTAAATTCATCATTTTATAAAACAGGAAGATTTTCCCCGACTAAAGAAAAAGGAGTTCATCATTTCCATAATTTAATTTCTAATTTTATTAATAAGAAGTAATAGCTTGGATAATTTTATTATAAAAAAATTTAAACTTAACTAAGCATTAACTAAATTTGCATTGCATAATTATGTAATATGAAACAAGATCTATTTCAAGCTCCAGACTATTATAACCTTGATGAATTATTAACTGAGGAACATAAATTAATTAGAGATTCTGCTCGTGAATGGGTAAAAAAATCTGTCTCTCCAATAATTGAAGAATATGCGCAAAATGCAAAATTCCCAGATCAACTAGTTAAAGGTCTAGCAGATATAGGCGCATTTGGACCATATATTCCAGAAGAATATGGTGGCGCTGGACTTGATCAAATTTCATATGGTTTAATAATGCAAGAAATTGAAAGAGGCGATTCAGGAATTAGATCAACTGCCTCTGTTCAATCATCACTTGTTATGTTTCCAATATGGAAGTATGGAAGTGAAGATCAAAAGAAAAAGTATCTTCCAAAATTAGCATCGGGTGAGTTTATGGGTTGCTTTGGTTTAACTGAACCTGATCACGGTTCAAATCCAGGAGGAATGATTACTCATTACAAAGATATGGGGGATCATTTTTTATTGAATGGGGCAAAACTATGGATTTCAAACTCTCCATTTGCAGATATAGCAATAGTATGGGCAAAAAATGAAGAAGGTAGAATTCATGGGCTTATTGTTGAAAGAGATATGGAAGGGTTTAGCACTCCTGAAACCCATAACAAGTGGTCTTTAAGAGCAAGTGCAACTGGAGAATTAATTTTTAATGATGTTAAAGTGCCAAAAGAAAATTTACTTCCTAACAAATCTGGACTAGGCGCTCCTTTAGGTTGTTTAGATTCAGCAAGGTATGGCATTGCATGGGGTGCAATTGGAGCTGCAATGGACTGCTACGATACTGCTCTTAGGTATAGTAAAGAAAGAATTCAATTTGGCAAACCTATTGCTGGATTTCAATTACAACAAAAAAAGCTGGCTGAAATGATAACTGAAATTACTAAAGCCCAACTTTTAGCTTGGAGACTTGGTATGTTAAAAAATGAGGATAGAGCTAGTTCAGCACAAATATCAATGGCTAAAAGAAATAATGTTGAAATGGCAATCAAAATAGCTAGAGAATCCAGACAAATTCTTGGTGGAATGGGAATTACAGGAGATTATTCAATTATGAGACACATGATGAATCTTGAAAGTGTAATTACCTATGAAGGAACACATGACATTCATTTATTAATTACAGGAATGGATATCACTGGAATAAATGCTTTTAAGTAGGCTGTATGAATGTAGAGAAAATTCGAGGCTATATTAAAGAGCCAAGAGAAAAATTACTAAATCACAAACTTTATACAGAGATTAAATCAATAGAAGATTTACAAATCTTTACATCAAATCATGTATTTGCCGTGTGGGATTTTATGTCGTTGTTAAAAGCACTTCAAAATCAATTGACTTGTACTAAAGTTCCATGGATGCCAAATAATAATTCTGAAATAGCATATTTAATAAATGAAATTGTTACAGCTGAAGAAACCGATATAAGTCAAGATGGAGAAAGAAAAAGTCATTATGAGCTGTATATTGATGCAATGAAGGACATAGGAGCAGAAACTAAACCAATTGAACAATATATAACTCAATTATCATTATCAAATGATATTGAAAATGAAATAAATGATTTAAATATTCATCCAAAAATTAAAGACTTTTTGAAATTTACTTTTTCAATAATTAAGGAAGGAAAGCCTCATAAAATAGCAGCTATTTTTACATTTGGAAGAGAAAATTTAATTCCAAATATGTTTAATGAAATCTTACATGAATTTCAAAGAAGTTTTACAAAAAAAGATATTTCTAAATTAATATACTACTTCAAAAGACATATTGAATTAGATGAAGATGAACATGGGCCTATGGCATTACAAATGGTTAATGAATTAGCAGATAATGATCCTTTAAAATGGAAAGAAATTGAGGAAATCTCTAAAATTGCTCTCGAAAAAAGAATTGGATTATGGGATGCTATTTATGATAATATTTATGAGAAAAACAAATCTTGGAGTGAAAGAAGAAAACAGATGAATACAGATATAGATATAGAGACATACTCAAGCGAATTCTCTAATTATAAATTTAAAATTTAATCTATTGATTTTCTCACTGGCGGTTCAGCCTTTTTTACTGATCCATCAAAACCATTAACCCCTGAAACTGTAGTATACTTTAGTACAAATTTTTTGTCTGGATTAATGATTTTATATGCTGATTGGCACATCATAGCAGCTTCATGGAAACCACATAATATTAATTTTAATTTTCCCGGATAAGTGTTTATATCTCCTATTGCAAATATTCCTGGAATATTAGTTTGATAATCTAATGAATTATTAACCTTTATTGAATTTTTTTCTATTTCTAATCCCCAATCATTAATTGGCCCTAACTTTGGAGTTAATCCAAAAAGTGGGATAAACCAGTCTAAATCCAATTTTATATTTTCTAAATTATCAACTTTAATCTCAACTCCTTCTAATTTTTTATCTCCAAATAAGGAGACAACTTCCGCAGGAGTTATCAGCTTAATTTTATTTTTATTTTTTAGTTCCTGTACTTTTTCAACAGAATCTAAAGCACCTCTAAATTCATTTCTTCTATGAATTAAAGTAAGATTTGAAGCAATATTTGCCAGCTCTATTGTCCAATCTAAAGCAGAATCTCCACCTCCAGCAATCAATACATTTTTGTTCTTATAAATAGATGGATCCTTAATAAAATATGAAACTCCTTTTTCTTCATATAATTCTATATTCTCTATATTAGGTTTCCTTGGCTGAAATCCACCTAGACCTCCGGCAATTACAACAACTGGCGCTTGATGCTCAGTTCCCTTATCAGTAATTACTGTAAATAATCCATCCGAATCTTTACTTATTTTATCTGCCCTTTCACCCAGTGTAAATCCAGGTTGAAATTGGCTAGATTGTTTTAATAAATTATCTACTAAATTCCCTGCTAATATTTCTGGATGTCCAGGAATATCATATATTGGTTTTTTTGGATAAAGTTCTGAACATTGACCGCCTGGTTTTGGCAGAATATCAATTAAATGACATCTTAATTTTAATAATCCTGCTTCAAAAACTGTAAACAGTCCTACTGGACCTGCTCCAATAATTATTAAATCCGTTTTAATCATTAATTAAATATTAGTGTCCAATATTTATTACATTTTCAATCTCAGGAGCATGTTTTTTAATTGTCATCTCTACACCAGTTTTTAAAGTCATTTGATTAACAGTGCAAGTAGTGCAAGCACCCTCAAGTCTCACCGTTACATTATTATCTTTTATTTCAATTAATGAAATATCACCGCCGTCATTTTTTAAAAAGGGTCTAATCTCATCTAATGCAATTTCTACTTTCTCTTTTAAATTAGATTTACTCATATTTACTTTTTTACAGCAGAACATCCTGCCATTGTAGTTATTTTTAATGACTCTGAAGCTGGTAAATTTTTATTCCTTTTTACTAGTTCTGAAATCATATTTCTTGTGATTGCTTGAATTACATTAGAAATTATAGATTCCTTTTGTAAAGCAGCTGGATGTCCAACATCAGAAGCTTCTCTAATAGTTTGAATTAAAGGTAGCCCTCCTAAATATGACACATTTAAATCACTTGCTAAATTTTTAGCACCATCTTTACCAAAGATATAATATTTATTTTTTGGCAACTCTTTCGGAGTAAAATAAGACATGTTTTCAATAATTCCCAAAACAGGTACATTAATACTTTCTTGCTTAAACATTGCAACACCTTTTCTCGCGTCAGCTAAAGCAACATTTTGAGGAGTACTAACAATCACAGAGCCTGTTACAGGCAAGGACTGTAGAATACTAAGATGTATATCTCCCGTCCCAGGCGGCAAATCAATAAGTAAGAAATCTAATTCTCCCCATGCAGCATCAAAAATCATTTGATTCAATGCTTTTGATGCCATAGGGCCTCTCCATATAACTGCTTGATCAGTCTTTGTAAAAAATCCAATAGATAAAATTTTAATTCCATAACTTTCAACTGGCTTCATTTTATTTTTTCCATCAACATTGACAGTTTGAGGTCTAGAATTAGCAACATCAAACATAATTGGAATAGATGGGCCATATATGTCAGCATCTAATATTCCTACTGAAAATCCCATCTTATTTAAGGATACTGCCATATTAGATGTTACTGTTGATTTTCCAACACCTCCTTTTCCAGATGCAATTGCAATTATATTCTTAATTCCAGTAATAGGTTTGCCTTTAATTTGATTTGAATCATTAATTGGTTTTTCAATCTTTGTGTTAATTTTTAAACTTAATTTATCATTAAAGTTGCTATTAATAACATCTTTAATTAAAGATTCTACTTTTTTTCTAGCTTGAAGTGTTGGGTTATTAATAGTAATGTCTATAACAACCTCATTATCAAAAATTACAACATTTGTAATATTAATTTCTTTGAATTTAGATTCTTCAAATAATGAAATAATATTTTTTTTTGATAACTCCATGAAATTTTATTTATACAAATATAATATGAATGAATGATTTATTTAATTTTTAACTGATGGATCCCATAATATATCATGAAAATTTTCAATTTTATTGTCTATTACAATAGCTCCCTCATTTTCTAATAATTCTTGCATAAGCAAAGAGCCTGAAAAATGGTGTCTTCCTGTCAAAAGACCATTACGATTTACTACTCTATGGGCAGGAATATCTGAATATTTGTGAGATGAATTCATTGCATACCCCACCATTCTAGCACTCTTAAATGCTCCAAGATGATTTGCAATTAATCCATATGTTGTAACCTTTCCAAAAGGAATTTTTCTTACCACTTTATATACCCTCTCAAAAAAGGATTTATTTTTATAATCCATTTACTAGTTATTGAATTTAAATTTTAAAAAAGTAATTGGCTTTCCTTCTTTCAAAAAAAGACTTTCGTAATAAGTTTGGATTGAAGTTGCTTCAATTGGAGCCCCCGATCGATTATATATATCATGATTTGAATATATTATTTCATGATTTAAACCCTGAATTAATCCAATTAAATAACCATGTAAAAACTCGCTATCAGTTTTCAAGTTTATTTCTCCATCTTTAATTAAAATATTTTTATATCTGTTAATAAAATCAATATTTACTAGCCTATGTTTATTTCGCTTATATTTAATTTGGGGATCTGGAAAAGTAATCCATATTTCACTTATTTCCTCTCTATCAAAAATATTTTCTATTAATTCAATTTGAGACCTGACAAAAACTACATTATTAATATTTTCTGATAAAGAAATTTTAGCTCCCTTCCAAAATCTAGCACCCTTGATATCAATTCCAATAAAATTTTTTTTGGGGAACATTTTTGCTAAACCCACAGAATATTCTCCTTTACCACAGCCCAGCTCTAATACAATAGGATTATTATTTTTAAACACTAACTCATTCCAATTACCTTTATAATTAAAATTTTTGGCAACTAAATCTTCCCTGGAAGGCTGAAAAACATTCTTAAACTCCTCGTTTTCTTTAAATCTCTTTAATTTATTTTTACTTCCCAATTTTTTATTTGAATTTAAAAACTAAAATTACTAAAAAGACTTTTGTAAAGTGAAAGAAAACTCACTACCAACTCCAGGTTCCGAATTGACAAATATATTTTCATTGTGAGCATCAACAATGTGCTTAACAATTGCAAGACCTAAGCCAGAACCACCATGGCTTCTACTTCTACTAACATCAACTCTATAAAATCTCTCAAATAATCTAGGTATATGTTCCTTAGAAATACCTTCACCATTATCTGTCATTCTAACAATAATTTTTTTTTCTGTCAAAACACTAATACTAACTTCTGTACTTCCATTTTCACTACCATAATTTATAGAATTAACCAATAAATTAGCAATCACCTGTTCGATTCTTACTTTATCTGCTTCTACTAAAATTTCTTCTTCATACTTCTTATCAAAAAATAATTTTATATTTTTTTCTTTTGATTTAATCTCCAGTTGACCAAAAACATCAGTAATTAAATCTACTATATTAAAACTAGAAATTTTCAAATTCATAGTTGAGGATTCTAATTGGGTGATTAAATCCAGGTCCTTAATGATGTAAATTAGTCTTTCAATACTGTTGTCAGTATTTTTTAAATATTTATCTAAAAGAGCCTTATCATCCATTGCTCCATCCAATAAATTTGAAATATATCCTTGAATTGTAAAAATTGGTGTTTTAAGTTCATGAGCCACATTTCCAATAAACTCTTTTCTATATTGTTCTTGAGATTTTAATAATTCGATTTCTATTTTTTTATCCTTTGCAAATTCTTCAATTTTTTTCATTAAAGAATCCATGTCTGTTGAAACAGAAGATTTATTAATTTTTGGTGAATCTAACATTTCCAGATCCTGATATAGTTCCTTAAATCTTTTAAATAAAAAACTTTGTATTCTATATTGGATTATTAAAAAAGAAATTACAAAAATCAATACCGAAACAAATATAGAAGTAGATGTAAATAATAAAAGAAACAAATAACTAGTAACGCCTATTAAACCAGCAGTAATCAAGGCAAATTGATAAGGGCTTTTTTGTTTGTTTTTCAAAGACATTAAACAACAAATTTATATCCAACACCTTTAACAGTCTTAAAAAAAGTATTTCCTATTTTTTCTCTAAGTTTTCTAATATGAACATCAATTGTCCTATCTCCCACTACTACATCTTTACCCCAAACAGATTCAAGTATGTGCTCTCTTTTGAAAACTTTGCCTGGTCTGGATGCTAACAAATATAGCAATTCAAATTCCTTTCTAGGTAAATTTAATTCATTTCCACTAATAGAAATCTTATAGCTAGATCTGTCAATAATTAAGCCTTCTAACTCAATAATTTCATCCTGATCTATTGATATTCTTCTAAGTAAAGATTTTACCTTACTTAATAAAATTTTTGGCTTGATTGGTTTTGTTAGATAATCATCTGCTCCTGCATTGAATCCTGCAATTTGACTATAATCTTCTCCTCTAGCCGATAGAAAAGTAATTAAAGTGTTTTTAATTTTTTCGGTTTTTCTTATCACCTCACAAGCTTCGATTCCATCCATTTCAGGCATCATAACATCTAAAATAATTAAATGTGGTTCTATCTTAGATGCCTGCTCTACTGCCTCAACCCCATTTGTCGCAGTATAAATATTATATCCAGCATTTTTTAGAGAATAAGAGATTATTTCTAAAATATCTGGTTCATCATCAACAAGTAAAATTTTAATATCTTCTGGATTCACAGTCTTATTATTATTTATAAAGATACCAACTTATAAAATTAGATCTAAATAAAAAAGATGATATTAACTCTTTAATAATATTCCCTATATATTTTTTTAACATAGATATCATAAAAATTTATTGAAATTGATTATAAAATTCATAATTTTAAAAAAAAAAAGAAATGAAAAAACTCTACTCACTTTTATTTATTTTACTTCCCTTATTCCTCTATAGTCAAACAACAGATTTGATAATTACCAAATATGGTGAAGGGTCTAGTAACAATAAATTTCTTGAAATATTTAATGGTACAGGTGCAGATATTGACTTATCAAATTATTCATTATCAAATTGCAATAATGGTTGTGATACGCAAGATGTGTTTGATTATCCCAATACCTTAACATTCACAGAAGGAGCCATAATTTCCCATGGTGATGTCTATGTCATAGCTCATCCAAGTGCGGATGATCAAATATTAGCTGCTGCTGACCAATATCATACTTATTTAAGTAATGGGGATGATGCATATGCATTAACTTTTGTTGATCCATCAAGTGGGGACTTAACCATAATTGATATTATAGGGGATATGAATGAAGCTGATATTGGAGACGGATGGGATGTTGCTGGGGTTTCAGAAGCAACAAAAAATCATACATTAACAAGAAAAAGTTCAGTTTGTAGTCCTAATCCTACTCCTTGGGGTAGTTCTAATGACACTAATGACAGTGCTGGAACAAATGAAGAAGATTCTGAATGGATAGTTACTGATCAAAATTCTGGATGGGATACTCTTGGGAGTTTTTCAAGTGATTGTATAGAAGATATAGGCTTAACTATTACATCTCCTCAAGATGGTTTTACATATCCTGCGGGAACTACAGTTGCAACAATAAATTTTACAGTATCTAATTTTAATGTAGGTGCTAGTGGTGATGATGGTGTTGACGGACATGTACATTGGATTTATACTGCTACAGACGGGACTACAGTTATCGATGGTGCAGAAGAAATGTTATATGATACTAATCCTATAGAACTAGCTGTAGAATGTGGATACACATATACTTTAATGATGTCATTAGCAGATGACGCACATCAACCTTTGGATCCGCCAGTTGAGACATCAGTTATGTTTTCTGTTTTATGTGCATCTTGTGTTGATACTGGAGATATCATAATTACTGAAATACTAAATAATGCAACCGGCGATGATGATTCAAAAGAATGGTTTGAAGTATATAATACAAGTACATCAGATATAGATATGGAAAACTGGATAATATCAGATGAAGGCTCAAATAGTTTTACAATTAATGGCAGTCTAATCGTATCTGCACAAAGCTATTTAGTATTAGGAGAAGAAACAGACACCTCAATAAATGGAGGTGCTCCCGTAGATTATGCCTGGGGAACAGACACTAACTTCACATTGGGTAATGGCGATGATGAAGTAATTATTTCATGTGGTGGCAATATAATTGATATGGTGGCATATGATAACGGGGATACTTTTCCCGATGAATCTGGCTATAGCATGCAATTATTGCCTGACGCCTACACAAGTTCTGATAATGATGATGGAACAAATTGGGTTGCATCAGCATCATCATATGGTGATAATGGAGATTATGGGACTCCTGGTCAAGAACCTCAAATGGGGCTAACAGATATTCTATTAGATGGGTTTAAAATTTATCCAAATCCAGTTAATTCAGGCACTTTTGAAATTGTCTTAACTAATAATCAAGACGCTTCATTTAAGATTTTTAATATTCTTGGTGAAATAATAATTGATGGTAATAGCATATTGCAACCAATTAAAATTGACA
>MDSY01125290.1_pt1 | contig 10149 bp, 9 predicted proteins | sample 811131 | NCBI WGS metagenome assembly MDSY01 (sample SAMN05326643, study PRJNA326480) | marine metagenome | isolation source: seawater | place: Atlantic Ocean: South West | collected 2010
CGACACGGCCATGATTTGCTGCAGTGCTTCTTTGAAACGGTGCCGTTGTAGCGATTGCGTGATATCGGCAAAGGCCGCTTCTACGTGCGCTTTGTGTGGTTGAACACAAGCATGGCCATCATGGTCCATGAACGGGGATGTACCTGATTCATGGGGAAGTCGAGCACCCAAGGTAAGGACGCGATGGATGAAATTCCCATAATTTGCATTTAATTCAGTGTTAATTTTCGCAACAAAATCGGGCCAATTGAAATCGGAATCGCTTAATTCAGGCATCACGATGCTCAGGTAATAGCGGAGGGTGTCGGGATGGTATCGCTCAAGGAAAGAGGGGAGCCATACAGCGTGCTTGCGAGACTTTGAGAATTGACCTCCGGCCAACATGAGGTATTGCATGGCAGGAACATTGCTCTCCAATGCCATTTCACCAGGGCCGGGCAGAGCGATTGGATCGGATGATTTGAGGCCCTTTTTGGCATGATTTAATCCAAGAATGAGTGCCGGCCAGATAATCGTGTGGAAGGGTATGTTGTCCTTGCCTAAGAAGTACAAGTGGCGGGGATGAGTTCCATCTTCCGATACATGCCACCAGCGTTTCCAGGTATCGGCACCGTCGGGCAAGTCCTTGGCTTGCTGCTGGGCCCATATACGCGCACATGTGGAATACCCTTGCACGGCTTCAAACCATACGTAGACGCATTTTCCATTCCATGAATCTCCTTCGAGGGGAACGGGTATGCCCCAAGAGAGATCTCGGGTCACAGCACGAGGGTGAAGGCCCATGTCCAGCCATTGCTTTGTCATCTCTCGAACATTGACTTTCCACACCTTCTCTTGATGGTTGGCATGTTTCTCCAAGGCGTCTTGGAAGAGGTCCAAGCGATAGAAAAGATGCTCTGTTTCCCGAATGACGACTTTTGCTCCAGGATTCATCTTCGAAACTGGATTTTTGAGTTCTACCGCTTCATACGTCGCCCCACATGCATCGCATTGGTCTCCCCTGGCATCGGTGGCTTCGCACGAAGGACACGTGCCCTCGACGTACCGATCCGGAAGGAAACGACCTGAACCATCCGGGTTCAATTCATAGTACTGTTCGGTAGTTTTTCGTTCAAAGAAGCCAGCTTGTTCGAGGGATTGAAAATTTTCTTGAACCATGCGCTGATGTTCCGGGTCCGTGGTTCGGTTAAACAACGCACCACCGTATTCAGAGCCACGCGGGTCGAGGGACGTGGACCAACTGCAACCGAGGTCCAACAGCGCTTTGAGATTGATTTCATGGTATTCATCAACGACTTGTTGAGGGGTGATGCCCTGTGTTTCGGCGGTCACGGTGATGGGTGTACCATGTTCATCCGAGCCAGAAACCATCAACACGCGGTTGCCCATGGCCCGTTCGAATCGGTATTGGATGTCGGGCGGCAAATAGCAACCTGCAACGTGACCGAGATGGAGAGGGCCGTTAGCGTAGGGCCATGCAACGCAAATAAGGACGTGTTCTCCGGCCATGATGCCCCCCAAGCAGAGCGAATGGACGAGGCTTCTTGAGGTTCACCCATCCCGTTCGCATCTATCCACCGTCCTCGCAAGGTTAGCGTCATTTTGAAGAACCCTACTCTCGTCGGATAAACTACGCCCGAAAGGGTAGGGGTCTGCGAGACAACATGGCAATTGACATAATTGCGACAGCAGGAGTTGCTGTCAACGCCACCGGCGAAGGCGACATGGGTCTCCTTATTTTCTACATCACCCTTGCCTTAGGTGTCTCGTTTCTCTGTTCAATTCTAGAGGCCGTGGTTCTCTCGACGCCTCAAACCTACGTCAATATCCTCCAAAACGAAGGAAAGAGGACAGCCGGGATGTGGGCTCACCTCAAAGACGATGATTCAGTCCGACCTTTGACGGCGATCTTGACCCTTAACACGATAGCTCACACCATGGGGGCGGCCGGTGTAGGTTCGCAAGTTCAACAAATCTGGGGCGTTGAAGTCCTCACGGCAGCGTCTGCTATTCTCACTTTGGCCGTTCTATTCCTTTCAGAAATTATCCCGAAAACGCTCGGTGCAGCCTATTGGAAGCGTCTGTCTACTCCTTCGGCTTACCTCCTTACATGGATGACGAAATCACTCTTCTTCCTGATCGGACCAATTCAGCTTATCAAAACCATCCTCCCCGCCTCGAAAAACTCGATGGTTACGAGAGACGATGTAGCAGCCATGGCTGATTTAGGTGAGATCGAAGGAGCGTTAGAGGAAGCCGAGGAGACCATCATCCACAACCTCCTTGGCCTCCGAGACGTCATGATTACCGATGAAATGACGCCACGGACCGTGGTGTCGGCCTTTGACATGAATCAAACCATCAAGCAGGTCCTTGATGAAAACACCATCCTCCGGTTTTCTCGTATTCCTGTTTATGAAGAAAACATTGACCACGTACGCGGACTTGTCATCCGCTCGGAAATTTTGATGGCGGCCAGCCGTGATGAATGGGATTTACGACTGAAAGACATCATGAAACCCATCCTCAAATTGGAACAAGGCGGGACCATTGAACAAGCGCTTGATGTCTTCCTCAGTAACCGTCAACAATTCGCTCTTGTTAAGGACGAATTCGGTGGAACTTCAGGAATCCTCACCATGGAAGACGTGATGGAAACGTTGCTTGGAAAAGAAATTGTCGACGAACTCGATGAAGTTGAAGACATGCGAAAATTGGCACGAGACCAAGCCGCTCAAACGGAAGAAGAGTGACCTGCCTGTTCCTCTAACCAGGCATCGACAACGGCTTTTCTTGAAGAAGAATCGTGAGAACCGGAATGCCGTAGGTCTGACAACAGATGAGTCTGTAAGAGCCCTTCATGCGGCGAATCACTCATGGCCGATATCAGGCGTTCGTGATGCACAGATCCAAGCCGTTCGTCTGGGTCTGCCTGGACGAGAAGGGTCGGTTCAGCCGTCATTCCCCACGCCGGAACGTCAGCATCAGACAAAGTCTCAATGATTCGTTCAGGTCCGTTAATGGCGTTGAAATGTCTAATCGTCTTGGTAAGGACCCACGGACGAAGAACTTGAGGGATTCGCAAAAGATTGCATGTTTCGTTATGAATTTCAGTGTAGCCGGTCATGGGTGATTCGAAAATCCAGCCACGCAATTGATGGGTCTCCAATAGTTCTGCTCGGCGATGGCTGATTCGGAGTCCAACGAACGAACCGAGGCTATGGCCGAAAAACCAAACTCCGTTCTTACACACATTGGAATGTGAATGACTAAATTCATTCATGCTGGCAATCAAGTGTGTGGTTGTTTCCTCAGCGCTCCATTTGACAAGGCTGTCTGACCCACCATGGCCCGGTAGATCAACCATCAGAACATTCCATCCGCGTTCCACGAATGAATCGGCCCGTTGCAACATTCGCATCGATCCAGATGTCCATCCATGGACCACCCAAGCAAGCGGGGCATCATACCTTCCTTGGCGGAAGTAATGAATGACGTTCAAACCATTCACTTCAATGGACAAGCGCTTCCACATCGGGTCACGAAGCTCCGGTTTTCTGCGGGCAGGAGCACGGAACGACCATTGAGTGACCACCTCGAGGTAAACAAAAAAGAACGTGATGTTCAACAGAACCAATGAAAAAACCGGTGAGCGTGAAAGGACGGCGATCGTAAAAGTAAGACCAACCAATCCTACCAAGCAGGGCAACACATGGTTGCGACGACGCGCCCACTGCAGCATACAATCACGACAAGGGCGAATTGAATTCAGTCTTCTTGAGGTGTTGCTTCGTCTTCTGAGGCCGAAGCTTCTTCTTCTGCTTTCTTCTCAATTTTCTTGGCTTTTCGCTCTTCTTGGCGCTTGAGGAGTTGATCTCCAAAGTTGCCCATGTTTTCCAGTCGAGCCCAAATGCCAGAGGCCTTTTCTTCCTCGGATGGAACGAATTTCACAAGATAAGCACGGAAGGCAAGGTCGTAGAGTCCCTGACCCATGGCACTGCCACTGCGGAGGTACCGGTCGACGAACCAAAGAATCATGAAAATAGCGCCAATTGAAAAGTAAACAATGGCCATGGTGTTGTCGGATTCAGAAAGGTTCTGGAATTGTGTAGCCACGAGGATCAGGCCGATAAGAGAAAGTAAACCGCTGGTGTTGACCAAGATTCCATGGAGGAAGATTGGATTGGTACCATCGCCTCGAACAAACTTGGTTCTGGAAACGAATTGGCCCAAATTCCGGCTGAATTTCATTGGGATAAATATCGCGTTGATGATAATGATGGCACCGCTGGTAGCGAACAGAATGGTGGTGATGATGCCTGTATCTGCGGAGGCGATGAAGAGGGCTGCAAAGAGTACGCCGAAATTAATCAAAAAGTTGACGAGCGAGGAGATTCGGCGATTCATTTTTGTAGCCAACTCATACTCGTCGGACAGTTCCATTGGACGTGCTCTTGGTGCGCGTTCCTTCTTGACCTTCGCTGGACGGGCTGCCTTGGCTTTGGCCACGGGTTTTGCTTTAGCCACGGGTTTCGCTTTGGCCACAGCCTTGGGCTTCTTTTCCTCGCCATCGCTGGCTGCTGCTTTGTCCAATAGTCCCATGATATTCACTCATCCTTGTATTGTTCGCCAATGGCTCGATAGACGCTAAAGTCGTCCGATTCTACGAATGTAGAAATTGATTCTGGAGACATGTTACCGAGTTGGTCGTCCACCATGTTGTAAAACAATGCCCTGGTTTCCTCGTCGGTCGTTTCAGGAGATCCGAGCACAGACCTGTAGGTGTCAAATTCTGGGCTGGCCACGAAATCATTGACAATGTTTTCTGGCAAGTGATCACCCAACAGATTATCCACGATCGCCACAAATTCTGCAAAGAGTGAGTCGCCGTCCTCATCGGAAGTCTCGGCGGTCGAGACTTCTGTTGGAGCGGTTTGTGAACCTTGTTTCAGGGCCTTGCGCCTGCTCATGAGTGCTTGTAGAGTGGGTGTGAGTTCGGCCAGGGTTTCTTTGTCTCCCAAAGCTTTGGCTTCTTGGTAAAGTGGCTTCAAGGTCCGCAGTTCGTCCTCAACCTGTTGAAGTTCAGTTCGGGAATCTTCAACCTCCTCATTGAGAAGTTCCACGGTCGGGGCGTCGCGTATTTCCGCTACTTTTTCCTCCACGGCCGCTTTTCTCATGACAATGATTTCACGGTCAAGTGAATGTCCAAAACGGTCTGCATACCGGTCGAGAAGAGAGCCGGCTTCCTTGTTGCTTATTCGGTCAATGTGCCCATAGATCTGCTGGAGAGGTTTCTCAGAGCGCTTGGCCCAGAGCTCGTTGTAGCCCTTTTCTTCAGTGATGCCAGAAAGCGTTGTCTCCGGGTCATTGGCGGGTGCAGGCAGGGGAGTATTGGCCACTTCAGGAAGGGGTGCAGCTGCAGGAATCGGGAGGGGGGCAGGAGCAGGTATGGCTGCGGACGGATCCAGTGGGAGACCCGGGAGAGGTGGGAGGGGTGTGCCGCCTGGGGGCAATGGAAGCGGGGCTGGAAGGCCCGCTGGGGGAGGCAAATCTGGCATGGGCAGGGTGGCTTCCGATTTCTTGGATTTCTTCCCTCTGCGCAGACCCAACGGACTCACCTCGTCCTAAGGGATGGGAAACCACCCTTGAACCTTACCGCACCTTGAACCTCGAAAGTAAGGGTTCCATTGTGCAGAAAATGGCGTCAAACCAACTTCGCCCATCCTTTGAGGACGAGGAACGTCGCACCGGATTCATGCACCCGTATGCGCTCGCCAACCTTGCTTTCATGCCGTTGATCTCCAAATTGAGCAATGGCATCATCCACCACCCATTCCACGTCCATTGTCTGGTCCAGGCCAAGCACAAAGGCTTCGTGGAGTGGGTTGTAGGGGTTTGAGCCGTCAGGGTCCAACCGTTGAAGGGGAAATTCGCTCACGCGCATTCCTGACTTGCCATGAAGTGACGTTGGCCATCGAATTTGCCGCCTGACGTCGATGGTGACGACTTCATCGGTTTCACCCGCCGATCCCAAGACAACGGACGCGTCGGCTTTCAATAAATTGAGGAAAAGGGCTTGATAATTGCCCAAAACTTCGAATTTTCCATCCTTCAATCGTTCAACTCGTCGTTCGTGACCTAAGACCTCAGCAAGTCGCTTGATGGCGGTGGCTGAGCGTTGCGATGTGTTTCCTTCCCGATCTTGCAGTGATTGGAGGGCAGATTCCAACCGTCGGAGTTCACTTCGACTTCCTTCCGTGCCTTGATGGATGTCCCGAAGCGTATGAATCATTGAATCCATTCCTTGGCGTATGCGTTGAGTCCAACCTTTGGCCTCCAAATCATGGTACCTTGCCAAGCCACCCTGAACGTCCACACCCTCGCCGCGTATGTGCGATACCAATTCACGGCGGGCTTCGGAATCCAGATGGAATAACGTTGGATCGCGATAATGCAAGTGGAAACCTCTGTGACCGGAAAACGTCACTTGGAGATGGTCTTCTGAGAAACCAAACTCAGGTTCAAGAAAATCATTCCACAATGCCCACGCTTGGTCTTGAATCACCGATAACATACCGGGGAAATCTCGGTCGGTGACGCCAGGAAGGTGGTCACCATCCAAATCGAAAATTAAATCTGCACCCTGCCAAAGTTTGTCTGCCATCTTTAATTCAAAAGGACGGCGCCAATAAGCGGTTGAATAGAAGCAGGAATGCATGGCCCGCTGAGAAAGAAAGGATTGAACCTGATCGATACTTGAGAAGGATTTGTGGCGAAGAGGTGGAGCGCCCCCGAATGGAATGAACATCCACTCGCGTGTTTTTATTCGAGGCGGGGACCAAACTGAGGCGTGTTGGTAGTACTGTCCAAAACGATGTGCGAACCTCGCCCAACCAGTCGACATCTGCTCCCTCATCAACACCAAAGCGTGAGGGTTCTTGAAGAAAGCCGTATTATTCCTGCTTCATCCAAAACCGTTCGTCTGCGTTTGAGACCTCGGTTGCCGTGTCCGCACCCGTCGCTTCCACATAGCAGTCCCAGCACATGTAGTGCTTGTCAACAACCATGGCGTTCCCAAAGGTAAGACGAATGCCGCATTGATGACAGCGAGGGCCTAATTCACCGTTGGGTGCTTGGGCGAGTTGGATGTGGTCGTGAGGCATGGAGTATCCTTCCTGTTTGGGGGGTAATCAGTCTAGTCTTTGAACTTGAGGGAACTTACCACTGTGTTTCTTCAAACTCTGCCCCATCGACCCAAGCCAAGAGGTCGAGGGCGACAATGCATGATTCAGCTACTTCAGGAAGTGGATCTTGACTGAACCGCTTGAGAATTGGCAAGACCGTCCGGTCCCCGATGGCCCCCATGGCTTCTGCAGCCTCGTGTCGGACCATCACGTGTTCGTGATCGTCTTCAAGTCGTTCGATCAACGTCGGAAGGGCCACGGGGTTCTGCATCTGTCCCAACACATAGGCAATCTCATGCCTGAGAAGGGCACTCGTACTGACAAAGCCTTGGCAAAGAGCGAGACAAGCCTCGTCTGAACGTTCATTGCGAAGCGAGAAGACGGCTCGCATTCGCTGGAACATTGGGAGCGTTTCATCGCACAGTCGTTCGGTTAACTCAGCAACGCGGGTAAAGGGTGAAGGAGGTGCTGGGTCCACCGAGCCGTACTGACTCACTTGAGGGACGCGAGCATCATTGGGCATGTGCTAACCTCAAGGCTCTCCAATGAATCGCATGCTGGCCGTATCAAAATCTGAACGAATCATGCCGAGTTCTTGTCCTTCTTTGATGAACAAGCGGATGGAATCTCGACCTTCTTGCCGGTAGTCGATGGTTCGGTCGTTAACGTACATACCCACAAATTCTTTGTTGGTCTCATCGTCGATTCCACGGCCCCATGCTTTCGCAAATTCAAGCGCCTCATCAGGAGACTTGAGGGCGTATTCAATGCTCATTTTTGTGTACTTGGTAATGTCTTGCATTACGGCTTCACCGAGGTCGCGGCGAACAACGTTTCCGCCAAGGGGCATGGGCCAGTTTGCCGTTCGGGCATTCCACCATTTGCCAAGATCGATGAGAACATCGAGGTCATGGTCCACGTAGGTGAGTTGCCCTTCATGAATGATCAGGCCACTGAGGTAAGTTCCGTCGAGAATTCGTGGAATAATTTCGTCAAATGGAACGACAGCAATGTCGCAATCACCCCAAGCCAATCGGAGACCAAGGTAGGCACTGGTTTTCAGGCCAGGCACGGCGATGACCGAGTTTCTCACTTCCTCCTCGGTGACGCCCGCTTTGCAGACCACCATAGGCCCGTAGCCTTCGCCCATGGAGGCCCCGCAATTCATGAGAGCATAATGCTCGGCAATGTCGGGATAGGCGTGAATTGATACGGCGGAGACTTCCAAATCTTGGTTCATCGCACGATGGTTGAGTGTTTCAATGTCTTGCAATTCATGAACGAAATTGTACCCAGGTGTTGGGAAAGCATTGGTCGTCATGGCATGAAACATGAAGGCGTCATCGGGGTCAGGACTGTGGCCAATTCTGACGATTTTATTGCCCGATTCATCCAAAGGAAGTTCCACGACCATGTTTCCGTCCACCTGTTTGCCCTTCAAGAACCATCCGTTTGATTTTACATACAAGTGCATCTCAAGACCAAGCAAATTCGGGGTCCGTAGGCATGTTACAAGCTTGCTTGAGGAAACAAAACAAACCATCGAGGTGATGTTGGTTTAAGCGATTGAAGACCTCTCCATAATACTGGTCCAGACGTTCAAAAGAGAGCCCGGATTTTTCCATGGACCAGTGGATGACATCCTCTCGTTTCTTGGGTTCGTTTTCGAATCGGATTAAGTTGTCCAGAAGGGACGCGTGTGCCGCTTGGAGCAAGGACTTTGGTGTATCCCTACGAGCCACAAACACACCGAAAATCATGGGCAAGCCCTCCTCTTGCATCCAAGCAGTGCCGAGGTCCATTTGGACCATCTCGGGGAATTCTCTGGCCGCTTCAAGGGCGCGGTCTCCAATCAGCAAAGCCCCATCAGCCATGGCCATCATGGATTCATAATCAGGGCCGGTTGAAATGTAATCCATTGGCCGTCCTTGTTTTGAAATCAAGTGCTTGAGAAGGGCAACAGACGTGGCAGAGTCACTGGGGAGCGCGATGGTGTTCATCGTTTCAAGTGGGACGGCTCCAAACAGCAAAACGCTCCCTACTTCCCCTTGACTGCCGATTCCGATATCGGGCAACAAGACCAATTCATCAGCGTGTTTCGCGTAATCAGCCGCCGGTATGGGTGCGAGAATGCAGTCCCGTCGCAGCACATGACCTGTCAACCATGAGGGAGGTGCTGAGAGCACGCTCCATTCGTCGGAAAGACGGTGATAGAGTGGATCGCAATTGATGAAGGCCACACGGCCCATGGTCGACGTCCAGGTTTCGCCCATGCTATCACGTCATTGAGTGGCCATTGGTAGCACGCGACGGGGTTTCACCTTCGGTGGCGTGTAGGGTTCAAAGTGAGAGTAGGTGGTGTTTCGTTGTATGGCCTCGCAACCAGCATCTTGAATCAGGCGAGCCAATTTTGCACGGTCATGGTCAAGCGGCGCCGAAGATCCGGCGAGATGCATGATGGATTCCTTCTGAACAGTTCCGTCGATGTCATCGGCCCCAAATTGGAGTGCGAGTTCGGCGAGATGGTCGCCAATGTTCATGCGGTAGGCTTTGATGTGGGGGATGGTGTTCATCATCAAACGGGAAACCGCTATGGTCCTCAGGATTTCCGTTCCGGTGGCCAATTGGGCTTGTGGCAGCCGTGTGTCATCAGGCAGGAAAGGGTAGGGGACAAAGCATTGGAAACCTTTGGTGGAGGCGTTGAGTTCCCTGAGTGAAATCATGTGTTGAAGGCGCTGCTCTAGGCTCTCAATGGTGCCAAACAGCATCGTGCAATTTGATGGCAGGCCAACTTCATGTGCCTCACGGTGGATTTGGAGGTACTCAGCTGAACTTTCTTTTCCATTGCAAATAACGGCTCGGACGTCATCATCAAGAATCTCTGCGCCACCGCCCGGCAGAGAGGTGAGTCCTGCGGCCTTCAGACGGGCTAATACTTCGCGATTGGAGATGGAAGATCGCTGGC
>MDSY01138439.1_pt1 | contig 10148 bp, 8 predicted proteins | sample 811131 | NCBI WGS metagenome assembly MDSY01 (sample SAMN05326643, study PRJNA326480) | marine metagenome | isolation source: seawater | place: Atlantic Ocean: South West | collected 2010
ATTACTTTTTTTAAAATGTTTCTCTCTAACTAAATTTGAAGGTATTTTTATTAATGTATCCTTACCTGTATGATTCAAAGAATTAACAAAATATATATAAAGTTGCTTTAAATTATTAGCAATTAATCTTTTTATTTCATTTGGATATTTACTTTCACCTTCATAAATAAATTGATTAATATCTCTTTTTATTTTTTTATTACAATTAATAATCAGCCTATCAGTAAAATTCTTATTATCAAAAAATTTCTTTGGTTCCAAACCATATGATTCTGAAAATTTTTTGTATGTTGTACCAAAAACATTAACATTATTACTTCTATTAACTTTTACTTCTTCTGGAAATTGTTTTATAATAAATTTATATTTATCAATAATTTTATAGGTTAAACTAATAGATATAGCATTATTTTTATCGCCATCTAAAGATAATATTTCTTCAGATAAAATTCTATCCATCATTGGTAAATTAAACTTATCTAAATAGTCAGTATTACACTTATATTTACAATAATGATAATAATAATTTTTATTATTTGGTTTAATATAATTTAAAGTATCTGAAATATGAACAATAAGTTTTATATGTGTAGCTTTGAAATTATCGAAAACCATTTTATTATTATTGTAAAAAAAACAAGAAATTGCATCATCTCTATCTTTACTACCTGTTGGATCAATTGCAAAGGCATAACGTTCAATATCATTATTTTTATAATTAATAGGTTTCATAATATTTTCAGAATAATTAATATCATTAAAATCGTATTTATATGGTAACATTAAGTCATAAATATAAGTAATGTATTCATCATAAGTTATAGGAATTATATTTTTTATGGAAAAAAAATTATTAAAACTAATAAAAACAATGCAATAACTAGATATATTTTTTTTTATAACTAGTTGATTTACTATTTTTTTATCAAATATTTTGCATCTAGTTAATATAGTTTTTTTACTTGTTTTATCATATTTTAATAGATCAATAATAAAATATTTTTTATTTTTATCAAATTTTACCCACCCAGTTGTTAAAAATAAATCTATATTATTAGTATGTTTGTATGCATTTATATTTTCTCTAATAAATTGATTTATATCACTAACTTCATTATAAAAAAATAAACTAGAAAATATTTTTGTATCGTTTAATGATAATTTATAAATTTTTTCTTTTTTAGATTTGTCTATAAATTCAAAATATTGTAAAGATTTATTTATTGTTAAATATTTGTCAGGTTTAGTATTATTTTTATCAATAGAAAAATCAAATATGGCAGGAACTCTAGATGAATATTTAATTTTAAAGAAGTCTTTGCAAAAAATATTACCTTGAGAAAGATAAGATGATAATGAGACAAGAATTCTAAAGTAACTATGTTTAAAAAAGTTAATTTCAGAATAATTATTACCAACTAATCTAAAATCATATTTTGAATTTTTATTTTTTATTATATTAATATTCCATTCCATAATATAATAAAAAATAGAAATAAAATTAAAAGATTTATTTAATATAAATTATTCAATCTTCATTTCCAATGTTATAAAATTTCATTTCTGAAATTAAAGAATCAAGATAGTGTTGATTTACTTCTAAATGATAAGAAAAACATCTAAACATTTCTCTTTTAATTGTCTCAATATATTTTAATTTATCATTTTTAATCCAATGAAGTTTATTATTACTATTTTTATTAGTTGTTTTTACATCTTTACTTAATTTTTTATAATTGGATCTAATAACTGTGTAAGTATATTTACTAATTTCATTAATATTTGAAGCTTGATTATCCTCAATCATAGAAAATATTTTATTTAAATCATATACTAATTTTTTTTCTCTTATTTTATGACAATTAATAAAATATTTTTTTGAATCCAAAATAATTGATCTATAAAAAATAATATCATCGTCCTCTTGTTGAGAAATATTTAATTTATAATAATATCTATTAAGATAGTTTGAAAAATTTTTGAGTAGATCTTTAATTTCATTAAATATTTCAATTATATTTAAAAATATTTTAAAAGGGTCTTCAAAATTAAACTCTAAATTACGAATTAAATCGTCATGTTCAGATGTTAAATCATCTGAAGTCTTTAAATCTTCATTATGATTATGTGCTTGATTATCTTCTAATATATTAATTTTTTTAATTCTTTCTTTTAAAATAGAATTTTGTGTTTTAAAATATTTTATTTTTTCAAATAGTTCATCATTTAGATTAACTGATTTTTTTTCGTTGCTTTTTTCGCTTAAAGAAATTTTAAGATTCATATTTTCTTTTTCCATTTCTGTAAATTGTTCCACTTTTTTTTCATAAAGACTTTTTAGTAAAAATAACTCTTTTTCTTTTTCTTCTACCAAATGCTTCATGTCACTCTCCTGTTCTTTTGTAGTATGTGGATTAGTATCATTTTGAAGAAATGATTCTATAAATTGAGGATTTTTAGTGTGTTGGTCAGATTCATTTTCAATTTCATTAACAATTTCTTCTTGTTTTTTATTTGTAGTTGAATCTGAAGTCAAATCTTGAACATTATAAGTTGACATTAAATAGAATAATTATTTTTTTTTTTACCGGTTGAAAAAATTTAAATTTTTTTATTCTTTCCCTAATAAGATATTTAAATAATAAAAAAATTGAATTAAAAACAATTCAAAGATTTATTTCTATACTAAATCAAGTATGAATCTGAATAACGTAACTTACACTGAAAAAGAATCTAATTTAATTATTTTAGATAATTTTCTTAAAATGTTAAAGCGTAGAAATATTATTTCTGATGTAAATAACACTTTTGATTCTGTAAATGAATCAATAATTTCAAATAAAAGCATAAAAATTAAAACTGATAACAATTCTCATGTTATGATTTATATTGTTCATGGAAAAGTGACTTCAATTACACAAAATTCACCTATTGATGATTTTTTAAGTAATGATACAAATTTAAGAAAGTTTGTTATTATTAAAGAACCGTCAAAAAAGACTTTTAAGCAAATATTAGAAAATTATCCAAACAGTGAACCTTTCTTTTTACATGAGTTTTTAGAAGATATACCAGCAAAAGATATTATTCCAAATCATGTACCTTTAAATATTGAAGAAAAAGATGAGTTATTATCAGTTTTAAAATCAAAAAATTTAAAAAAAATTTTTACAACTGATATGATGTCAAGATATTATAATGTAAAAGTTGGTGATATTTTTAGAATAGAGAGATTAAATCCTACAAGTGGTAAAGGAGTAGATTATCGCGTTGTAGTTCAAGGAAAGATTGATTTATTATTTTAATTTAATAAATTTTCGAAAATCTTTTTTTCTTTTATCAAATATATAAATGACAAATTTATTTAAATTAATAAAAGAAAAAAATTATTCCAAATTTATAAGTGCCTTAAAAGAAGATAATATTGATTTAGATATTAAAGATGAATATGGTAATTATCTAATTGAATATATTTTAAATACTGAAAATTTAGAATTAATTAAAAAAACTTTAGAAAACCAAATTTCTCTTGATATAATTGATAGTAATGGAAATACTTTACTTTATAACCTTATAAAATTAAATAAACTAGATATACTTAAAATTATAATTGAAAATAGTTTTAGCCAAATTGGAATTAATCTACTTGATAAAAAGGATTCCAAAGGTAAAACAGCTATTCATTATTGTATTTACTTTAATAATACAGATGCATTTAAATTTATAATTGATAATAAACCTGACCCATATTTAAAAGATAAAAATGGAAATAATTCATTTTTTTATTGTATAAAAAAAGAAAGAAATGATTTTTTTTTTAAATTAATTGAACTATTCCCTAATTTTTCAATAAAAAACAAAGATGGAGATACATTAATTCAATATTGTATAAATTATACAAATTTTAAATTAGTAGATTTTCTTTTAGATAAGAATATTAATTTAAATAATCAAAATTATGAATATGGAATTACTGCTCTTCACCAACTTACAGTTAATAATTATGACCATTACATTAAGAAATTTGTTGAAAAAGGTGCAGATGTTAGTATATCTGATTTTCTTGGCAATAATCTAATTCATTTTTCAATTATGGAAAATAATATTTCATTGATAGAATACTTTATTTCATTTAATAAAATTAATTTAAATTGGTCTAATTTAAATGGTGATACTGCTTTACATTTATTTCTTAATACTTTCAAAAGTAATTGTAATATAAATATATTAAAAAATCTTGTATCAAATACTAATTTAAACATACAAAATCATAGTGGTGAAACATGTTTTTATTTAATTATTAAATATTCTTTAACTGATTATTTAGAAGAAGAATTACAAAATAAAGAATTAAATATTTTTATCCAAGACAATAACGGAGATAATATTTATTTTTTTTCCAAAGATAAAGATAAATTAGTTGATATAGTTTCAAAGTCATTTTTTAATTCTCTTTCAAAAAAAAAAAATTTAATAATTGACTGGGAAATAAAATGTTCTTTTATAAAAGAAAGAAATTTAAAAGGCTACTATGAAATAAAATCAAAATCTAATAAAGAACTTGATAATTTGATGGATGAAACTGACTGTTTAAATAAAATTAAAGAAACAATTAAAAAGAATGAAAGGTCAGTACCAAAATTAAAGGAATTAAATTTCGACTTAGAATCAGGTTTAGTTACTAAAGACTGTTTTTTTAGTGGTTTTCCAATTGATACTTTATTTGGAATTTTATGGTTAAAAAGAGAAAATCCACAAATATCTTTAATTTTAGATTATCCTTTAAGTAATAATGAAAATATAGAAAATTTTTATTATAAAATAGGAAATGATTTTAATTATAAATTAGATTTTATTAATTCTATGATTTTATGGGGATATCAAAAAATTTTTTATCCTGAATATTTTAATCAAATTATTGAAAGAGAAATAAACAAAAAAACATCTATAATTATTATACCAATTGGGATAGAAACATCTCAAGGAGCTCATACAAATATATTATTTTGGGATCTTAAGAAAAATATTGTAGAAAGATTTGAACCAAATGGTCAAAATCCACCATTAAACTATGATTATAATCCAAAATTACTAGATTCGTTATTGAAACAAAAGCTTATTACCTTTAATGATAAAATAACATATTTATCACCATCGGATTATATTCCAATTATTGGATTTTCAATGATTGAAAATTTAGAAAACGATAAATGTAAAAAAATTGGAGACCCAAATGGTTTTTGTACTGCTTGGTGTATTTGGTATTGTTATCAAAAAACTTTAAATTTAGATATACCAAGTGAAAAATTAATAAAAATACTTATAAATAATATAAAATTAGAAGGAAAAAGTTTTAAAAATTTAATAAGAAATTTTAGTACAAATATATCGACTTATAGAGATGACTTTTTAAAAAAAGTAAATTTAGATATTAACGATTGGATTTTAACAAATTATACGGAAGATACATTAAATGAACTTGAAAAATTAATAATGAAAATTGTTTAAGGATTATAATATAAATATTTTAATGAGTAATATTAATATCATAATTAAGGATTTTATAAAAATTAATAATGAATTTAATGAAGAACAAGTTAGAAATTTAGTAACACAAGTAGTTTTGAATCAGGAATACGATAAAGATTTATATAAACAATTAGTTGAAAAAAATTTTTCATTATTTGAGAACATAATATACAACAAAATTATAGAACATATTAATGTTAAAATGTTTAATAAACTTATTTATCCAGATGAAGTATCTAATCTATATAACTTGAATAATTTTTTAAAACCAAATGAAAAATTAGTTTTTTCTAATGTATTTAAAAATTTAAGTAAAGAAAACTTTTATGTTTCTAGAATTTATCAAATATGGAATAATTATCAAAATGAAATTAATTCCACAAATATTCCATTTATTGAAAAAGAATTTAATGGAGATTTTGATGAGTATTTACTTTTTATTATTCCTAGAATTACTAAACTTAATAAAACGCATTTAGATAAATTACTACCTAATTTAGATGATGATACTACTTCATCTAGTTCAATTAATGAAGACAATGAATATAATAATTATGATAAAGAATATATTAAAATTTTAGAATTAAATATTGATAATTTACAAATTGAACTCCAACATATAAAAGATTCTATTATCCCACAAATTAATAATCTTTCAAAATTATTGAATGATAATTCGGAAGATTTAAATATTCATAAAAAACAAACAAAAAATTCATTTGAAGTAGTTGAAGATAGAATTTCTAAACTAATTAATATTTTAAATACCACTAAATTATAAAATTATTTTCATCTTCATCATTTGAATTTACATCTGCTGTTTCTTCTTCTTTTATAATTACTGAACCAAAAAATTTTTCTATTTCATCTTCTTTTGCAAATTCTAGTAGTTTTCCAATTACTTTAATTTGATGGTCACCTTGATTAATTCTTTTATTAATAACTTCTATTTTAATAAATTGGTTTGTTTTTAAATTAGATTTTTCTCTTCTATGTAAAAATTTATCAGTAACATCCCAGACATTATTATCAACATTATCTTTAGGAATAAAAATCATAATTGGACCATTTACTGCTAAAATCAATTCTTGATTTATCGCTTTAACTTGTGCTATTATTACACTATTTTCAATCGGTAAACATAATCTACAATGATAACTAATATAAAAATTTGCACATCCAGATAAATTTTCTGGTTTTAAATCTTCTTCTTCAAATTTTTCAATTCTATAAACTTCATCTATAAAGCCAAATTTATTACATCTTTTTTCTACCTTTTTACGTAGAACTAATTTCATTACATTTTGAATATCACTATTCATCATATGAGGTTTAATTTGAACCTTTGTAAATTGTGTAGTGTTTTTATAAGGTGATACTAACATTAATTATTAATACAAAATAAATATTTATATATAAATTTAATCAATTTTTTAAAAAGATAAATAATTTATTAAAATATTTTAAATTTTCTAATCGTTTTTATATGAATGATATAAACTATTTTTATGATGTTAATGGTGAATATTTTACTAGAAAATATAAAAATAATCCTAAAAATCCATCATCAAAAAATAAAAAAATTATAGAAACATTATTAAATGCTGGTAATAATAATTCTATTGTTGATTCAACATTAGTTAGAGATATGAGAGAAATTGATAAGAATATAAATGAATCATTCGCTCTTGAAGGAATGAAACAGATTTTATCAACATCAATTAATGAAGTAACTGCTTCTAACTTGTCAGAATTAAATAAACTTATTTCACTATCAAATAAAATGGAATTTGGCAATATTGAAGCTGGTGGTGATTTTACATTACGTAACTTTACTCAGGATATTACTATTGATGTTAGTGCAAGTATTACCTCAATGCAATCAATTCAAACTAAAGTTGTTAACGATATATCTAAAAAATTAACACAAAATGTTAACAATGAAATAAAATCAATAATAGAATTAACTGATAAAAAATCTGAAACTGAAAAACAAGCAACAAATTTAGGTCAAACATTAGGTGCATTAGGTGAAAAAGCTTTAGATACTGCTGCAAGAATGATGGAAGTAAGTGTTGGTAATAGTTCCTCTACTAAAGTAAAAAAAGAAATGATAACTGAATTAAAAGATACTCTTCAATTAGATAGAAGCTTTGAACTCGCTAAAGATGAAAAAATTACTAATACCTTTGAAAATCAATTAAAAAAAGAAAACATTGCTAAATGTGTTCAAAATACAAACACTTCGAATGAATTTATAGTTGATAAAGCACAAATTGCTGGTAATTTTACAATTGAAAACACTACTCAAAGTATTAAAATTAGTAAAGTTATGAATTGTGCTTTTAATCAAGAGATAATAGATGATTTAGCTACAAGAATATTAAATGATTTTGATGAAAATATTTCTAGAGCTATAGATTCAAGAAATCAATATTTAAGAGACCAGAAACAAGAACTAATGAATGGTGATATTTATGCAGTTGGTGTTGCTGCAAAAACTGCGTTAGAAGGTGTCGGTCAGGTTGCTAAAGATGTTGGTACTGGTGTTTCTACTGCAGCTGAAGGTATTGGTGAAGGTGCAATTGGTGTTGGTCAAGGTTTTGCTACAGGTGCTGTCGGTCTGGGTGAAGGTATTTCTACTGGTGCTCAAGGTGTTGGGACTGGTATTAGTACCGCATTTAAAGGTATGACTGTACCATTTGTTATAGCTGGAATTGTCATATCTATTATAGGTGCTTTTGTTGTATATATGAAACTTAAAAATAAAGGTGGAGGTTCCGTCGAACTTTAATTTTTAAATTAAATCCATATTTTTTATATATTCTAATGTTTTATTTTTTACAAATTTATTAGCGATAAAAGCACATACTGTTTCTAATAAATATTTTATATCTAAATAATCTGCCAAACATGCTATTTCTTTCAAACTATCTAATGATAAATTTTCTAAATAGTCATTTGCTTTTTTTCCAATATAGATTGAAAAATCTTTATTAGTTAAAGGACGTTCTATTTCTAATTGTCTATTTGTTTTTTTTAAATTACTTAAAAATTCACTTATGTAAAATGATAAATTTATCCATGAGTTTATATTTGATTTTTTAATTATATTTGTTGAATTAAAAATTAACTTATTTTCATCATTAAACATATCTGTTAATTCTATTTTTTTTATATCACATTCGTGTAATGGGTCTATTAAATTTATTATTAAATCAGATTCTTTTAAAACAATATTAGGTATGTTGTAAAATTTATCTAATTTATCATTTGTGTATAATCTTTGTGATAAAATATGTCTCCACGATAAATCAATTGTTGTTTCATTTCTAAAAAATATATTTTCTTTTAAATTTTCATTTAAAACTTTACAGTCCATTTTTAACCAAAAAAAATTTCGATTGTAATTAACTTTATCTTCTACTTTTTTTATTAAGTTCTCATAAGATTGTTCTTCATCTTTTTCAAATCTTATAACATTTGTTTTACTGTCTACTATTAAAAATAATTGCATTAAATATATATATATTTTAACCTTATATATATTTTTAATCAAAGATTGAAATAATTTTATCAATATTTAAGGTTGGTGCTGCATAATTTTTATTTAATTTTTGATGATGTTCGATATGTTTATTTGTACTAACAAATATATCAGGAACTAGATATTTACTAATTTTATTTAACCATGGTGTATGAATTAGTAAATTAAATAGTGAAATAATTTTAACTGCATAATACAAACTCTCTAAACATGGTCTAACCATTATTATACCAATAATAATTGGTAACATGTAAGCAAACATATATTCATAAATTGTAACAGCATTTGCTGAACTTGGTATAACAATTGAAGAATAGTTATGATGAAATTTATGCATCCAATAAAAATTTTTAGTATGCATTATCATATGCATTAAATAATATCCTATTGATTGTATCAATAAAATGGAAAATATTTCAAAAATCATCATGTTTAGTTCAGTTGTTTTTTGAGTAATCACATAATAAGTAACTACTCCATATGATAAACTTCCTATAAAAAAGCTATTTACAAAATTTAATACCAAAGAATTTAAATATAAAGTAATTCCATACGGTTTTTTAAATAATTCTATTAGGTAAAATATTGAGGTAAGGTCTAAAAGTAAACTTGTAATTATTGTAATCAATGCCATTTGGATTCCATCAGACAATCCTAAATAAAATAATTGATTCATTTAATAATGATTATAAAAAAAATTTTTTAAATAGAAATATAATTTGATTTGTTCATTTTAACCTGAATTACTGGTAATTCTAAATCATCTTCGTCAGATGCAATAATTAATTCTGTTACATCAGAAAACACATCTAAATCATATTTTTCTTTTAAAATTTTACTAATAAGATCACCTCCATTTGATGATGGCATAAAATTAGCGTAAATAATAGAAGTTCCATGTAAAACCATGCTTAAACTTGTCTTAAATTGTTGTTCATACAATTCAATAAATTTATTTAATGTCATATCTTCAGTTAATTCAAACTTGGTCCACGAATTAATTTCAGTTTCACCATATTTTAACATTGGAGCAGAAATAGGTTCTGTTGAAACTAAAATATTAGTTGATAAA
>MDSY01023953.1_pt1 | contig 10146 bp, 7 predicted proteins | sample 811131 | NCBI WGS metagenome assembly MDSY01 (sample SAMN05326643, study PRJNA326480) | marine metagenome | isolation source: seawater | place: Atlantic Ocean: South West | collected 2010
ATCAGTTAATGCAGGCGTTGCGCCAGAGTCTTGACTGCCTGGCTGAAACATCGCGATAACTTCTTCCGAAAGCACGGTCTCGCCTTCGGGCTTAAGAATAGCTTCTAATACGCCATCTTCAGGCGCATAAACCTCTATAACCACTTTGTCTGTTTCTATGTCCACCAGCAGATCGTCTCTAGCGACAAATGAGCCAGGTTTATGATGCCACTGAGCCACACTGCCGTCGGCAATGGATTCCGGAAATGTTGGTGCTTTGATTTCCATAATTACTTCCCACTGTCCTCGTCGTCTGAAGTTTCGCCAACCAGAGCTGATTGAACTAATTTTTGTTGTTGTTGTATATGCACGCTAGCGTAGCCTACTGCAGGAGCAGCAAACGCAGTACGACCGGCATATTGCAGCGGCAATCCGGGACCATCTCGTGTCATAGCTCTGCGCAAATGGTGCTGAATGGCGTACCAAGCACCCTGATTCATAGGCTCTTCTTGGCACCATACAACCCGATCTAGATTTTTATACCGATTAAATTCTTCGCCAAAGGCCTTCTGCGGGAATGGATACAATTGCTCTATCCGAACCAATGCTACATTCTCAAGCCCCCCCTCTTCCCGCGCTTCAACGAGGTCATAGTAAACCTTGCCACTGCACAGAACCAATCTATCTACTTGCGTAACGTCGAGATCAGTTGTTTCGCCAATGACATTTTGGAATGTTCCTTGACAAAGGTCCTCAAGACTCGAAACCGCGCGCTTATGCCTCAGTAAACTTTTAGGCGTCATAGCTATCAACGGCTTTCGCGCAGGTCGGATAGCTTGCCGCCGAAGCATATGAAAAACCTGCGCCGGAGTAGAGGGGACACATATCTGCATATTATGCTCGGCGCACAGCTGCAAAAAGCGCTCTAACCTTGCTGAGGAATGTTCTGGACCAGCACCTTCCATTCCATGAGGTAGAAGCATTGTCAAGCCGCACAAACGAGCCCACTTAGTCTCACCAGAGCTAATAAACTGATCTATCACCACTTGAGCACCGTTAGCAAAATCACCAAATTGCGCCTCCCAAACAACAAGCGTATTGGGCGCAGTGGTCGCATAGCCATATTCAAAAGCTAAGACAGCCTCTTCTGAAAGGAGAGAGTCATATAAATCAAAAGTAATATCTTCTCGCAAAAGGTTAAGCGGAATAATTCTCTTGCCATCTTTTTGGTTAAATAAAGCGGCGTGTCGATGAGAGAAGGTTCCTACGCCAACGTCTTGACCCGTCAATCTGACAGGATAACCTTGATCAATTAAAGTTGCATATGCCATAACCTCCGCCATACCCCAATTTACAGGCATAGCTCCAGCTGCCATCCGGTGCCGGTCTTCTAAAATCTTACTGACTTGTCGATGCACCACAAACCCATCGGGCAACTTTTCAAGCTTACGCATCGTTTCTCGAAAATCGTCGACAGGTACGGAGGTAACGGCTGGCGTATCCCAGTCCAACCCTAAATAGGGATTCCAATTTACAAAGAGCTTACTGTCAGGTTCCTTAACCAAACTTAACGCAACACTTTCACCACCCTCAAGCGTATCTCTATAGCCCTCCGTCATAGCGTCGACTTCAGCTTGATCCACAATAGCGTCTTCAACCATTTTTTCGCCATAGATACTGCAGACCGTTTTGTGGGCGCGTATCTTTTTGTACATCATCGGCTGAGTTTTCATAGGTTCTTCAGCTTCGTTATGACCTCTTCGTCGATAACAAATCAGGTCAATGACCACATCTTTGCGGAATTCCATCCGATAATCAGCAGCAAGCTGTGTGGCAAATATAACAGCTTCTGGGTCATCGCCATTTACATGCAGTATCGGAGCCTGCACCATTTTCGCGACTTCCGTACAATACTCTGTTGAGCGTGCGTCTATTTGCTTATGAGTAGTAAAACCAATCTGATTATTGATAATAATATGAACGCTGCCCCCAGTCTTAAATCCTCGGGTTTGGGACATTTGAAATGTTTCCATGACAACGCCTTGGCCCGCAAAAGCCGCGTCACCATGAATAATTATGGGCACTACACTATCGCCATCATAATCCCGACGACGATCTTGGCGAGCACGAACCGAACCTTCAACCACTGGATTTGAAATCTCTAAGTGCGACGGATTAAATGCCAAAGCTAAGTGCATCTCCCCACCTGAAGTCATTACATTTGAAGAAAATCCCTGGTGATATTTTACATCGCCAGACCCATGTTCACTTTGAACGCGACCATCAAACTCATCGAAAAGCTCGCCCGGCTTCTTACCTAAAACGTTTACCAAAACGTTTAGCCGGCCGCGATGGGCCATAGCAATCACTGACTCTAAAACGCCATGACCACCCAACCGCTGCAACAATTCATGAAGCATGGGGATAAGGCTCTCGCCGCCCTCCAATCCGAAGCGCTTCGTTCCCGGATAGCGTCGATGAAGATACTTTTCTAAACCTTCAGCTGCAACGAGTCTCTCTAAAATCCGCTGTTTCTGAGCAGTATCAAACTTAGGCCTACCCCGCGAGCTTTCCAATCGCTGCTGCACCCACAACTGCTCACCTGCATCAATTATGTGCATATATTCAGCGCCTATAGAACCACAGTAGGTTTGCTCTAAAGCATCCACTAGATCCCGAAGTTTGGCCGTGCCATCTCCATAGTGAAACGACCCAGTTTGGTAGATCTCATCTAAGTGAGCGGGAGAAAGGTGGTGGTAGCCTAGTTCAAGCATAGGTGCCGGCGGCCGCTCCATCATACCCAATGGGTCTATGTTAGCTTTTTTGTGTCCGCGGTGACGGTAAGCGGCAATAAGGTCTTGCACACGCATTTGGCGTGTTTCGTGTTCATTGGATATTTGCGTGGAGACTTTTTCAGGTCGCGCCTTAAGCCTATTACGGCCTAATCTCTCAAAGTGCTGAACCACTGTTGAATGGGGTGTATCTGGACCAATCGTGCCATCTAGCATCGGCAATGTGTCGAAGTAACTACGCCACATCTCTGGTACGGCGTTTGGATCTTCAAGATAATTTTCGTATAAGCCCTCGATGTAGGCCGCATTTTGTCCACCTAAATGTGAACTACGCAACATTCGTTGCATGAATCCTTCGGTCAATTTCTTCCTCTTCTGCGCCTTGGATAGGCGCCCTAGTATGTCGCAAGACTTTCATCGCTTCTCGAGATTCTACCTACCCCGACTGCAAAAGCGAATTTATAAAGCCCTAGCATGCCACGCTGCCACTGCTCAGAACAGATTACCTGAATTAATGGCGCTAATCGCTCCTTCTATCCCCTCTAATTCTAGCTAGCTTTCTGCATCAGCATAGTGCGAATCTTACCAATCGCCCTCGTTGGGTTTAGTCCTTTAGGACATACACTTACGCAATTCATTATCCCGCGACATCTAAAAACACTAAAAGGATCATCTAGCTTAGAAAGACGTTCTTCCGTAGCCGTATCGCGAGTATCTGCAAGGAAGCGATAAGCCTGTAAAAGGCCAGCAGGGCCAATAAATTTATCTGGATTCCACCAAAATGAGGGGCATGAAGTCGAACAACACGCGCAGAGAATACATTCGTATAGACCATCGAGCTTTTCTCTATCCTCGGGAGATTGGAGACGCTCTTGCACTGGGGCAGGATTTTTGTTCACTAGGTATGGTTGGACTTTAGCATACTGATCGTAGAACTGGGTCATATCTACCACTAAGTCACGCACAACAGGCAGACCCGGCAGTGGACGCAGAACCAGCTTATTTCGCTTCACCACCTCTGAAACTGGAGTAATACAGGCTAAGCCATTTTTGCCATTCATATTAATCCCATCAGAACCACAAACACCTTCACGGCAGCTGCGGCGAAAGCTCAGGGTTGGGTCCACGTCCTTCATTAAATGAAGGACGTCCAATACCATTAAGTCCTTACCTTCCGGCAAGTCTACGTCAACCTCCCGCATTACCGGCACTTCATCTATATCGGGGTTGTAACGATAAACACTTACTTTCATTGTTTATTCCTTAATTTTTAAAAATTATCTTTTGGCTGATATTTTTCTAATAAACCCGAGCTTTCGGCTCGAAGGCTTCCATAGTCTTTGGGGCAAAGTTAACTTCCCGCGGCTCAACGCGCTTACCATCCCTGTAGTACATTGAGTGATGAAGCCAATTCGCATCATCCCTTTCCTGATAATCATCTCGCGCGTGAGCACCGCGACTTTCTTTCCTATGCTCTGCTGCTACCGCTGTGGCCTCAGCCACCTCTAGAAGATTATCTAGTTCTAGCGCCTCTAAACGAGCTGTATTAAATGCCGAGGACTTGTCGGTCAAATGCGCCTGGCCAATGCGATCACGCAAATCTGTTAGCTTCTTCATGCCTTCTTGCATATTTTTTTCAGTGCGGAATACACCAAAACTATTTTGCATGGTGGTCTGGAGTTCTTTCTTTAAATCGAAAATAGACTCTCCGCTACTTGACTCATTCCAGCGATTCAGTCGGGCCATAGAGGCTTCGACATCTGAATCACTTGCATCTCTGTAACTCACGCCTTGGCGCATAACCTCTTCGATGTGAATCCCGGCCGCCCGTCCAAAAACAACCAAATCCAGTAATGAATTACCCCCAAGACGATTCGCGCCATGCACCGATACACAAGCGGCTTCACCTGCGGCATACAAACCTTCCACAGAAACATCTTTGCCCTGCGCATTTTGCGTAAGCGCTTGACCACTTACCTGAGTTGGAATTCCGCCCATCATGTAGTGGCAAGTAGGCACAACTGGAATAGGCTCTTTGACTGGGTCTACGTGAGCAAAAGTTCTAGATAGCTCAAGAATGCCAGGCAAACGACTGTTTAAAACATCTTCACCCAAGTGATCTAGCTTCAACATGACATGGTCACCTTCCGGACCGCAGCCACGGCCCTCGAGAATTTCAATAACCATAGAGCGTGCAACAACATCACGACCAGCAAGGTCTTTAGCAGTTGGCGCGTAGCGCTCCATAAATCTCTCGCCGTCCTTATTAATAAGGTATCCGCCTTCACCACGACAACCTTCGGTGACCAAAGTGCCTGCACCGGCAATACCGGTTGGATGAAACTGCCACATTTCCATATCTTGAACTGGCACGCCTGCGCGCAAAGCCATACCAATACCATCGCCAGTACACATCAAAGCGTTAGTAGTAGATGCGTAAATCCGTCCTGCGCCACCTGTTGCGACAACCGTTGCTCTTGAGCTGACGTGAACGAGTTCACCAGTTTCGATACAGATAGCGATAACACCAACGATTACGCCATCTTGGTTCTTTATCATATCAACTGCAAACCACTCGTTCAGAAAGGTTGTGTTGGCCTTAACATTGGCTTGGAATAAAGTGTGGAGTAACGCGTGACCCGTTCGATCTGCTGCAGCACAAGTCCGAGCTGCCTGAGTTGCATCATTGGGACCTTTAGACTGACCACCAAAAGGCCTTTGATAGATACGCCCTTCTTCAGTACGCGAGAAAGGTAATCCCATGTGCTCTAGCTCGAAGACTGCCTGAGGCCCCTCAGAGCACATATACTCTATAGCATCTTGGTCGCCAATGTAGTCTGACCCTTTGACGGTGTCGTACATGTGCCACCGCCAATCGTCGTTTGGATCATCGCTGGCAATGGCACAAGTAATGCCTCCTTGGGCAGACACTGTATGGGATCGAGTCGGGAAAACTTTGCTAATGACCGCCGTCTTCAACCCTGACTGCGCCAACTGCAACGAAGTTCGCAAACCCGACCCGCCGCCGCCTACTATTAGCGCATCGAACTCCATTTTTCTAATTTGTGACATTGATATTTCCTAAAATTGCCAAACCAAGCGAAAGGCCCAGACTAAATAAATAAATAACGCCCCCAAGCAAACTACTTGATAGGCTGAGCGAATGAAATTGGCATGCTTACCAGCGTGCGCTTCCAGCAGATAGTCGGTCCCAATTGTCCACATCCCTATCCATGCATGTGCAACTATCGCCAACATAGCTAACGAGTTGGCAACCTGCATTGGCAGGCTGAAAAAGAATTCAACTAACTTCCCGTAATCCATTTCTGAGGTGGTCAGAAAAAAACCCATTATTAAAAAAGTGTAGGGAGTCAGTATCATCGCAGTAGCTCTCTGGATCATAAAATCCGACAAACCACTATGATTAAATTTCAAAACACGAGTTACCATAATGTTACCCCTACCGCCCCAGTGATAACGATCGTAAGAACTATCACTGCTATCGAACCATAAAACGCTGCTTCGACTGTGTCGCCGACGTGAAAGTCCATCAAAAGATGCTTTAACCCAGCCACAATATGGAAAGTGAGCGTGGCTATTAAACCAAGCAACACAAACATTCCTAACGGGTGCGCCACTAGCGCTTTAGCAGCGACAAATCCTTGCTCAGACGCCACCGCCAGATCAAATGCATAGAGCGCAAACGCCACCCCAGCAAAAAGTATTACACCGGTAATACGATGAGTAATGGACACAATCGCAGCTAATGGAAACCTGAACACCAATAGATTTAAATTGACGGGCCTCTCTGTCTTCATTCTTTTTACCCCAATATTACTAATCGAAACGGACGCGTTGTGCGCCTGCCGAAGCCCGCGGAGACTCCCATCGACCTCTAGACTTCGGCAGCGCATATTAGTGGCCTGCGCCATCAAAGCCAAGCTATGTCAAAAGAAAGTAGCAACAATCTGATCTTTTTTCGCGCTGAGTAGTCCGCGCCCTTGTATCGATTTCAAACGAAAAGATCGTAAAGTGATACCGGAGCAGGCTAAAATCCACATCCAACATTGACGCGGGCAAATAAACTCTAACAAACTCCCCCAAAAGGGGTAACTAGTGGTTTGTCAAACTGGAAAAATAGCTCAGTTTCGTCAATGATTGCCCTCTGCGGGGTTTGACCTGCACAAAATATGGGGTAACTCTCCACTAAACGTATATCCTCAATACCGCGCGCCTTTAATTCAACAATGTTGCGCAGACCGACAATTAGAAATAGCTCCGCCCATTAATGCGGGGCAACAAATGGGAAGAACAATGGCTGATCAGAAAAGCAAACATGCAACACTCGCTATCGACGGAGTGGACACCCCTATCGAACTACCCATTTACTCCGGTAGCCTGGGGCCAGACGTCATTGACGTTAGCAAGCTCACCGGCCAAGGATTTTTCACCTATGATCCAGGCTTTGTTTCTACAGCAGCTTGCGAATCGGGCATTACTTATATCGATGGGGATCAGGGCATTCTTTTGCACAGAGGCTACCCTATTGATCAACTGGCAGAGAAATCCGATTATCTCGAGCTTTGCTACCTGCTGTTAAACGGCGAACTACCCTCAGGAACTGCAAAAGAAGAATTCGTGAGCACAATCAAAAATCACACGATGGTTAATGAGCAGCTTCGCACATTCTTTCAAGGCTTCCGTCCAGACGCTCACCCAATGGCTATTATGTGTGGTGTAGTCGGCGCACTATCTGCTTTTTACCACGACTCATTGGACATAGACGATGAAGAGCATCGAAAAATCACAGCCCACCGCCTTATAGCCAAAATGCCAACATTGGCAGCAATGAGCTACAAGCACTCGCAGGGCCAACCGTTTATCTACCCACGCAACGACATGGGTTATGCAGAAAACTTTTTGCATATGATGTTTGCTACACCTTGCGAAGAGTACAAAGTCAGCCCAACCCTCGCTCGGGCAATGGATCGCATCTTTTTATTACACGCTGACCATGAGCAAAATGCATCCACTTCTACCGTGCGCTTGGCCGGCTCTACTGGCGCCAACCCTTTCGCAAGCGTTGCGGCAGGGATCGCTGCCCTTTGGGGACCTTCACACGGTGGCGCTAACGAAGCTGTATTGAACATGCTCGACGAAATCGGCAATGTGGATAAAATTCCTGAGTACATTCGCAAGGCCAAGGATAAGAACGATCCATTCAGAATCATGGGCTTTGGCCACCGGGTTTATAAGAACTACGACCCTCGCGCCACCGTAATGCAGCAAACCTGCCACGAGGTGTTAGAAGAACTGGGCGTAGAAAACGACCCTATCCTAGCTATGGCCCGCGAATTAGAACGTATCGCGCTTGAAGACGAGTACTTTGTAGAAAAACGCCTGTACCCGAATGTGGACTTTTACTCAGGCATTATTTTGAAGGCCATCGGCATTCCAGTAGAAATGTTCACCGTGATCTTTGCCACCGGCAGAACGCCAGGTTGGATTGCACATTGGAACGAAATGATTGGCAGCCCCTACAAGATCGGGCGTCCTCGCCAGTTGTATACCGGCAGCCCCAAGCGAGATTTTGTTGAAGTAGACAAGCGCTGAACGGCGCTGATTAAACCCACTGAGCCTGCAAAGGCTCGGTGCAATGCGAGTCCTACCACCTTGCGGCTTCAGCTCTCAAGTTCTCAGAACTTTTAACTCTCTATTTTCAGACAGGAGAAGGCTACTTCTCTGTGGTGAATCTGCGCAACAAACTAGAGGTATCCCAACGCCCACCACCCATTTGCTGAACGTCAGCATAAAATTGATCCACCAACGCGGTCATTGGTAGTCGAACTTCTAGAGATCTACCTGCAGACAAAGCAATAGACAAATCTTTGCGCATCCAATCTACTGCAAAACCGAACTCGTATTCGTCCTCTGCCATCGTGCTAGCGCGGTTATTCATCTGCCAAGATTGAGCCGCACCCTGAGAAATGACATCCACCACCTTGCGTACATCTAAGCCTGCCTGCTGCGCAAAATGCACGCCTTCAGACAAACCCTGAAGCACACCGGCTATACAAATTTGATTAACCATTTTAGTTAACTGCCCGGCACCAGCCGCGCCCATCAACGCATGCTTTTTTGCATAGGACTCAAAGTAGTCGCTGGCTTTAGCGAAGTCACGGACGCTGCCGCCCGCCATAATGGTAAGCGCGCCATTTTCAGCACCCGCTTGACCACCGGAAACGGGTGCATCAAGAAAGCCCAAACCACGCTCTAAACAAACCGCATTGAGTTCTAGAGCAATGTCTTGCGAGGCCGTGGTGTGGTCCACCAACAAAGCTCCAGAATCCATGCCCTTGAGGACACCCTGCCGGCCCATTGTCACTTGGCGAACATCGTCATCATTACCCACGCAAACAAATACTGCCTCAGCGCCCCTGGCCGCATCAAACGGTGTCGTAAACGCCTGCAACTTTAAATTCTGGGCTGCGGCCTGCTCGGCATATGCAGAACACCAGGACTCGGCTTTGGACTTTGTACGGTTGTAGACGCTGACGGAGTAGCCTTGCTTAACTAAGTGCCCAGCCATTGGATAACCCATAACGCCCAAGCCGATGAAAGCGACCTGTCTTTTTGATTCTGCCATTGCCGTATGTCTCCGTAATTTTTATTCTATAAATTTCGACGCGTAACAATAAACTATCGATACGTAGGACGTAACCGAACAAGTCATCGACTCAACCCGTAGGGGACCAAGGGGTAAATCTTGGTCACGCGCTTGCTAATACTTATACCGGCGAACGGGATTCTAAACTTCTAAGGGAAAATCGACGTATAGTACGGCTTAAAGAACTAGAAATATTCGAGTACCCGCATGCCTGAACTTCGAGAGCTACCCGCAGTAGACAGTCTTCTCCACGCACCTGAGCTAACAAACTTGCTCACCGAATACGGTCTGCAAACAGTGAAAAATGCTATCCGCGAACTACAGCAAAGTATGCGCAAGAGTAAAAGCGTACCTGACTGGGCTGTGACCCCTATTGGCTACGATCAGGCGATCAAAGACCAGTTAGGTAAAATTAGCTACACGCCCATTTTCAACCTTACCGGCACTATCATTCACACCAATTTAGGCCGAGCGCTGCTGAGTCGAGAACTGTGGCGAGACATAGAGCCATTGGTTACTCGGCCGATGAATTTAGAATACGACATTGCCGCAGGACGCCGCGGGGATAGAGACGCCATTGTAGAGCAACGTATTTGCAGTTTAATTGGCTGCGAAGCCGCGACGATTGTTAACAACAACGCGGCAGCACTAATGATTGTGCTCAACACCTTTGCCTTAAATCAAGAAGTACCTGTATCCCGAGGAGAG
>MDSY01037261.1_pt1 | contig 10146 bp, 10 predicted proteins | sample 811131 | NCBI WGS metagenome assembly MDSY01 (sample SAMN05326643, study PRJNA326480) | marine metagenome | isolation source: seawater | place: Atlantic Ocean: South West | collected 2010
ATTAATGTATGTTCGTAAAAATTCATTATGCAATTATTAATTGTTTATTTATTAAAAGAACGGTTTTATACTATTATACATTCGTCAATTCAATACTAATAATGTTATAAAAAAGCTTAATACAAATGAAAGCTATACTGTTTCCAGGTCAGGGTTCTCAAATTGTAGGCATGGGGTCTGAGTTTTATAATAATTTTCCTGCTGTCAAAAAATTATTTGAAGAGGCTGATGAAAAACTAAACTTTAAAATTTCTAAAATAATACTGGAGGGTCCTGATAGCGAGCTGAAGCTCACTCAGAACACACAGCCTTCAATCTTGCTTGTAAGTTATTCTATTTTTACTGTTTTAAAAAATGAATTTAATTTTAATATAGAGAAAGTTAAATACTTTGCTGGACATTCACTGGGAGAATATAGTGCTTTACTTTGTGCTAATGCTTTAAGTTTTCAGGATTCTTTATATTTGCTTTTTGAAAGAGGTAAATCAATGCAAGAGTCTGTACCAGTAGGAAAAGGTGGCATGCTAGCTATACTTGGCTGCGAGCTTAATGATATTAGCAATTATATAAATCAACTAAAATCAAACGGTGTTTGCGAAATTGCCAATGACAATGCTGAGGGACAAATTATTGTAAGTGGTAACATAGAGTCTATTGAAGAACTTAAAGATATTTTAAAAAAAAATAAAAAAAAATGCATATCTCTTCCAGTCAGCGCACCTTTTCATTGTTCCTTGATGAATTCAGCTGCAACTAAAATGAGTGAAAAAATAAATACTATAAATTTTAAAAAACCTAATAATCAAATAATTAGCAATGTTACCGCAACACCAACTGATGATCCTAATGATATTAAAAAACTTTTAATACAACAAATTTATTCTAAAGTTAGATGGAGAGAAAGTATTATTTATATGGGAGAAAATGAAATTAATGAGTTTATAGAAATAGGGCCTGGTAAAGTTTTAACTGGACTAGTTAAAAGAATATTACCTAGCAGTAAATCCTTTAGTATTAATTCATTAGATGATATTAAAAATTTAACAAATGAATCTTAAAAATAAAAAAGTTCTAATCACAGGTGCAACAGGCGGCATAGGACAAAGTCTAATTCAAAAATTTTATAATTTAGACTCGATTATTTTAGCCACAGGAACTAATGAAAATAAATTAGCAAAACTACAAAAAGAATTTAAAAATATTAAAACAAAATCTTTTAAACTTGATCAGCACTCAGAAATAGAAAAATTTATAGACTCTTGCTATTCAGAACTTGGCGGCATAGATGTTTTAATAAACAATGCTGGCATAACTTCAGATAATCTTTCTATAAGGCTGTCTGAAGAAAATTGGAAAAAAGTAATTGATATTAATTTAACTTCAACTTTTTTAATGTGTAAACATACTATAAAAAAAATGTTAAAAAATAAATATGGAAAAATTATAAATATTACTTCTATTGTGGCACATACTGGAAATCTTGGACAGGCAAATTATGCAGCTTCTAAAGCTGGAATAATAGGTTTTTCAAAAAGTTTAGCTATTGAGTACGCCAAAAAAAAAATTAATATAAATTGCATCTCTCCAGGTTTTATTAAAACTGAAATGACAGATAAGATTAATGAAGAATTTAAAAAAATACTTATATCAAAAATACCAAGTGGTGACCTCGGAGCAGGAGAAGACATAGCTAACTGTGCAAGTTTCCTCGCTTCTGCAATGTCAGACTACATAACTGGAGAAACAATACATGTTAACGGAGGCATGTATATGGCTTGACAATTATTAATATTGATTTAAGAACAAATTTTATCGTCAAATAGAATATAGGAATTTAAATGTCAGATGTTAGTTCAAAAGTTAAAAAAATAGTAGCAGACCACCTTGGTGTTGAGGAAGAAAAAGTAGTTAATGAGGCAAGTTTTATAGACGATTTAGGAGCGGATAGTTTAGATACAGTTGAGTTAGTAATGGCATTCGAAGAAGAATTTGGTTCTGAAATTTCTGATAGTGAAGCAGAAAAAATATTAACTGTTGGTGATGCTATTAAATTTATTGAAACTAAATCTACTAATTAAATTTCGTTAACAGAGATTTTTTTATGACTCCCAGTAATGGAAGTACTATGTTAATTCTGTCATCACCTTCTGGGGCAGGAAAAACAACCCTCACGAAAAAAATTCAACAAAAATATCAAAACTTCAAGATTTCTGTATCACACACCACAAGAAAACCTCGTCCTAACGAGGTAGAAGGTGTGGATTATTTTTTTACCAGTCAGGAAGAATTTGAAAAAAAAATTACCGAGAATAAATTTTATGAATACGCAAAAATTTTTAACAACTTTTACGGAACATCACGGGACTCAGTTAATGATCTTTTGAAAAATAATAATAATATTTTATTTGATATAGACTGGCAAGGAACACAACAACTGTCAAAATTCAAAGAACTAAAATTAATCAAAATATTTTTATTACCACCTAGTAAACAAGAGTTAGAAAATAGATTAGTTCAAAGAAATCAGGACAAAAATGAAATAATTTCCAAAAGGTTAGAGGCCTATGATAATGATATTTATCATTGGTTAGATTATGATTACATAATCATAAATGACAATTTAGAACACTGTTTTTCTCAAATAGAGAAAATAATTTTATCCAACAAAGAATAAGTTTTTTTAAGAATTTTTTTCAAAATAATGGGTAATTTTGAAAAATTCATTCTGAGTTAAATCACTTGGTCTTAAATTTAGATTAATATTTAATTTTTTTTGAGTTTCTAAATAATTTTTAAATATTTTTTTGAAACCCTTGTTTATCATTTTTCTTTTTTGGGAAAAAAAAATATGAGAGATTAGTTCTAAGTTTTCAATTTTTTTAACATTAAAATTTTTATTTATAATTGGCTTCAGCACAAGAACAGTAGATTTCCCTTTTGGAACTGGATAAAAACTATTTGGCAAAACATTGAAGTGATTAGTAACTTTTAATCTTGAGGAAGTAATTATGGTAAGCCTTCCATAATCTGATGTTTTATGTTGAGCTAAAATTTTATCTGCAACTTCTTTTTGAAACATTAATATCAATTTATTATATTTAGGTGGCCATTTTTGAAACTTAATAAGCTTAATTAAGATTTGAGAAGAAATATTATAAGGGAGGTTTCCTATAATGATTGAATTCTTTTCTATAATTTTTTCTAAATTAAATTTTAAAATATCTTCATTAAATATTTTAACATTTCTAAAACTTGATAGTTTTTCTTGTAAATTGTCAGCTAGTAATTGATCTTTTTCAATCAGAAGTAAATTCTTTGGTCTTTTCTCTAAAATTTTTTTAGTTAAATTTCCTGTTCCGGGACCAATTTCAATAATATTTCTATTTTTTACCTCAACAAGACTCAAAATTTTATTTAAAATATTATCGTCAGTAAGAAAATTTTGTCCTAATGATTTTTTTGGTCTAATCATCAATTTTGCTTAAAAAATCGATAGCATTAATTAAGCTCTGTGGGTTCGCTTTATTCAAACCAATTATATCTCGGGCTACACCGTGGTCTGGGGATAATCTTAAATATTTAAGACCTAAAGTTATATTTATTGCATCATAATTAAATAATGCTTTAAATGGAGCTAATACCTGGTCATGATACATTCCAACTATAACATCGTAAAAATTTATATTTTTTTTGTTGAAGGCAGTATCAGCCGGAAAGGGACCAGCTATATTTATTTTATATTTTCTTAATTTATTAATAGATGGTTTTATTATTTTGTTTTCGATTGAGTCAGTTTTATTTTCACTATTATGTGGATTCAAACCTAAAATAGCTATTCTCGGTTTTTTTTTAAATAATTTAGAATAATACTTATTAAGAGTAATAATTTTTTTTATTATTAAATCTGAAGTAATTCTTTTGGTGACATCTTTAATCTTAATATGTGTTGTCAAAGGTACAACAGATAATTTTTTATTATATATCATCATAACTTCTTTATTTTTTACATTATTTTTTTCAGAGAGATACTCGGTTACACCATAATATTTGTTATTAAAGATTTTTTTATCAATTGAGGCGTTTATAAAACCTGATATTTTTTTGTTAATAGCTAAGTAATGCGCTTTATCAAAAGAGTTAAATATATAGTTTTTTAATTCAGGCTGCTTGATATTAAATATTGATTTAGATTTTAAAGGCTCATCTAAAACATTTAGTTTTTTATTTTTTTTTATATCATCAAAATTAGCAATTTTTAACAATGATGTATTGAGGCCTAATTTAATTACTTGCTTTTGTAAATTATTATAATTTCCAATGATAAAAATATTTTTATTTTTTTTCCATGCTTTTATAATAATTTCTGAGTTTATACTGTTTGGCTCACCTGAAACAACTGCAACTAAGCTTTTCACTGAAAGTTTACTCCAACCGAACTCTCAAGATTTGAAAAATGCATTCTAGAAAATAAACTTAACTTTTCTTGTTTTTTTTGATCTAAAATTTTTTTTTTTAATTTCCTTTAACTCTTCTTCACTTTTATTCTCTTTAATTTTTTCAATTTCATTATCGATTTCTACAATATTTATATTTGTTTGATCTTTATAAATTTTAAAAATTAAAGTATTCCAGAGCAACTCTATTCTAAAACTTTCAACAAATATCTCGTAATCAATAGAATTATTTTTAAACAGTTTTCTTAGCCCATTTGGATTTGTATTTAAGTTTTTTGCAATATTATCAATATAATCCTGTAAATCTTTTTTATTAAAGTTTTTTATTTGATATTTATTAATTTCACTTTTTTTGATTGTCTTATTTATTAAATTTTTCACGGCATAATTTTTATAATTATTTATATTTTCTTGTGTAATTTCCTTTTTATTAATTAATAGATTTGTTATTATTTCATTTTTAATATCTAGCGATGTTACTAAAGAATCACCAACTTTTACTATTATATTATTATTTATATTCGCCTGTAACTTTGAAACAATCACACTATTAACTAAGACAAGCGTAAAAATAACTATATAATTAAATTTTTTCATTATTTGATTGGAGTATTAATTTCTGCAAATGGAATAATAGAAATTTTGAACATTAGTGTGTTTGTTGGCTCTACATCTCTATCTGTATAGAATTCTCTTCTGTAGGCTATACCAGCTTTTAAGCAATCGTTGATATAATTATAGCTTAGATTATAAAATTCAGCAGAATTTGTTAAAAGATTTCTTTTTGTATCGAAGCTCAGCTCTGAAGAACTATTAAGCGCAAGGTCTACACCTGTTTGAATGTATTCATTGTTTCCAATATGGTTCTTTTCTTCCAAATAACTTAGATTAAATTTAGCTTTATTCAACGTAAGATCTGCTCCAACTTCGTTATAGTTTAAATCTTTATATCCTTGGTCTATTGAAAAGTTATAATTTAAATTTACTTTTTGATTTACTGTGTACTTTGTTTCACCCACGATGTCAGAAAAACGTTGATCTAATGAAGTACTAGAAGGTATGTCCATATTTTCCTCAGCACTGACAACTTGTCCAATTGAAAATGAAAGTTCTTCATCACCAGCCATTCCATCATTGTTTAATTTATTTTTTTTGTATTCAAATCCAATTGAAGTGCTTAAACCTGGTTCCACAACATCAAAATTTTTTACTTTTTTTAAGTTAAACAAATTTGCGTAGTTAAGTTTACCACCTTCAACATCACGCATATGTCCAGGAGAAAATCTTAACAGAAATTTTGGAGTTAATGAATAAAATTTTTTATTTACAAGATCTTCTTTAAACAAAGCGAGTCTCGCAAAATATCCCAAAGCTCCATGCGCTTCAGTATTATCAACATCATTTTTATAATCAATTGTATTTTCAGCTTTATAATTAACATTTTTAATCAAACCTTCAAAATAATTTTCTATCCCAAATGAACTTAACCATTTTTTTGACTTCCAATTAAAATTATTAATAAGAAAATTTGTTTGTTTGTTAGTGTCATAATTTCGCAAACGGATATCGGATCCAATATCTAAAAATCCAAACTTTTCACTAGTCATGAGATTCTTTTCAATTGATAGAGGTAATAGGTATTCATGTCTCAAATTTCCAGACTTATTTGTATCCTCGTAAGCGCTGGGCGTTACACCAAAATAGAAATCTTTATTTTGATACATATAATCTATTTTATTTTCTAAAATTGTTTTATTTTTTTTAACTAAAGAAGTGTCAACATCATAAACTTTAAAATAAGTATCGTTTGACACTTTTTCGATATTTATTTCAAAATTGCTTTTTCTCTCTAGATCATCGTCAAGATCTAAATTGAAATTACTAAAAAAATGAGCGCGCCCTCCATCTGTTTTTTTGTTATTTTTTTTTTTGTAGCCCTGTGTGTATCCAGCATCAACAACTAAGAACGAATCAACAAAAGCTTGTCTATACTCTCCTAAAAGCAAAGGATTTTCATTGAGGTAAAATTTTGGCCTTAGAGTAAAATCTTTATCATTTGCTATATTAAAAAAATACGGAGTAATTAAACCTGAACCTAAAGTAGTGCTGCTTGAAAGAGAAGGGACGAGGAGTCCAGATCTTCTTTTTACAGTAGGATCCGGATGTGAAAATTTTGGAGAAAAAAATATTGGAAAATCATAAACTTTAAGAACAACATTGTCATAATAAATTGTTTTTTGAGCTAAATCGTGCTTTATTTTTTTTGATTGTAAGGTCCAGGGTGGACATTTGTCATCACCTTTATTTTTACAGTAAGTAAAAACTCCTTTATTAAATGTGTTTACATCGTTTGCAAGAGACATAGTGTTTGCAAAAAATCTTGGATTGTTCTCTTTGTTCATAAGTATTTCAGGCTGATTTAAAAAAACCCTTACATCTGAACCAATAATTTTTTTATTATTTTCATCAATATAAATTTCAGAAAAATTATGATCATTTTTATTTATATCTTTAATTTTAATTTCTCCCTTTGAAAAAAAAATTTTTTTTGAAACAGAATAGTTAAACATATCTACTAGAACAATATTACCATCCCTATCTAATATTTTTGTTTTTTTATCTGAATAAATCGTTTTTTTTTTATAATTATATGTAATGTCACTACCAAAAACAGTGTAACCAGCTGCTGTTATAATTTTTGTAGTACCTCTTGTTTCAATTATTTCTTTTAACTTATTATATTTTGCATATTCAGAAAAAAGTTTGTTACCTTTTTCGTCATTTGTAACTACATCACCCTCAAAGATAGTAATTTTATTAATATCATCATGTTTAATTTTAGAAGAATTGATTTCAAATTCTTGAGCATACACTGAGATATTAAAAATAAAAAAAAATAATACGAAAATATTGATTTTTAAAAAATTATTTTTCATTTATTTGAATAACTCCAATCGAACAGAATAAACTTATTATTATTATTGGCATCCAAACTGATAAAGTTAAGCTAATTTTTTCAGTTTGCCCTAAAGCTATTGATAGGTCTTTAAAGTAGAAAATAATAACACAAGTTAGTATAGATATAAGTACATAATAAAAATTTTGCTTACTCTTTAAAGTTCCAATAGTAAATATTGCCGCTAAAATAACCATTAAAAATAAAAAGAGAGGAAGTGAGCTAAATTTATTAATTTTTTCATTCAACAATTTTTCAGAATATCCTTTTTCATTTAATTTTGAATAATTTAAAATTAACTCTAAAAAAGAAACTGTATTTAAATTTCGAAACAAAGAATTTATTTTATCTGATGTATTATTACTCTTGAACTCATAGTTTTCAAAAATATCTGTTCTATCTTCCAAGATATTATATACGTAAACATTTTTCATTTGCCACATCTTGTTAGTGATCAAAGCAGAACTAGATTCTATTCTTTTTGTTAATTTAGTGTCAACAAATACATATATTGAGACATTCTTTAAATTATTATTAACTAATTTTTCTGCAGTAATAATCTTAAACCCTAAATTATCATTCTCTTTTATCCAAACTCCATTTTTATTAACCGAGACTAAATGATCAACATCTTTTGCGTATTGAGCTTTTTCTGTTTCGTAATATTTAACTAGGGCTGATGTAATTGGGTTTATTGCAAACAAGAAAAACAATCCTAGTAAAAAAGAAAAAAAAGATAAAATTAATACAATCTTAATATTTGAATAACCAAATACTTTAATTGACAATAAATCTTTCGAAGATTTTAAACTTAAAAAAAAAATCATCGAGGATAAAAATATTATAAATGGCAGCAGTTCTTCAACTAAGGTAGGGACATATGATAAAGACAAAACAATAGGTAATGTAAAAGATAAGTTTAAGTTTTTAAAAAATTCAATTTCTTCAAATAAATTCAATATTATTCCTAAACTAAGGAAAACTAAAAGTGTATTAAAAAAAATTTTAGAAAACTTAAAAATTAAATATTTATTTATAATTTTATTCATTTAGAATTTTTTTCAGTCATTATATTTCTGAACAAATAAATATAAAAACAAATAGTTGCAGATACAGGAATAATAAAATAAGTCATTGTCATTATTGAAGATAGACCTGTATATTTTAAGAAAATTTCTGCAAAAATTAGAATTAGAAAAGATAATATAAAAAGCATGTATTTTTTTAAAAAATTATATGCTTTTTCTTTTTTTGAAATTAATAAAAAAGAAGTTAATATAGAAATTAGCGGAATATACAAAGGTATTCCTAAACGTTTAGACAATGTTTGAACTGCTTCATTTTTAAAATCTTTAGAGCAATTAATTAGTGTTAAACTATTCTCTAAATTAAAAACACACGTTAGCAATGAAACACTGCTTGTCTCCTGAATTTTTGGCTGCTTAATTGTCCTCGTAGAAATATTATTTAGGCTAAGTTCAGTTTTTTCAAATAAAACATTTTTAATTTCATTTTTTTGGTTTAAGCTTTGTATCATTCCATTGAATAAAATTAGTTTTCCTTTATCAACAAAACCTCTTTCTGCAATAATTGTTGATTTTTTCTTTTCATCAACCGTATCCACTATAGTATTCAAATTCCCGCCCGTATCCTTAATGAAAATATTTATTAATTCATTGTTAATTGTTTTTTCATCTATGTAAAAAGTTAAACCTTTAAAAGAGTCACTAAAGTCATTAGATTTTAAAAGTGCATTAACATCTAACGTTTCTGTATTACTCAGCAAAGATCTCGATTTATTTAAAAGAAATGGGTTTACAAAAAATGATAATGTAATTTGCAAAAGAGCTATAAATATAGAAATTAATAAAAAAATATTAACAATTTTAATTTTATTAAGTCCAGTAGTCCACAATATTAGCAATTCTTGTTGCCTTTCAAATTTTAAGATTGAAATAGTTAAGGATAATAAAAAAGCTAGTGGAATAAATCGCGTTATAATTGTTGTAATATTTAAAAGCGTATATTTAAAATAGATGCTTGATCCATATCCGTCGTCGACCATTAAATCTAGAAAATTAACTGCTCTTACTACCCATGCAATTGCAGAAAAAGTTAATAAAATAGTAAAAAAATTTTTAAGAATTTCGTTAAAAAAGTAGTTATAAATTTTGTTTTTAAACATTAAAATTTCATGTATATCTAAAGCAACTTTTAACAAAACTCAATCTACGTTGAACTATAAAAACTAATTTTTGCATTGAAATTTACTATATTTATACCTATATACCATTCGACTCTAAGAGAATGCATTTAAATATTTATGTCTATTAAAATTAACTATTCTAACAAAGCAATTAATAAATCTTCTGCCAATCTTGTCCTGTTTACTGATGAAAAATTCAGTTTTAATAGCATGAAAAAACATCTGTCCAATTCAGAATTTTCTTACATAAACGACCTATTAAAAACCAGTGATCTAAAGAAGAATATGTTTGTTTTTGAGGTCAACTCAAAAAAAAAGATAGCTTTAATTTCTATCAAAAAAGATTTGAAGAATTATGATGCAGAAAACTTAGGTGCTGAGTTTTACGGACGCGTAAATTATGGAAAAAACAGTGAGTACTTTATAAACTCAGATAGTATAATCGGTAAACATGAAAATTTTATAGGATATTTTCTTCATGGACTTAAATTAAAATCTTATGAATTCAAAAAATATAAAACGAAAAAAGA
>MDSY01087131.1_pt1 | contig 10146 bp, 10 predicted proteins | sample 811131 | NCBI WGS metagenome assembly MDSY01 (sample SAMN05326643, study PRJNA326480) | marine metagenome | isolation source: seawater | place: Atlantic Ocean: South West | collected 2010
GGCTTACTTAATGATATGACCTGAGATATCGGTACTATCTTTCAAAAACTGTTTTTAGTTAGAGGTTATTATTCCTTTGCGGTTAACTTTAGTTAAGATGAACACATGTTAATCGCGTTAGACATTTTGTAGTCAAGCACTTAATGCAAAGACTAGTCAGCAAAACAGTAAACGTTTAGCTAAATCTATCGTTGCCCTCAATACAGCCCAGAACAGAGCCTGCAACAAATCGCTTTAAATATAACAACAAAGTATCAGCAAGCAATATCGTTAAGCCTACTCGAGCTTCTTGCTTGCACACGCTAATAAGCTTTATAATAACGCAAATTTATTTATCCGTTATTATAAAAGGGAACATAGCATGCGTCCAAGTGGCAGAACATTAGGGCAAATTCGTCCAGTTACAATTACCCGTCAATTTACAACTCACGCTGAAGGGTCAGTATTAATTGAGTTTGGTGATACTAAGGTCATATGTACAGCTTCTGTTGAAGTGGGTGTACCCCGTTTTTTAAAAGGCCAAGGAAAAGGTTGGGTTACCGCAGAATATGGTATGTTACCGCGCTCTACCCATTCACGTATGCGTCGTGAAGCTGCTTCAGGTAAGCAAAGTGGTCGTACTTTAGAAATTTCACGATTAATAGCGCGTGCATTGCGTGCCGCGGTTGACTTGAAAGCGTTAGGTGAAAACACTATTTCTGTTGATTGTGACGTCATACAAGCGGATGGTGGTACTCGAACTGCCTCTATTACAGGTGCCTGTGTTGCCTTAGTAGACGCACTTAATTACATGCGTGCTAAAGACATTATTAAAACTAACCCCCCAAAACATATGATTGCTGCCGTATCGGTAGGTATTTATAAGGGTGAACCCGTCGCCGATTTAGATTACCCTGAAGATTCAGCAGCGGATACTGATTTAAATGTGGTAATGACCGATACCGGAAAACTTATTGAAGTACAGGGTACTGCCGAAGAAGAGCCCTTTAGCTTTGAGGAAATGCAAGCCATGTTAGTATTGGCTAAAAATGGTATTAATGAATTATTTGACTTACAAAAAGCGGCGTTAAGCTAAGCCACAGGAATACCCTAATGAAAGATTATCAACGTGAATTTATTGAATTTGCTATTGAAAAAAAGGTATTACGTTTTGGCGAGTTTACTTTAAAATCTGGTCGCGTTAGTCCTTATTTTTTTAACGCCGGTATGTTTAAAACAGGCGGCGATTTAGCACGTTTAGGGCGTTTTTATGCGGCTACCTTAATGGATGCTAAGATTGATTTTGACCTTGTTTTTGGTCCAGCGTATAAGGGCATACCTATTGCCACCACCACAACTGTGGCCTTGTTTGATCAGCACAATATTGACGTACCTTACTGTTTTAACCGTAAAGAAGCGAAAACCCATGGCGAGGGCGGTTCACTTGTTGGAGCTCCGCTTGAGGGTAACATTATGTTAGTCGATGATGTCATTACTGCGGGAACGGCTATTCGTGAATCGATGCAAATTATTGCTGCCCACGGAGCTCAATTATCAGGGGTGTTAATTGCCTTAGATCGCCAAGAAAAAGGTCAAAGTGAGCTGTCAGCCATTCAAGAGGTTGAACGCGATTTTGGCACGCAAGTGGCCGCTATTGTCACCTTGGGTAATGTGGTTACCTTCCTTGAAGAGCAAGTTGCAACTCAGCCAGCCTTGGCTGAAAATTTAGCCGCTATAAGGAAATACCGAGTAAACTACGGGATTGAAGCGTAGGTAATAATAAGCTGCTATTTGCAGCAATTATTAGCCATTTGTTTGAGCTAATAGGCGATGATAAACCTTTGAATAATCGTTGTTCGAAGGTTTTTTTATTTACAGTAGAGTAACTGCCGCTTATTATTTTGCATAATTTAATACTTAAGTAAGCTAGGTGAGTTAAATAAGTTAGGTGAGTGATGTTGTTATACCGTGTTAGTAAGCCAACATATCAACCCGTGTTGACACGACATAAAATGTCTTGGCTTTTACTTTGTTTATTATGCTTTACCTTCGTAGCCACCAGTAAAGAGGCAGCGTTACCAGAATTAGTTCCCAGACAAACAGTACCTAAAGAATCAATACCCAAAAAAGCAGTCGCTCTAGCAGCTTTACCTAGCGAAGCTTTACTTAGTGAAAAAGTTGACTGTATTCAAGTCACTCGGAGCCATGATCAAATTAACCACTTAATTGCCTCGGGTAAGTACCGGGACATTAAGCCGAGTGATAATAAAAATACACCAGCATTTAGTTATTCGACAACCCTGAGTTATCAGCAATACCTGAGGTATGCACGCCAACAAATACAGAGTAAAAACCCACGTGCAGCCATGCCATGCCCTGTCCATAGTGCAACCTATAAGATGTTAGCTAAACAGCATAACTGGTCAGCTACTCCAAGTGTGAGCCAATTAATTTCGCCGTTTGAATTAACGAACACACAGAGTAACAAAGCCATTTTGCTTATCCATGGCCTTACCGACTCACCTTATTTTTATCACGACTTAGCGCAGTTTTTTTATCAACAAGGTTTTACCGTGCGTACGGTCTTATTACCTGGTCATGCTACCGCACCCAGTGAGCTATTAAAGACCAGTTACCAAGAGTGGCAGCAAGCAGCACAATATGCCATTAAGCGAACATTACTCGATTTTGATGAAGTGTTTTTAGGCGGGTTTTCGACGGGTGGGGCCCTTATCTTTGATTATTTAATGCAACAAGAGCGTGCTGATTCAAAAATTAAAGGCTTGTTTATGTGGTCGTTAGCCTCTAAAGCAAAAAGTGACTTTGCCTGGTTAGCAGAGTATGTCAATTACATTCCTTTTGTCAATTGGCTAGTGCTTGATGCCGACATGGACTTTGCTAAATATGAATCTTTTCCCTATAACGCCGCTGCCCAAGCACATCATTTAATGAGTCGTATTGTCGGCGATAACGCCTTAAAAAACCGAAAAATTCACGATATTCCGATATTTGCTGTTGCCAGTGAACATGATCAAACCATTGAGACAACACAGACTTTGGCTCTGCTTGAGGAGTGGCAACAACCCTTGTCGTTTATTCATAATAAACATTCGGCATTAGTTTATTATGGTGAGCAGCAAACCTTATCAAAGCGTTTACTCGATCATATAAGGGTCATTATTCCTGAATGCGCAATAGGTGGCGTATGTGCTGAAATCAGTGATATTGCTCACGTAAGCTTAACTAATGCCCCACAAAATCAGCATTATGGTGAGTTGGGTTACTATCGAAGTTGCGGTCATTATATTAGCAAAGCAACCAAGTATTTAGCGTGTAAAACTAATCAACAGATAATTAAAGGCGAGATTACCGAGCAAAACTTAGCGCGTTATCCCCTTATGCAGCGGTTAACATTCAACCCATATTACCAACAAATGTTGAACAGTATGCAAGGTTTTTTAACCTCAGTGCATTAACTGAGTGTGTTTGATGTTTAGTGAATACTATTAACGGGCGTATTTAAGCCAAAGCTGATAATAAACAGCGTTGCATGTGGAATTATCATCCATTTTTCCGTCTCTATCGCAGTCTGAGCCAGTTAGTGTCTTTGTCACATTATCACCTAACTCAGTAATATCTTGTTGCGAGGGGCTTACCGTAATAGTGACTTTAGGTGAGTGCTCAATAAAGTCTGCAACATTTTTGTAGGCCAAAAATTCACTTTTTGAAAGGCGATCGCTGATGTCTTTTATTGGCAGAGATTCTGCGTTTAATTGGCTGGATGAACATAAGACTAGGGTAGCCAATAATGTGTGCCAATAGATAAGTCTAGTATGCATCAGTTAATCTGCTCGGGTAGCGTCATTATGATAGCCTTGCAACAAATTTTGCCAATTGTCATCGTTAAAATGAAAGGTTGTGAGCTTATTTTTCTCTTTTAAAAAAGAGCGTTGCAAACGCTTAATGTTATCTTGTTTCCATTCGGTTTTTATTGGATTAGTGCGTAATTCACCGCGATCAAAATCGATCAAAAAAACCTCTGCCTTGTCATTAAGTAATATATTATGGCTATTCAGGTCGTGGTGATAAATACTTTGCGCATGAAAGCGTTTAATCGTTGCGCCAATAGCAAACCAAATATCATCAGCTAATGGCTTTTTAGCTAATAGTGCGACTAAATCATCAGCATTTTCAATACGACTTGAGAGTAAATCTGCAGTGTAATAAAAACCTTGCTGCTTTACTTGGTAAGCGATGGGCTGCGGCGCCGGTAAATTCAAGGTGTTCATATGGCGTAATAGTGCAAATTCGCAGGCAGCACGTGTTTTATTTAGGCCGTTAAACCAATACGAGTCATTAATAAGTTTGCCAATTAAACCGCCTCTGTAATAGTGTTTTAGTACCCAATGCTGTTTAATCTGCTCGCTACGTTGATAAGCGATAAACCAGGTAGTGCCTCGTCCTTGTGCTGAACCCGTTATTGCCTGCTGCTGTTGCCAATAAGAGGGAGAAAGCATTTGAGTACTAAAATCGTCAATTAATTTATGATTAAATACACAATGCACTTTATCTTGTGTAAGTTGCGAAAAATTGTCGCATAGTTTGACTGCTTGCAAACTTTACTCCTTAATTTGCTGAGTGGTTACAGTGACAAGCTTTTGTATTTGCGACATGGTAATGTCACTTGCGCCCTGGTTTTGTTGGACAACATAAAGCGCTTGTTGACCCAGTTTCTGCCGCTGTTGCTGACTATTTAACAAGGTATCCACGGCTTTGCTAAGTTGCTCGCTGGGTTGCTTATCGGTTAATTCAATAATGGCTTGTTGATGTCGTAATTGTTGCATAATTTCATTAAAGTTACTCATATTGCTGCCAACGATAATGGGTTTGCTAAATAATGCTGGCTCTAAAGGGTTGTGGCCACCAATGTGACTAAAGCTTCCACCCATAGTCACAATGTCAGACAAGTCAAAAGTAGCTGTTAATTCACCTAAACTATCAAGTAGCCATATATGCTGATCAGTAATCGGTTGCTTTTCACTGCGTTTTGCTAATGTTAGGCTGTGGTCTTCACAAATAGAAGCAACAACGGCAAAGCGCTCGGGGTGTCGAGGCACCAGTACGAGTAATAAGTCAGGGTGATCTGCAAGCAAGCGCTTAAACGCTTTGATAGCGATGAGTTCATCACCTTCATGAGTGCTAGCCACCAACCAAATAGGACGCTGTTGTATACTATCTCGGTGATCAAGTAGTGAGGCTAGCTCGGCTTTTTTAACTAACATGGTTTGATCAATATGGATATCAAACTTGAGATTACCACTGTTGGTACATCGATGTTCTTCTGCGCCTAATTGAATGAAGTGGTTGAGGTTTTCAGTACTTTGGGTGAGAATTTTATCAAAGCGATTTAAGCAAGGAGTCATTAACGTGCTAAATTTTTGATAACTATTGAGCGAACGTTTTGATAAACGGCCATTAATTAACAGGAGCTTTATCTGCTTTTGCTGGCACTGCGCCACTAAATTAGGCCAAAGTTCCGTCTCCATAAAAATCATCAATTGAGGTTGTAATCGTTGCAAGAACATCGCTGTGCAAGGGGCTATGTCTAGGGGCAGATAGCAGTGTTGTACCTTATTTGCAAACATTTTTCTAACTTGTGCAGAGCCCGTTGGTGTAAAAGTAGTAATGGTAATTGGTAGGTAAGGATAGTCCGCTAAGAGTTTATTAATAACGCTTTTTAAGGCAATGACCTCACCCACACTGGCGGCGTGAACAGCAATACCCCCTCGTGCAAAGGTGTTGCTAATAAAACCTAAACGTTCAGGTAGTTGTTGTCGATAGCCCTTATTGTTGCGAGAGCGAATAACCAATATAATAAGCACTACAGGCAATAAAAGTAACAATAAAATACGGTAAATAAGCAATGAAATCATAGTGATGAGTTGTTTTTTATGAGCCATGTATTTGTTGATTATATCAAAGGCTTGCTAAATAAGCGTTAGCTATTCTCTTGGTAAAGATTAATTATTAAATATTCTACTTTCTGAGACCTTGCTCATTTATTCAATCAGGTCACTGAGACTAACGTTCAAACAGTGTATCGAGAATAATGGCGGAATTAGTTCGTTCAACACCCTCAGTTGAACATACCATATTTAACACTTCACTGAGCTTTTCAAGGGTACTGGCTTGTATGCTCACTAATAAATCATATTCACCACTAATCGAATGAATGTGACTAATTTGATGAACTTTACGCAAGGCGATACAAATTGTTTTTCGTAAATTAGGTTGCACTTTTAACGACACATTAGCCGAAATTAAGCCACTGGTATAGGCACTATCTAGCACGATACTATAAGCCTTGATAACATTATTATTCTCAAGTTTGTTTAGTCTGTTTTGTATTGCCGTTCTTGATACCCCGGTCGCTCTGGCTATGTCAGAAATACTAGCACGAGCATTGAGCCGTAATATTGATAACAACTCTTCGTCTTTTTCAGTTAACAAGCACAACTCCATTATGTTTTTTAATATCGCACCCCTAAACTTACACTTTGTATGCTTTATATGTCAATTTAACTATAAAAAAAGCCATATAGTTTATTAATGTCACTTTTCTACGATACCGTCTACATTGATAATAAGGCCACTAAACGATAATTTTACTTTAAGGAATTCAGATGACTAGTCCTGCCGCTATGCCTGATTTATTTAGCCAGTTAAGTACTCAACTTTCACAAGTCAAAGAAGAGGGCTTATTTAAGGCTGAACGTATTATTACCTCTGCGCAACAACCACAAATATCGGTAAGTACGGGTGATGGTGTTGTTAACTTTTGTGCCAATAATTACCTTGGTCTCGCTAATCATCCTGAACTAATTAACGCCGCCAAAGCCGGGTTAGATGCCCACGGCTTTGGTATGGCATCAGTACGCTTTATCTGTGGTACCCAAGATATTCATAAAAATTTAGAGCAAGGTATTAGTGATTTTTTAGGTATGGAAGATACGATTTTGTACTCTTCATGTTTTGATGCAAATGCGGGTTTGTTTGAGACCATACTTGGTGCTGAAGACGCTATTATCAGTGATGCATTAAACCATGCCTCTATCATTGATGGTGTGCGTTTATGCAAAGCCAAACGTTTTCGTTATGCCAACAATGATATGGCTGCATTGGAGCAAAGCCTTATTGATGCTGATGCTGCCGGCGCAAGGTTTAAACTTATTGCCACAGATGGTGTATTTTCAATGGATGGGGTTATTGCCAACTTGCAAGGGGTTTGCGATCTCGCCGATAAATACAATGCCATGGTCATGGTGGATGATTCACATGCTGTTGGGTTTGTTGGTCAGCAAGGCCGAGGAAGTCATGAATATTGTCAGGTAATGGGTCGTGTAGATATTATTACGGGCACTTTAGGCAAAGCCATGGGCGGGGCCTCAGGAGGTTATACCTCTGCAAAAAAAGAGGTTGTCGATTGGTTGCGCCAACGCTCTCGCCCTTATTTATTCTCTAATTCATTAGCACCAGCAATTGTTACAGCCTCTATAAAAGTGCTTGACCTGTTAGCAAGCGGCGATACTTTACGTAACACGCTTAAAGAAAATACCACCTACTTTCGAGAGAATATGGAAGCCGCTGGTTTTATTTGTGCGGGTGCCGACCATGCCATTATCCCGGTAATGTTAGGTGATGCAAAAGTCGCTAGTGATATGGCTGATCGGTTACTGGCCGAGGGTATTTACGTGATTGGCTTTTCATTTCCTGTGGTGCCAAAAGGTCAGGCGCGAATTCGTACACAAATTTCAGCTGCACATACCAAAGCACAATTAGATCATGCTATTGAAGCGTTTATTCGAATTGGTAGAGACATGAAGATTATTTAATTCGTTGCGGTTAGCAAAGGTAAGTTGAACTTGTCTTTTTAACTTGCGGCGTTTATTCAATATTGATGGCTATTGTTAGGTAGAGCACCATGAAATCATTAAGTAAATTAAAAGCTGAGCCGGGTATTTGGTTAACACGCACCGAAAAACCAAAACTAGGGCACAATGATCTGTTGATTAAAATTAAAAAAACCGCTATTTGTGGTACCGATATCCATATCTACAATTGGGATGAATGGGCCCAAAAAACTATTCCAATCCCTATGGTAGTGGGGCATGAATATGCTGGTGAAGTTGTTGCCATTGGTCAAGAGGTTAAAGGTTTTACTCTAGGTGATAGGGTGTCAGGCGAAGGTCATATAACGTGCGGACATTGTCGCAATTGTCGTGGTGGTAAAACCCATTTATGTCGGAACACATCAGGCGTTGGCGTTAATCGAGCAGGCTCTTTTGCCGAATATTTAGTTATACCAGCCTTTAATGCGTTTAAATTACCCGATGAAATATCTGATGATTTAGCTGCAATATTTGACCCTTTTGGTAATGCTGTTCATACCGCCTTGTCGTTTGATTTAGTCGGTGAAGATGTGTTAATTACCGGTGCTGGTCCCATTGGTATTATGGCTGCTGCTGTGGCTAAACATGTTGGTGCTCGACATGTTGTTGTTACTGATATTAATGAATATCGTCTTGATCTTGCCAAGCAAATGGGGGCTACACGCGCCGTTAATGTCAGTAAAGAAAATCTTAATGAGGTCATGGCTTCCCTAGGTATGACCGAGGGCTTTGATGTCGGTTTAGAGATGTCTGGTGTACCGTTGGCATTTACTAGCATGCTAGAAAATATGAATAATGGCGGTAAAATTGCCATGTTAGGGATTCCTGGTAGTGACATGGCCATTGATTGGAGCCAAGTCATATTCAAAGGGTTAACTATTAAAGGTATTTATGGACGTGAAATGTTTGAAACCTGGTATAAAATGGCAAGTTTAATTCAATCAGGTTTAGATCTTTCGCCAATTATTACTCATCATTATTCGATCGATGATTTTCAACAAGGTTTTGATATCATGCGCTCGGGGCAATCGGGTAAGGTAATTTTAGATTGGACTTAAATACGCTATACTTTGAGCTGTTAATTTTACACCCTTAACTTGCGTGGCAAGGCTTACTCTTGTTTGTATTGGTTTATAAATGATTTACACCTAGGGATTAGGTTTACAATTGAACAGTAAAACTTGATGGCTCCTAGTTAAATTTAATGGTATTTAATTCTGCGATTATCTATTTAATCGCCTAATGTTACTTTTTACTTCTATCGATGGAGTAATCAACCGAGGTACTTAGTTTGTCAGAAAATAGCTTTAAGCACATGTCAGTCGCTGAATTACATGAAATGTTAGCCAATAATCCACCTGTCGTAGTTGATATTAGAGATGCTAACGCTTATGCCGGTGGCCGTATTACTGATTCAATTCATTTAACCAATGAGTCATTAGCTGATTTTATTCGTGAGGCGGATATGGACGCACCTGTTGTAGTGTGTTGTTACCACGGCATTTCTAGCCAGCAAGCCGCTGAGTTTTTAATGAGCCAAGACTTTAGCGAAGTGTACTCACTTGATGGAGGCTTTACTCAGTGGCAGGCGCTTTTTCCTGATGCTATTGAGCGTTAATTGCCATGCCTATTGAATCCGGTAAACAAGCATTAGTGCCTGTAGTGCAGCTTAAAGATCAAAATATTGCGTTATTGTTTAGTAATTACATGAAAACCTTAGGTACTCTTCTTGAGATAGAGCAGAGCACTGAAACGGGTTATACCATTTACTGCCGTGAGGTGGATCTAGCTCAGGTTAAAATAGAGTTTGAGGCATTTATTGATAACCCCTATGCTAATAAATATCAACAAGCGGCTTGGCAATATGGTGAAACCGTGCGCTTGAACGCTGGCGATTATACCTTGTTAAAAAGCTTTAAAGAGAGCTTCTTAGCGCATGCTGGTTGGGTAACCCTCTTTGTTTTTATTGTATGTTGGTTGGTTTTTTTAGCTAGCGAGCTGGGTTGGGAAAAGACACTTTTTACAAATCTACATTTTTATCCACAGTTATCAATTGATGCCTTTGTTGCCGAACCGTTGCGCTTGATTGGCCCTGCTTTTTTTCACTTTTCGTGGCTGCATATTGTTTTTAATACTATGTGGTGGTGGCAGTTAGGTGGCAGTATTGAAAAACAATTAGGTAAAACCTGCTTACTCAATGTATTACTTATTTCTGCTA
>MDSY01042515.1_pt1 | contig 10145 bp, 7 predicted proteins | sample 811131 | NCBI WGS metagenome assembly MDSY01 (sample SAMN05326643, study PRJNA326480) | marine metagenome | isolation source: seawater | place: Atlantic Ocean: South West | collected 2010
AATACTGGAATAATTATGAAAAAAAAAATTTTAGTACTTTGTGGAGGGATATCAAAGGAAAGGTTAATAAGTTTAGAAACTGGCAAAGAAGTAGCGAAGGAACTAAGAAAAAATAAGTATAAAGTTAGTGTCTGCGAGCCAGACAATAATTTATTAAAAAATATTAAATCTTACAAACCGGAGATAATATTTAATGCTTTACATGGTCAATTTGGCGAAGATGGATATATTCAAACTATACTAGAATCTCAAAAAATTCCCTACACACACTCTGGTGTAATAGCATCATCTATAGCAATGGATAAGGAAATTTCAAAAAAAATATTTTTAAGAAATAAGATATTAACACCAAAATACATTAAATTTATTTATGGAAAAGATGAATCAAACATTATTAGTAAAATTAAAAAAAAATTGAAATTTCCTGTTGTTGTTAAACCTATAAATGAGGGGTCCAGCGTAAACGTCTATATATGTAATAAAAAAAATATTTTAAATAATTTAAAGAAGTTGATTGCCTACAAAGAAATTTTAATTGAAGAATTTATTCCTGGAAGAGAAATCCAAGCAGCAATAATGGGAAATAGAAAGTTAGGTATTATAGAATTAAAACCAAAAAGAAAATTTTATGATTATGAAGCAAAATATAATTCTAACGCAAAGACAAAACATATAATGCCTGTCAAATTAGATAAAAAAAATCTAAAATATATTAATAATATAGCTTCTAAAGCTCATAAAGCTATTGGATGTCGAGGTGTTACAAGATCTGATTTTAAGTTTTATAAAGGAAAATTTTATCTACTAGAAATTAATACCCAGCCAGGCATGACTAAACTTTCGTTGGTACCAGAGATAGCAAGTTTTGCTGGTGTAAGTTTTATAAAATTGATTGAATGGATTTTAAAAGATGCATCGATTAACAGATAAAAAAAATAATATAATAATATATTTAATATTTTTGTTTATGCTAAGTACAACCAGTAATAAATCGTTAGAATTCCATCAAAACTATTTTGCTAAAATTAACAAGATTCAAGTTTCGGGTTTGTCAAATATTGTTAATTTACAAATAAGAGACAAGCTTCAGAAATTATTGAATATTAATATTTTTTTTATTAATAAAGATAAAATTGATAAAATAATATCTGAATATAATTTAGTAGAATTTTATAGTGTTAAGAAAATTTACCCCTCAAAAATAGAGGTAAAAATTGAACAAACAAAATTTATTGCTAAAATTTCTGGTAGTAATCAAGTTATAGTAGGATCAAATGGAAAACTTGTAAAGCAGGATATTAAAGAAAGATTACCCTTTCTATTTGGAAAATTACATTCTTATAATTTTTTAGAATTTAAAAAAATTATAGATAACTCTAGATTCATATTTAATGATTTAAAATCAGTATCTTTTTACCCATCTAAAAGATGGGATATTACAACAAGCGAAAATGTTTTAATTAATTTACCTCGAGATAATTTATTACAATCTCTCAATTTGGCTTATAAAATAATAATTGATGATAATTTCAAGGAGATAAGAATTATTGATTTAAGAGTAAAAAATCATGTAGTTATAAAATAATGATTAACAAAAATTTTCAAATTTATTTTGATTGTGGATTTTCTAGAATAAGAGCTGGTGCATTCAATAAAGATAATCACAATGAATCCTTTTTCACAGAAAGTAATTTTTTTTTTGATCAGTCACAGATAGATTTAGAAATTCAAAAAATTGTTATTTTTTTGGAAAAAAAAAACAGGCCAATACTTAGATGATATAAATTTAATGATAGATAGTTCTAAGATGATGTCTATCGGTATTTCAGTAGCAAAAAAACTTGATGGACCAAAATTAAAGAAAGAAGATGTACAATTTATAATTCAAGAAGCAAAACAACAAATCTCTAAAAATTATAAAAATAATAATATTGTTCATATTATTATTAATAATTATAAAATTAATAATATTGATTATTCTTATTTACCCAATGATATAAAATGTAATCAAATATCTTTAGATATTCTTTTTATCTGTTTGCCAAATGAAATTATAGATTTTTTTAAAAAAACTTTTTTAAAATCAGATATTTTAATTAATCAAATTCTTTGTTCAAGTTATGCAAAAGCTATAAATTGCAAAGAAAATCTTGGGTTAATTGGAGATGTTTCTTTTATTGATGTTGGATTTAATAAAACTTCTATAATTTGTTTTTCTGAAAATAAAACTGTTTCTATAGATGTTCTGCCAATTGGTGGCAATCACATCACGAAAGATATTTCTCAAATTTTAAAGATTGAAATAGAAGAAGCAGAAGATATAAAAATTAATTTTAATAAAAATATAACTTCTTTAAGTGAAAAAGATTTTCCAGTAGAGATGTTGCAGAAAGTAGTTTTTGCAAGAACTGAAGAGATATTAGAACTAAGTGCTAAATCTATTAAATTGAATTTACCTACAATAAATCAGTATAAAATGATTTTAATGGGTGAGGGGTCAAAAATTCTTGATAACGAACATAAAGATAAAATTACTTTTTCAAATGATATAGATTTTTTAGAAGAAACCACACAAGACATTTGTCATTCTGGATTAAAATTATACATGGGATTAAACAAACATGAGGTAATAGTAGTCCCAAAAAAACTAATAAAACAAGGTTTTTTTGAAAAACTTTTTCATTTTTTTAAATAAGATAGTATTTTCTCGTAACATTTCTTGTTTTCCTTAATTTTACTCAAGAATTTATAAGGTTCATATGTCCGCTTTAAACCAAAAAACAATTAAAAATGATATTACATTTAGTGGAATTGGTTTACATACAGGTTTGCAGGCAAATTTAACAATCAAGCCCGCAGAGCCTAATACTGGAATAATTTTTAAGAGAACTGATATTAAGGATAACAACGTTATAATTCCAAATCTCTTTAATGTTAGTAGTGCATTTTTTTGTACCACTATATCAAATGAGTATGGTGTAAGTGTTACTACAATAGAACATTTGATGGGAGCTTTTTATGGAATGGGAATTGATAATGTGCTGATTGAAATTGACAATAAAGAAGTTCCCATTTTAGATGGATCAGCTAAAATGTTTGTTGAAGCCATAACTAACATTGGAATTAAAAAAAGCGACATACCCATAAAAATAATTAAGATAGAAAAGAAAATAGAATTCAATGATGGGCAAAAAACAATTTCGATTGAGCCAAGCAAAATTAGTTTAGATATAGATTTTGAACTTAAGTATGAAAATAGCTTTATAGGTAATCAAAGAAACTCAATTAATGTTTATGAAACAGATTTAACTGATATTTATAATTCTAGAACTTTTTGTCTATTTGAAGATGTACAAAAATTAAAAGAAATGGGTCTAGCTAAAGGTGGAAGCCTTGATAACGCAATTGTTGTAAAAGAAAATGAAGTATTGAATGAGAATGGTCTTAGAAATGAAAAAGAATTTGTAAACCATAAGATTTTAGATTGCATGGGAGATTTATATCTGTCAGGATTTAAAATTATTGGAAAAATAGTTTGTTCTCAAGGTGGTCATAAACTTACAAATCAGTTGCTGAGAAAAGTTTTTGAAAATAAAGCAAATTATTCACTAATAGAGATTAAAGAAAAAACATTACCACATGCTTTTATAAATAAAAACTATTTAAGGTCTATCGCATAATTTTTTTTACTATATAATAATCATTCTTAAATAAAAAAAGTAAATGAAATTTCTTACTAAGATCTTATTATTATTATTGATTATTACACTGGGCTCCTGCTCAAAAGAAGAAAAAAAAGTTTTACTTTTAAAGGAAAAGACTCAAGAAAAAGAAATGATATCTGCATATAAGGAAGGGATTAAATATCTTAATGATGGGGATGCTTTTTATGCAGCTAAAAGTTTTTTAAACGCAGAACTTTTATTTCCTCAGTCAGACTGGGCACCAAAATCTGCTTTGATGGCAGCTTATTCCTATTACATTCAAGATTACTTTTATGAAGCAATATTAAATCTAGAACGATTTTTAAAAACATATCCAAAAGATGAAAGAATATATTATGCTCATTATCTTCTCGCTATGAGCCATTATGAAAAAATAGAAGGTGAAAAAAAAGACTTACAACCATTAATTAAAGCAAAAAAAGAATTTGAGATTGTAATTAATAATTATCCAAATACTGATTTTGCGATTGATTCAAGATTTAAAATTGATCTAATAAACGATGTGTTAGCCTCTAAGGAGATGTATATAGGAAGACATTACATTAAAAAAGGAAAATGGATTCCAGCAATCAATAGATTTAAAAATGTCTTAGTTAATTATGAGACGACAATCTATATAGAGGAAGCAATCCATAGGTTGGTAGAAATCCATTATAAAATAGGACTTGAAAGTGAGGCTAAAAAATACGCAACACTTTTGGGCTATAATTATCAATCAAGCAAATGGTATGAAAAAACTTATAAAATTTTTAATAAAAAATATAAAAAAAATGAAATTAAAAAGATTCAAGAAAACAAAAAGAAAAAAAATAGCTTAATAAAAAAAATCAAAAAACTTTTCTAGTAAAATGAATAATGATTTGATCAAAAAAGATTATTTTAAAAAAATCAAATTATTACAAAATTGCAATAAATATTATTATGAAAAATCTAAGCCAATTTTTTCAGATGAAGAATTTGATTTATTGAAAAGAGACATAATAGACTTAGAAAATAGGTATAATTTTTTAGGTAACAAAAAATCACCAACAAAATCAGTAGGCTTTAAACCATCAAAAAACTTTCAAAAAGTAAAGCATAAAGTACCGATGTTATCTTTGGGAAACGCTTTTAATGAAGAAGACGTGAGAAGTTTCGAAAAAAAGATTGTAAACTTTTTAAGTTTAAAAAATATTGATAAGATTGAATATAGTGCTGAACCCAAAATTGATGGTATTTCTGCATCATTAATTTATGTAGACGGGAAGTTTATTAGGGGACTTTCTAGAGGCGACGGAAAAGAAGGTGAGGATATAACTCAAAATTTAAAAACGATTAAAGATATACCTACTACAATAACAGCAAAAAACTTTCCTAAAGAAATTGATATCCGTGGAGAAGTTTTTATTGAAAATAATGATTTTAAAAAAATAAACAAAAATTTTGCAAATCCAAGAAATGCAGCGTCTGGATCTTTAAGACAAAAAAATGCAGCTGTTACATGCAAGATCCCTTTGAAATTTATTGCCTACACTTATGGTTATGCAGAAAATATGAATATCAAAAATCAATCAGATTTTTTAAATAATTTAAAATTCTGGGGCTTTAAAATAAATCCACTTAATAAAAAAATTGATGATATTAAAAAATTAATATTGAATTACAAAAACCTAGAAGAAAAAAGGAAAGAATTACCTTTTGACATTGATGGAGTTGTATACAAAATTAATAACTTTGAGTTACAAAAAAGACTAGGTTTTGCAGCTAATGCACCGAGATGGGCGATAGCACATAAATTTTCAGCAAATAGTTCTATCTCTGAAATACAAAACATTGAAATTCAATTAGGCAGAACGGGCGCTCTTACACCAGTTGCCAAAATTAAACCAGTTAATATTGGTGGTGTAATGGTTTCAAATGCAACACTACATAATGAAGACGAAATAATAAGAAAAGATATAAGAATAGGAGATACCGTTACAGTTGAAAGGGCGGGCGATGTGATCCCACACGTAATTTCAGTTAATTTAAACAAAAGAGATAAAAGTTCAAAAAAATTTATTTTTCCATTGAAATGTCCATCATGTAACAGCAATACTATTAAAGATTTTAATGAAGTTACTAAAAAAAAAGATGCGGTAAGAAGATGTACAAGTGAAGGTTATGAATGCGAAAAAATAGCCATAGAAAAAATAAAGCACTTTGTCTCAAAAGAAGCTTTTAATATAGATGGACTAGGGAAAAAAATAGTTGAAAATTTTTGGAGTTTAGGACTGATCAAATTTCCACAAGATATTTTTAATTTAGATTATGCCCAAATAAGAAAACTTGAAGGGTGGGGTAACTTATCTACAACAAACTTAAAATTTTCAATTGATCAAAAAACAAAAATTACACTTGAGAGGTTTATTTATTCATTGGGTATAAGACATATAGGACAAGAAAATGCAAAATTAATAGCCAGACATTTAAAATCACCGTTAAATTTTTTAAAATTATCTGATAATAAAAATATTGATAAATTATCAAATATTGACGGTATTGGTCCAACACAAATTCAATCAATTAAAAATTTCTTTTCAAATAGAACCAATTTAAATATTATATCCGAACTTAATAAAAATCTTTCTATAACAAATATTATTGCAGTTAATAATGATGGTTTATTAAAAGACAAAACTTTTATGCTTACTGGGAAATTAGATGAAATTAGTCGTGCTGAAGCAAAATCCTTAATTGAACAAAACTCTGGTAAAATAATTAATAATGTTAACAAAAAACTTGATTATTTAATTTCAGGTGAAAAACCTACGATTAGAAAAGTTAATACAGCTAAAGAATTAGGCATAAAAGTTATAAGTCAGCAAGAGTGGATGAAAATGCTAAATAAGACTAGCTAACCACTTTCTCTCTTTTTTATTCAATAAGCTTGAGTATTCTGCATAAATATTTAAATGATATCTAAATAGATAATCTTTTTCTTTTTTATCAAGCAAAGTGTAATTAATTAAGTCTTTTTCAATCGGTGCAAGAGTTAGATTTTCAAAAAATAAGTTGTTTTTAATTTGTTTTGTGTAAACTAAATTTTCAATTCTAATTCCAAAATAATTTTTTTTATAAAATCCAGGTTCGTTGCTTAAAATCATTCCTTTTTCAATTTTTATAGTATTATATTTTGATATAGATTGAGGACCTTCATGCACATTTAGAAAAAAACCAACACCATGACCAGTACCATGAGCATAATCTAAGCCATCTTTTTTTAAAAACCTCCTGGCCCTTATGTCAATTTTTTTTCCTGTATTATCTTTATTTAAATTTGTAAGAGCAACTGCAATGTGCCCTTTTAATACCTTGGTAAAAGTGTCTATTACGTATTGTTTCTGTGTTGAAAAACATATTGTTCTAGTAACATCTGTCGTTCCATATTTATATTGACCACCAGAATCACATAAAAAAATATCTTTTAAATTAATATTTTTTGTATTTTTTTTAGTAGCTCTGTAATGAACAATTGCGCCATTAGAGCCTGTACCAGCTATTGTATTAAAGCTAGGGTATAAATAATCCTGACTCATTTTTCTAAATTTTTCTAACTTATTTTGCGCTTTAACTTCTGTAATATTTTTTTTATTAACATTTTTAATCCAGTAAATAAATTTTGTTAATGCTAAACCATCTTTTTTGTGAGCTTCAATCATGTTTTTAATTTCAGAAGAATTTTTTATAGATTTTAATTTATAAATTGGATCTTCTTTAGCTCGAATCTTAAATTTTGACTTGATAATTTTTTCTGCAAAAACAGAACATGAATGACTGTCAATTATAAAATTAGAACCATTTAATTTTTCTATTAACTCTTTAAAATTAAGAAAATCAAATACTTGATTATGCATTATTTTTTTTTCGTTAATAATTTTTATAATATTATTTTTTTGAGTAAATAATAATAATTTTTTATTTTTACCAATAATTAATCTTGCATTAGGTATTGGGCTGGTAGGATTATCATATCCTCTAATGTTTAATAGCCAAGCTACATTTTCTGGTGCGCTAACAAATAGATAATCAGCTTTATTTAAGTTAAGAAAATTTACAATTTTTTTAATTTTAGATTTGTGGCTTTCACCTGTAATTTTTTTATCCAAAGAAAAAAAGGGTTTTTTTGGTTTTGATTTATTTTTAAATATTTTATCAATTAAATTATTGTTAATTGAAATCAACTTATTATTTGTTGAAAAATAGTATTCTAGTTTTTTGAATGTAAATAAATTAGGGTCAAATCCTAATTTACAATTTTTAATTACTGTATGTGGTAATTTTTTATGAATTTCTATAATTTTAAAATTTTTACCTGATTCATTTTGTGCTTGGATTGTATATCGTCCATCAACAAATAAATAATTTTTTTTTCTTAAAATAATTGCTAAGCCTGCTGAACCTGTAAAATTTGAAATATTTTTTAACCTATCGTTCTCTGCATATTCAGAAAAAAATTCATCATTTTTAGGAATGATATATCCATCTATATCAAGATTTTTTAATTTTTCTCTTAGAGTTTTTATCCTATCTTTTATCATTTAATTCTTTTTTGATACCTAATCCATCCTGGACTTCTATTTTCTGCATCAACCTCAAAATCTTGGTTAAATTCAAAATCACTATCATCGTCTTTAGCATCATCAAAAAAAGAATTTTTTTCCAAAAATTTTTCAGGTAACTCATCAATAAACCTAGAGGCCATACTATCAATCCAATTACCTTGATAAAATCTATTCATTGCAAAAGATATTAGGGCTTTCTTTTTGGCTCTAGTTATACCGACATATGCCAATCTTCTTTCTTCTTCAAGACCATTCTGCCCTTTCTCTTCAATTGATTTTTGATGTGGAAAAAGACCCTCCTCCCATCCTGGTAGAAAAACTACCTCAAACTCAAGACCTTTAGAACCATGCATTGTCATCATATTAATCTTTTCGCCATCCCAATCTTGATCAATTGACGTTGCTAGAGCTACATGCTCTAAAAAACTTTCCAAGCTATCAAACTCTTTCATAGCGCTCAAAAGTTCTTTTATATTTTCTAGTCTGCTTTCATTATCAACATCTTTTTTATTTTTAAGCATTGCTGAATATCCAGATTCATCCAAAACTAATTGCAATAATTTAACATGATTAATTTTTTTTATATTAATTTCATTTCTTAATTTGTCTATTAAAAATACAAATGAACTAAGACCTATTTTTGTTTTTGGTTTGATTAAGTTTTCTTCAATTAATTTTTTTGAAGCAATTTCTAAACTTACAGAGTTTCTTTTTGAGAATTCATGTATTAATTTAATAGTACTCTCTCCAACGGATCTTTTAGGATTATTTACTATTCTGCTAAAAGCTAAATCATCTTTTGGTTGATGAATTAATCGTAAGTAAGCAACGCAATCTTTAATTTCAGCTCTTTCATAAAACTTTGTACCTCCCAGAATTCTGTAAGGCAAACCAATTTTTAAGAAACGTTCTTCAAATTCTCTTGTTTGAAATATTGCCCTAACTAAAATAGCAATATTATTTAAAGAATATTTGTTTTTTAATTTTTTTTCTATCTCATCAGAAATTCCTGTTGCTTCATCTTTTCCATTTTTAAAACAATTTAGTTTAACTAGATCACCTTCTTCCATTGTGGTTTTTAAAGTTTTTCCGACTCTATTCTGATTATTTGCAATAAGGTTTGAAGCGACTGATAAAATATTTTGAGATGACCGATAGTTTTCCTCAAGTCTTATAACTTTTGAATTTTTATAAACTTGGTCAAATTCTAAAAAATTTTTAATTTCTGCACCACGCCAGCTATAAATAGACTGATCATCATCACCCACACAACAAATATTTTTATGTTTTTCAGACAGTAAATATAACCATCTACTTTGAATATAATTTGTGTCTTGATACTCATCTACTAATATATATTTAAAATTATTTGAATAAATCTCTCTTATATCCAGGTTATGTTCTAAAATTTTTACTACGTGTAAAATTAAATCACCAAAATCACATGCATTCAAATCAATTAATTTTTGTTGATAGGTTTTATAAAGTGGCAGCACAGTTTTTTCAAATATATCACTTTTGTTTATTATAACTTCACTAGGGTAAAAACCTTTATTTTTCCATCTATCAATAATCGATAAAATATATTTTGGAGCTAGTTGTTTAATGTCAATATTTTCAGCTTTACATATATTCTTAATTAATCTTACTTGGTCATCTGTATCTATAATCGTAAAGTTTGAAGTTAATCCTGCTGCTGTAGCATGTTTTCTTAAAAGCTTTGCACAAATAGAATGAAAAGTACCGAGCCAGGATAATCCAATTGCTTCAGAATTGAGTATTGAGCTCACTCTGTTCTGCATTTCTTTTGCAGCTTTATTGGTAAAAGTTACAGATA
>MDSY01071996.1_pt1 | contig 10145 bp, 5 predicted proteins | sample 811131 | NCBI WGS metagenome assembly MDSY01 (sample SAMN05326643, study PRJNA326480) | marine metagenome | isolation source: seawater | place: Atlantic Ocean: South West | collected 2010
CGACGACACGGGCGCCATCCTCTGCGTCTCGCCACCTTACGAGCTCTCCAACGCAAGCTCCAGCGCAAGCTCGGAGCGTGTGCCGCTCTTGGTGACGACGAATGGCGCTGACTTTTCCGTCGCTGGCTCTTTCCGCTTCTACACACCGAGAGCGCTCGCCCACTTGTTCCCCCTTTCCGGTCCAATTTCGGGTGGGAGCGCGCTCGGGCTCAGGAGCGGAACGGGCACGTTTGACATTGGTGACGATGCGATGGCACACTACACGTGCCGGGTTGGCGAGGAGACCTTCGTGGCGACGCGCGTCGACGATGAGCTCTTCTGTGTGACGCCCCCTTTGAACGCCGCCAACATCTCGATGGTCGGGATCGACGCCTCGACGCCGCTCCCGTTCGCGGTCTCTGTCAACGGCCAGCAGTTCTCGATCGAGGACATTACATTCATCTACATACCGAGTGTCTTCGAGGCGCAAGCGCCGCTTAGCCTCGTTCCAATCTCAGGCCCGACGACGGGTGGCACGGCAATCTACGTCATCTACACGCCGCGCTTCTTCGTGGGTGCGACGAGCCCAACTTGCAGGGTCGGCTCGCGCGCAATCGTCGGATCGTACGATCCTCTCGTCGATGCCGTGCGCTGCGTCATGCCGCCGCTCGACACGGGCGCCTACCCCGTCGAGGTCTCGAGCAACGGCCAGCAGTTTAGCGACCAGGCGAGACGCTCAAGTCTCACACAAGTCCCACACACAAGTCCCACACACAAGTCCCACACAAGTTTCACACCCCCGTGTTGGTTGGTCATACTTATCTCGCAACCCTACTGTTTTCCCGTTCATCATCGGAGGTTTTGCTTCCACCACTCTCCCTGCCTCTACCCACCCACCCCACAGCCCCTCCAATTCCACGAGCAGGACCTCGATGGCACCGAACGTTTGTTCGTTGCCTACGCGCCTCCGAGGCTCGATGGGGACGCGAGCTTCCCGACGAGCGCGCCGTTGCGCTCAGCCGCCAGCCTGCGCCTCGCGGGTATCAACCTCTCCAACGGCTCCGAGTACGTGTGCGCCTTCAGCCACGCTGCCGCGCTCGTCGGTTACACGCCGAGTGACGAGGGCGCGTATGGCTCGTGGGGGGGGGGCTTACGCTGCGAAGACGACAACTCGACGTGTACGGCCGCCAGCGCCGTCTCATCGAGCGAGGTGCGTTGCCTCACCCCTCGGGTGAAGGAGCCGCGCCTGGCGCGCTTGCGTCTCTCTCTCAACGGCCAGCAGTTCACCGCGCATGGTGGCGGCGGCGACCTCTTCGTGCTCTTCTATCCGCCGCCGACGGTGCGGATGGCAACGCCAGCGGGGGGAGCTGCCGAGGGCACGAGTAGTCTCGTCGTCTATGGTGAAAGCTTCATGCCGGCTGTCGTGGGCAGCCTCGGCGTTGGGGGCGCTGTCGCCGCCACGAGCGCGCCGCGGCGACTCCCGGCGGTTCGGTGCGCCTTTGGCAAGCAGAGCACTCCAGCCTCGGTCTTCTCGGATGTTGCGATCCGGTGCCTCTCACACTGCCCATGTGTTCCCACATGTCACGCTACCCATACTTGCCACATATCACGCTCCCAGTTTCCCTATACATGAGCGAGGTCTCCTTTTTTGCAGGTGCCTCTCGGCGCCACGGTCACTCGCGAGCTCATTGAATCAGATCGCATGGGGAGGCGCGGATGCTGAGAACCACACCGTCAGCGACGATTCCCCCCCCGATGACTCCCCCCCCCCCGATGGTGGGAGCGGTGGAAACGGCGGTGATAGCTGCGGTGATAGAGGCGGTGACACCCCCCCCGAGTTTGTCCATCTACGAGGCAGCGCGGCCTTCAAAGGCGCCACCCTGCAGCTCACCCGGAGTGTGACGAGCGGAGGGAACACTGACGAGATCGGATGGGCGATGCTCTCTGCCGATGCCTTCTCTTCTCTCCCTGCTTCTCTCCCTGTGCGTTCGTTCTCTTTCGACTTCTCGCTCCGGATGGGAGGGCCACGAGAGAGCGGTGGCGAGGGCTTCTCGATCAGCTATGGCGTGCTCCCCACTGAGGGTATTGGCGAGCGCGGCGCGGGCTCGGGACTCCGCCTCCGCTTCCGCACAGGCCTCCACGACTGCTTCGAGCTCGTGTACGATGACACGCTACGATTCACAGCGGCGGGTGCCATGCTGCGCACTGGAGGAGGCTATGCGCACGTGCGGATTCGTTTCGTCGAGGGAAGGCTTGAGGTGAGCTACCGCGGCGTGCTCATCGTAGCGGGCCTCGAGTGCCCTTGGTTTGCGCCCAGACCCCACTGGGAGTGGGCGATCGGAGCGCGCGCCGGAGCACGTGCTGACGACCATTTTGTGGCCAACTTTACCATGCGCAGCTCTCACGCGGCCGCCGCAATCGGCGCCGTGCCTCTCGAGGTGGCGCTCAACGGCCAGGACTACACGGACGGCAGCGGACTTGACTACCTCTATGGTGGCGACCCACACCTCGTGAGCTTCTCGCCGACGAGTGGTCCCACAGCTGGCGGGACCCTCGTGAGCTTTCTCGGCACGCAACTTGGGTTGGGGGTGCACTACACATGCCGATTTGGCGATGGCCAGTATGGGGATTCGGCGGGGTACGTGGTGGTGGGCGGCGCCGGCAGCGGTGATGCCGGCAGCGGTGATGCCGGCAGCGGTGATGCCGGCAGCGGCGACGCTGGCAGCGGCAGCGGCGACGCTGGCAGCGGCAGCGGCAGCGGCGGCGTGGAGGCTATTCTCGAGGACGAGGCCGGCGCGTACGCTTCGTTGGAGGCACACTACGATGACCTGTCCCATCATCTTGGAGAGGCTCGGCAGGGGGGCTATTCATATCAACACGACCCTTACGTGGACCGAGCCGCTTCGTCCAAGAGCGTGGTGGCCGCATCATTCGTGCGCACTGGGGGCGGCACGTCACTCGCGAGCGGCGAGGTTCGCTGCGTCTCACCATCGGCACTCGATGTGCAGCTCGACGAAGATGCCAGCAGCGCTGTACCCCTCGAGTATGCTCACAACGCACAGGACTACTCGGCGCTCGGCGAGCACTTCACCTTCTTTGCGCCTCCCGCCTTAAGTGCCATCCTTCCGCGAGTGGGTGAACGCGCCGGCGGCACTCGTGTGATTGTGCGTGGCAGTAACCTCCGCAGCGGCTCCGACTACAAATGTCGCTTTGGCGAGCAGACAGTCGCCGCAACGTATAGTGGCAGCGACAATGGAGAGGAGGTGCGCTGCGCTGCCACTGGCCGGTTCGCCGAGAGTGAAGGCGAGATAGTGCCCTTCCACCTGAGCCTGAACGGGCAGCAGTGGTCGCCGCAGCTCTCGGAGGGCCTCTTGGAGGAGACCGACCCAATCTCCCTCAGCCTCATCTCGCCTGCGATCTCGGCGCTAACCCCCCTCTCTGGACCGAGCCTCGGGGGGACCAACCTAACGGTGAGCCTCGGCGGGACTCATCTCATGACTCACCGCACGTTCGTCAGTGCCAACTTGAGCGCGTCGGCGGGGTCCGAGCTCTACCGCTGCCGCTTCGTCGGCGTGCCGGGGGAGCGGGTGGAGGAGGTGGTCGCCGCGACCGTCGGCGCGATCTGGCTCGATCACGGCGCTCTCGGTTGCGAAACTCCCACGCGCCCATCGTACGCGCACAGCGCCGTCGTCGAGCTGACGCTGAATGGTCAGCAGTACACGAGCGACGGCTTCGTATTTGGCTTCTCAGGAGCTGCTCTCATCATCGGCTCAGTTGTCAGCCCGAGCACGGGCCCCGCGCGCGGAGACACGCTCATCACCGTCTCCGGCGATGGGATGCGCCACGGTAGAGAATACTGCTGCAGGTTCGACGGCGCGCTGACCGTGCACGGCACGTACGAGCTCGAGGGAGCGGGCGCAGACGACGCGGCCGTCGAGAAGATACGCTGCCGCACACCACGCGTCAATGTGTCCACGCCGCCGCTGGCGATCAGCACACCCTTGTCGCTTGCCGTCTCGAGCAACTGCCAGCAGTACAGCGATCCCGTCGCGCAGCTGAGCTTCACGTACTATGGCGACGCTGAGGATGGCAATCGCACTCTGAGCGCCTCCTCCGCGCCACGCTCTGGCGGTACCTTCGTGAGGCTGACGGGATGGGGGGTCGGCATCAGAACCTCTGAAATGCGCTGCCGCTTCGGCGAGGCCGTCGTGCGGGCAACTCGAGAGGATGCGAACGAGACCGTGCGATGCCAAGTGCCCCCGGCCGTCACGGATGAGCCGACTCTCGCGCTCTCGCTCGCGCTCAACGGGCAGCAGTACCGTACCGTGGCGACGCGCTTCAGCTACTACGCGACGCCACGCGTCTCGGCGATCAGCAGCACGCGCGGCCCACTCCTTGGCACGACGCTCATTCGAATCGACGGCGTCTCCCTCGAATCTGGCCACGTGGGTGACGTCGTCCGCCTCTGCCGATTCAGCACCGGGGGGGGCACTGGGGTAGGAGGTACCGGGACAGGAGATGCTGGCACAGCAGGCGCTGATCAGGGGGGTACTCATCCGGGAGGTTCTCCCTCTCTTCTCGCCGTGACGACAAGCGCGAGCATCGGGGCGGACGGCATCTCGCTGCGCTGCGGCGCGCCCTCCGCCCTCGCCGCTTCGACGGCCGACGCGCCTCTCGACCTCACGCTCGACGTTCTGTATGGGCAGCGAATCACGAATGGGCATGTATACAGCGCCGGCAGCGTGCCGTTCACACTCTACGACCACTTGAGCATGCCTCGCGTCTTCCCGATTGCTGGGCGCTCTGATGGCGGCACCCTCGTGCACGTGCGCGGCGGGGGCTTCTTTGCGGGTGCGCACGCCAACGCGACAGACGCGCGCTGCGGCTTTGGAGAGACACAGGTCGCAGCGAGCCTCGTGAGCGGCGGTGGCGGCATCGCCTGTGTGGCGCCGACAGTCGAGCTTCTGTCCGAGGTCGCAGGCGTGATGGCGGGTCTTCTGAGCTGCGACTTTGACGCGCAGCCCTCCGGCTCTCATCTCGTCGGCAGGCAAGTCGCGCACGCCCATTTTCCCCAGTTGCCTCACCCCATTTTCGCCACGTATCACGCGTCAATTTCTTTCATCTGTTACACCCCCTATCGTTGTCCATGACGTCCTCTTTTGTTCAGCACCACACCCCCAGCCCCAATTGTCGTCCCAATTGTCGTCCATGCGTCACAACCCCATGTTTCCCCCACGCTCTCTCGCCATGCTCTTCTCTTCCAGCGCGCGGCTTCTCTACGGCGCGATCCGGCTCACCGAGGCGCGAGAATATCAAATGGGCTCTCTGACGTTGCGTCCGACAGCGCCCCTGCCAGCGGTGCGCGACTTTGTGGCGAGCTTCGACGTGCTCATCGGCGGCGGCGAGGCCGACGCGCACGACCCCGCACGGCTTGGCTGGTGGGAACGCGGCGGCGAGCCCCTCGCAGGACACGGCGTCTCGTTTTGCTACGCGGACCTCTCGAGCGCTGCCTCGAGCGGTGAGGCGTTCGGCGAGCGTGGGCCAAAGGGTGAGCACGCGCTGTGTGTGTCGCTGCTGACGCACAGCTCGCGGTTGCTCGAGGTGACGAGGGGTGGAGAGGTGCGAGCCGACCGCCGTGGCCCCCAACCGCTCCGCACCGTTACCCCCCCGTACCCCCACCCTGGGGGGCGGGCGTACCCCTCTCCATCTGACCCCCCCTACGCCCCCCTTCCCCCCTGGCACCACCACCAACCCCTTGCACCACACACACACCATGCACCCCCTCCCCCTCCAAGGTGCTCGCTCGTGTCCGTCTCGGGAGCGAGCTGCGCATCTTCTCGTGGGTCGAGATGCGAGTCGAGATGCGTGCGACGGCGTCTTCCGTCGTCCACCCGCCGACGACGAGCCTGCTGAGCGTCTGGTACGACGGCGTGAGCCGCCTCCATCAGCTGCCAGTCCCCAGCTGGGCGCCGACGCCCGGTTGGAGTTGGGGGTGGGGCGCATCGACGAGGCAAGTTTGAGACTCCCATTTTGCCAAAATGTCACACTTCCCATGTTTGCCACATCACCCTAAACCCCGACTCGTGTCTCCTCAATTCTCCAGTGATGCGACTGACGAGCACTGGATTGATCGGGTGCGCATCAGCGCGCCGCTGCTCTCCACTCACCACGCGAGCGTACCATTCTCCTTCACTCTGAACCGCAACCATCACATCGAGACGGGTGTCAACTACACGTATGCTCCTCCTCCTGTGGTCTCGTCCGTGTCTCCGGCGGGAGGGCCGCGCGGTGGGGGCAGCGCGGTGACGCTCACCGGTGTGCATCTCCACGCGGGAGAGCACAGCCGATGCAGCTTTGGCGGCGAGGCGATCGGCGAGGGTGAGCTCGAGCTCGCGCTCGCGCCGCACCAGAGCGCCGCGCACTCACTCCATGTAGCCGACGACGGCGTCTCGAGTGTCGTGTGCATCACGCCGAGCGCGTCGGCGGTGGCGGGGGAAGAGGACGACCGAACCGTCCGCGTCTCGCTCGCCATCAACGGCGCCGACTTTGAGACGACGGCTCCTGTTCCCGCGAATTTTACCCGATTCGCGCCCATCGTCTCAGTCGTATATCCGGCGAGCGGACCGAGCGCCGGCGGCTTCCAGGTGACGTTTTGAGCACGCATCACAAGCTTTTGTTTTCATGCATCACACCCCATGTTCTCACCCGTGTATCACACCCCCATTCTTTTCGCAGGTTGAAGTCTTCGGCCCCGACCTTGGCGTGGGCTCCGGTACTGACGGCTCCGGTTCCGACGGATGGAGATACGAATGCCGCTTCGAGCCGCTCGACGAGCGCGGCGACGCTGGTAGCGGCGACGCAGGCAGTGGCAGCGGTGCTCTGGGCGAGGAAGAAACTGGCGCCAACGTCTCGTTAGTGGCTGCGGCACGGCTCGAGCTCGGCGCGACCGCCGCTGGGCGGTTGCCGCCGCAGCCGGCGGTCGTGTGTACGGCGCCGCCATCGCTCGCGCGCGTCTCCTCCTCCTCCGGCAAGTCTCAGCACCCATTTGTCGCATCTGTCGCGCCCCAGTTTCGCCAGATGTCGCACCGCATGTTTTCCATGTGGCACACTCCATCTTGCCCATATGTCACACCCCATTCTGAGTATCCCCATGAATCCGTGTCCGTTTCTTCTCATTTTGTACGAGCAGGCTCTGTTGCGGTGTCGATCGCTCTCTCGGGGGGCCAGTTCTTCGATTCCTCATCGCGCCTCGCGCTTTACGCCCAGCCGACGCTCACTACGAGCCTTCCGGCATCAGGCCCAGCCGATGGCGGCACTCACGTGCGCGTCTTTGCACCATCCCTCGGCGCGTTTGATGGCTCCAACTACACGTGCCGATTCGGTCACTACGCCGTTGTCCAAGGGTCGTACGTATCCGCAGCGGGTCGCTCCTCTTCCCACGTGCGCTGTGTGTCGCCGGCACGCTCACTCAGACCGACCCAGCTCGGCGAGCGCGTGCCGGGTGCCGCGTGCGCCAAAAGCCCCAGCTCCGGCTGTGCTGCAGCCGAGTCCTTGTCGGAAGATTTGGAGCTCGCGCCCAATGGGAACGACTACGCGCCACCCATCGCTTTCGTCCGTTTCACGACGCCGCGGCTGGTCGAGATGGGCCCGAGCGTTGGGCCCATCGATGGAGGCACGATGGTGACTGTGCGCGGCACTTCCCTCGCATATGGGGATGGCTACAGCTGCCGCTTTGAGCGTGCGGACGCGAGCGTCATAGTCGGAGCGAGCTACACGGTGGACGGGGGAGGAGGTGGAGGGTTCGTGCGCTGCGAATCGCCCCCACTTGGTGCGCTCAACGCGGCACTTGACGCCGATCAACCCGAGCTCGATTCCGACGACGCCGACGATTCCGCCAGCGCAAGTGCTCTCGATAGTGGTGAGACTGCTCAGGATGCCGGCAGCGGTGCGAGTGGCAGCGGTGCGAGTGGCAGCTCTGCTCCTTCTCTCTCGTTTAGATTCCGGCTGGCGCTCAACGGGCAGCAGTATCACTCACGCCACGAGGGCCCTCCCTTCCTCTTCTCTTACTACGGCCAACCAACCGTCAGTCTCCTGAGCCCCGCGTGTGGCCCGACCGTTGGTGGCACGCGTGTGCGCGTCACGGGTGATGGCCTGCTCGCGGGGATCGGGGCGCGCTGCCGCTTCAACGCGAGCGCCACCGATGGGGTGGAGGACGTGCCCGTCAGTGCCTCCGAGATGATCATCTCGTGCGTCTCGCCCGCGGCAGATACGGCGGCCGCGTCGCGCTGGGCTCTCTCTCTGAATGGACAGCAGTTCAGCGCGCTGAGCTCTCAGCTGAGCTTCGAACGGTACAAGCCGCTGGTTCCGCTCTCGCTCTCGCCCGCTTCAGGGCCCTCCGACGGCGGCACGCTCGTCGCCGTCGCGCTCGAGCCCCCCGGCGCGCCCGACGTTGCCGCCGCGCGCGTGCGCTGCCGCTTCGCCGGCGGAGCTCCAGACGGCGTCGATGCGATCGATGGGATCGGCACGCGTATCGATCCGCTGACGCTCATGTGCGTGTCCCCCGCGAACGTGAGCGCTGGCTCCCTTGAGGTTTCACTCAACGCGCAGCAGTTCAGCTCGGAGGGTATCCAATTCGAAAGGTACGTACCGCCGACCCTTTCAAGGGTACAACCGGAGATTGCGACGGCTGAGGGGGGGGCTCATCTGTCCTTGTACTTCGAGTCTCCTTCCGCGAGTCTGCTGGCTGGAACGTATAGCACGGGAGATGCGCCTAGCTGTCGCTTCAATCAGAGCGGGCAGATCTTCGAGACGATCGCCCAATTGACCGAGGCGAAAGTCGCCGACCGAGGCGCTTCACGTGAGTCTCTCACTGCACCCATTGCCCCCATATGTCACACTCGCATCTTCCCCCATAGATCACACCCGATTCTGTTCGATTCGGCAGCAGAAGGATCTGCCGACGCCGAAACGAGCGACGCCGAAACGAGCGACGCCGAATCGAGCGACGCCAAACCTGCGGAGACCTTTGCGTGCGTGAGCCCGTCGCTCGCGCTCGGTGAGGCAACAGTGGGCCTCGCGCTCAACGGCCAGCAGATATCCGCCAATACGCTGCCCTTGTCCATCCTCCCTCCGCCGCGCGTGAGCGTACACTTCCCAGGTAAGCCTCTCACGCTCACATCTTGCCCATCTGCCACACACACCTATGCTTCCTATGCATCAGCGGGTTTCTCTTCTTGTGCCCAATTCGCAGCGAGTGGCGCAGCCGGTGGCGGCACAGTGGTGACCGTTTCTGGCACGGGTCTTGTGCCGGCGGCGGCGCGCCGCACGCAGCCGCGCTGCAGGGTGGGCGCGAGTCTCGTTGCGGCCACGGTGGTGAACGAGAGCATGCTCGCGTGCCGCATTCCCACGGCGGCCGCCGCCGGCGCTGCCGCGACGCTCGAGATCGACTTTGAGGCGCACTTTTATTTCTCCACCCAGACAACCCATTTCTCCCATATGTCGCACACCCCTTTTCCCCATATCTCAGAATTTAATTCTTTTTTTGAGGCGCACGCCGGTGGCGCCGACGCGGCGGCGGACTTTGATGGTGTGCTCCCCGCCCTCGCGGCTGGCGTCAAGCTCTTTGGGCGCGCCGAGCTCGTCGCGGGCGGCGGGCCTCTCGTGCTGACGCGGAGCCATCGTGACGAGAGCGGAGGATTTGTCGTCGACCCACCCCCACTACCCTCGCATATTGACCCCCCCTCCTCGTTGCGGCTGAGCCTCGTCCTAAGCATGGGCACCGGGCATCCCTTCCCCACCCTACCCGGGGAGGGCTTTTCGGTGAGCATCGGCAGGTTGCCTGACGGCCTCTTCGACGGTGCACGCGGAGGCGGCGACGCACTCCGACTGGCCGTCCTCACGCGGGAACGTCTCGTGCGGATTGCGTACGGAAAGCAGGCAAGCCTCATGCAAGTCTCATGCAAGTCTCGTGCAAGTCTCGTGCAAGTCGCATATGCCCATTGAATCTTCAAGTCTTCTCCAAAGGGGGTCAGATGGGAGTGCAGAGTTCTGCCGGGGAGAAGGTTTTTCCCCACATGTCACTCATCACACCGCATGTGTTTCGCCCACACATCCGCCCACCCCCTACCCCCCGCCCCCTACCCCCCGCCCCCTACCCCCCACCCTAC
>MDSY01025412.1_pt1 | contig 10144 bp, 7 predicted proteins | sample 811131 | NCBI WGS metagenome assembly MDSY01 (sample SAMN05326643, study PRJNA326480) | marine metagenome | isolation source: seawater | place: Atlantic Ocean: South West | collected 2010
AGATGAAATAGAAAAAAAACTTAAAAAAAAATATTCATTTAATAATATTGCTATTTTAGTAAGAGCTATATTCCAAACAAGAGAGTTTGAGGAAAGATTTTTAAAAATTGGACTACCTTATAGAATTTTAGGTGGGACAAAATTTTATGAAAGAGCAGAAATTAAGGACTGTGTTGCTTATCTAAGATTAATACATCAACCAAAGGATGATTTAGCTTTTGACAGAATAGTAAATAACCCTAAAAGATCTATTGGAGAAAGTACCATAAAAATAATACATCAATTTTCAAAAAATAATTCTGTAAGTTTGGAGATTGCCTCTAAACAATTAATAGAACAAAATTTAATAAAGCCAAAAACAAAAATTGGTTTAAGTTCTTTTTTATTTTTAATAGATAAGTGGAGAAATGATATTAATATTAAAAAAATTAATCATGTTAAACTGTTGCAATTAGTTTTAGATGAGTCTGGCTATTCGGCTATGCTTAAAAATAAAAAAGACTTAGAAAATGAGAATAAACTAGAAAATATTAAAGAGCTTTTAAATGCATTAAAAGAATTTGATAACTTGGAGGCTTTTTTGGAACATGTGGCATTAGCAACTGCTATAGATCAGGATTGGGATGGAGAAAAAGTTAACATGATGACAATGCATGGCTCTAAAGGTCTTGAATTTGATGTTGTATTTCTACCAGGATGGGAGGAAGGCCTTTTTCCACATCAAAAATCTATTGAAGAAAAAGGTCAAAATGGGCTTGAAGAAGAAAGAAGATTGGCTTATGTAGGAATAACTAGAGCTAAGAAAAAAGCGCTTATATCATTTGCAATGAATAGATTTTATCAAGGCAGCTGGATTGATAGTATGGCCTCTAGATTTGTTGATGAGTTACCAGAAAAATATTTAGAAAAAAATTCATTTTTTGATGAATCTAAAGATAATGATAATGATAATGATTTTGAATTTAATCAAGATTTTGAAATTGAAGAAGGCAAAAGGAGCCCAGGCTGGATAAGATATCAAAAAAGAATTAAATGATTAAAAATAAAATAAAAATTTTAAAAGAAAAGTTTAAAAAATTTGGAATTGATGGCTATATAGTTCCTAAAAATGATGAGTATTTTTCTGAATATGCAAAAAATGATAGGCTAAAAAATATTAGTAATTTTTCTGGCTCTGCAGGTATTGCTATTATTTTGGCAAATAACAATTATTTATTTATTGATGGAAGATACACTATTCAAGCACAACAACAATCTTTCCAAAATTTTAAAATAGTTGAAATCCATAAAAAACTACCTCACAATATTATTAAAAATTATAATTTAGGCTATGACCCAAAACTATTTACATCCAAAAATCTTAAAAATCATTTTTTTGGTAATAATCTTATTTCAATTAATGATAATTTAATTGATCAAATATTTAAATTTAAAGACAAAAATTCTAAACCGTTTTACTCTTTAAAAACAAAAATAGTTGGTGAAACTCATCAATCAAAAATTATAAAAGTTTCAAAGTTTCTTAAATCAAATAAAGCTGACTACTTATTTATTAGTGCACCAGAAAATGTTGCCTGGCTTTTAAATATTAGGGGGTATGATAATCCAAATAGCCCAATTCCTAATGCTAGATTAATTATTGATAAAAATAAAAAGTTATTTCTAATTACACAAAAAAATAATACCCAAAATATTGTCAAAGAGAAAAAAATAAATAAAGATCAAGTTATAGATATTAATGATATTTCAAAATTGATTAATAACTTAAAAGGAAAAAATTTTATAATTGATAATAAAACTTGTTCAGTTTTTCTTGAGAATATAATCAAATCAAAATTTAAAATCTTAGACTATGATGATCCAGTTTATAAATTAAAATCAATTAAAAATTCCTGTGAAATAAAGCATATGATTGAATCTCATAAAAAAGATGGCTTGGCACTAACCAGATTTATTTATTGGATAAAAAATATAAATAAGAAAACAATAACAGAGGTTAACGCTCAAAATAAATTGGAAAAATTTAGAAAGCTTAGTAAAGATTATCTATTTCCAAGTTTTAATACTATAGCAGGTTCGGGATCGAATGGAGCTATTGTTCATTACAGGGCAACACCCAAAGCTACAAAAAAAATTAATAAAAAGGATATCTTTTTGGTTGATTCAGGTGGACAATATAATTTTGGAACAACAGATGTTACAAGAACCATCTGCTTTGGTGGGCAGAAACCATCAGTAAAAAATGCCTATACTAATGTTTTAAAGGGTCATATCGCTGTAGCTCTTACCAACCTAAAAAAAGATAATAATGGAAAAAAAATTGATATTAGAGCAAGAAAGTTTTTAAAAGAAGATGGTTTAGACTATGCGCATGGAACTGGACACGGTGTTGGGTTTTTTTTAAACGTACACGAAGGACCCCAATCAATTTCTAAACATAACAGTATAAAAATTGAAAAAGGTATGATCTTAAGCAATGAACCTGGTTATTATAAAAAAAATCATTTTGGAATCAGAATAGAAAATTTGATTTATGTTAAAAAACTAAAAAATAAATTATTTTTTGAAAATCTCACCTTGGCTCCTATAGAGAAAGATTTAATTAATTATAAATTATTAAATAAAACAGAAATAGATTATTTATTTAGATATCATTTACGTGTTTATTCAGAATATTCTGTTTCATTAAATAAAAAAGAAAGAAAATGGTTAGCTAGTCTTATTTAACATTTCCATCCATTCTTTTTGGCTGATAACTTTTATATTTAATCCCTTTGCTGTATTTACTTTTTTGGCTGTTGGCTTTTCACCAACAATTAAGTAATCAAGTTTCTTATTTACATTACTAATTATCTTTCCAGAATTATTTTCAATTAAGGATTTTGCCTCTGCTCTACTAACCCCATTGAGTTTTCCAGTGAGCATAAAAGTTTTATTTTTTAATAATCCTTTATTGTTTGCTAAAATTACATTTTCTATTTCAAGATTTTTATTTAATTCAAATAAAACTTTTACATTTATTTTATTTGAAAAAAATTTTTTTATTGATTGAATTTGAGTGACACCTATACCATCTATATTAGATAAACTTTCTATATTCGTACCATCTGATAATGTAAAAAAATTTACAGCTTTTTTCAAATGCTTGGCAATAAGCTTAGCATTCTCCTGTCCGATATGTCTAATTCCTAATGCATAGATAAATCTATCTAAGGGAATCTTTTTTTTTTGCTCTATAGAAAATTTTAAATTTGTTACTGATAATTTCCCCCAACCATCTAATTTCTCTATTTTAGCATAATTAAGGTTAAAAATATCTTGTGGTAATCTAATTAATTTTAGATGCCAAAAATTTTCTACAATTTTTTTTCCAAACCCCTCTATATTAAATGCTTCTTTTGAAATAAAATGCTTTATTCTCTCTATTGATATTTTTTCACACACATACCCTTCACTAACGCATCTTCTAACCGCATCTTGCTTTTTAGTTATTTCGTTATAATCTTTTAGAGTCTTGCTTCCACAAGATGGACAATTTAATGGAAAAACAAATTTTTTTGAATTCTTGGTTCTTTTTTTTGTGTTAACTGAAACAACGTGAGGTATTACATCTCCAGCTCTTTCAACTGTAACTGTGTCTCCAATTCTTATGTCTTTTCTAATGATTTCATCTTCATTGTGAAGTGTAGCGTTTGAAACAACTACACCACCAATATTTACAGGTTTAATCTTTGCAACTGGTGTTAGCGCTCCCGTTCTGCCTATTTGAATTTCAATTTTTATTATTTCAGATATTGAGCTATTGGCTGAAAATTTATGTGCAATTGCCCATCTTGGTGCATTGGCTGCAAAACCTAGTCTTTTTTGTAATTTAAAATTGTTAACCTTGTATACTATACCGTCAATATCAAAGGCTATTTCCTTTCTTTTTTCTTCTAAATTTTTATGATTGTGTATTAAGTTCTTTACACCTGAAATCCTCTCATTAAATGGATTTATTTTAAAGCCCCACAATTTCAAATTTTTCAAAAAGTCTGTTTGAGTATGAATATGCATTTCTTCAACATACCCATGCGTGTACGCAATAAATTTAAGAGGTATTTTAGCTGTAATATTTGGATTTTTTTGTCTTAGCGATCCTGATGCAGCATTTCTTGGATTGGCAAATTTTTCACTAATTGATTTAAAATCATCATTTTCTATAAACACTTCTCCTCTAATATCAATTTCTTTGGGGAAATTTTTTGCAGTTATTTCTAGTGGTATATCATTTATTGTTTTTAAATTTTGTGTAATGTCTTCCCCCTCTGTACCATCTCCTCTTGATAGACCTTTTATAAAATTTCCATTAACATAGATTAACGAAGCAGATATTCCATCAATTTTAGGCTCAGCACTATAATCAATATTATTTATTTCTTTTAAACTTAAGAAATTAGTTATTTTTTTTTCAAAATTTCTTAAATCTTCTTCGTTAAAAGCATTCCCTAGTGATAACATTGGAACTCTATGTTTTACTTTTTGAAAATTTTTTGAGGGAGAAAAACCTACAGATCTTGAGGGAGAATATTCACTTTTTAAAAATTTGAATTTATTTTCAAGTTCAATTATATCTTTTTTTAATACATCAAATTTTTGATCTGAAACAATTGGTTTATTATGATCATAATAATATTTATTGTATTTTTTTATTAATTCTATTTTTTTTAAATATTCAATTTCACCATCTTTGTTATTCATTTTACTCAAATAACCCCTTAAATTTCTTAATTAAACCTACCTTCTTCTTTTTGTCTTTTTGTAATTCTTTAATACTATCTCTATAATTTTTATTAAAAACCTTATAAGTATTTTTATACCAATCTGAAGATTGATAATTATAACCTAATATGCTGGCATATTTTCTGGCCTCTTCTATTAGGCCTAATCTATAATTAATTTCCACTAATCTATGTAATGCTTCTTCAGTATAAATAGTTGTATTGTATTCATTGATAACTATTTTATATCGATTTAAAGCTGGTATCCATTTAGTTTTATTAAGATAATATTTCGCTAAATACATCTCCTTTGCTGCCAATATCTCATTAATTAAATCAATTTTATATTCTGCATCCATTGCAAATTCAGTAGCTGGATACTCTCTAATTATTAGCTCAAATTGAACTTTTGAATCCAGTATTGATTTTAAATCTTTTTTTTCATCCACAATTTGTTCATAAAAACTCATCCCCAAAAGAAAATGCGCATATACTTTGTCTTTATGGTTTGGGTATGTTGCTAGGTATCGTTCTAGCTCATAAATTGCATCATTATAATAGTCTTGAGTGTAATAAGCATATGCTGCCATGATTGCTGACTTTGCAGCCCAAGGTGATTGTGGAAATAGTAGCTCTGCCTCATTAAATTTTTTAGCAGCCAATAAAACATCTCCTCTTTTTAATTCAAAATATCCCTCTTTGTATGCATCGGACATTTGCATCTCCATGTCTATCTCTACAATTTTAGATATTTTATCTTTTTTATCTCCACAAGACCAAAAAAATAAAAGTGATATTAAAATTAGTACTATTTTAAATTTGGAAATCATTATCTTATTCTAACAGATTATGAATAAAACTCTATTTTTTAAGCTATAGACTTTAAATGACTTTTATTAACAAAAGTATTTGGCAAATGTTTTTCTGTGATCTCTATTAATGAAAAATTTTCATCATTCTGAAAAACTTTTCTTAATAATTGATTTGTAAGCTTATGGCCCCCTTGAGAGCAGATTATTTTACCAATCATCTTATAACCAGCCAAATATAGATCTCCCATGCAGTCTAAAATTTTATGATTTACAAATTCTTTTTTATTTCGAAGACCATCTTCATTCAATATTTTGCTATTCTTAACAACTATTGCATTATCAAGATTTCCCCCCTTAGCCAAACCCATTTTTTTCAATTTTTCTATATCTTCAAATAAACAAAAAGTTCTAGAGTTATAAATATTGGTTAAATCAGACTCAAATACTTTAATTAAATTCCTTTGAGTGCCTATAAATTCGTTTTCATATTTTAACTCAAAATCTATATCTAAGCTAATTTTACTTGGTTCAATAGATATCACTTTTTCTCCATCATTGAATTTTATTTTTTTTTCAATCTTAATTATTTTAATTGGAGCATTACTATTTTTGACTCCAATTTGAGAAATTGCTTCAACAAATAATTTTGCCGAACCATCTAAGATTGGTAGTTCTTTATTATCAATTTCTATTAGTGCATTATCAATGCCCAATCCATACAGAGCTCCCATTAAATGTTCTATCGTAGAAACACTAGCACCAGCTTCATTTGAAATTGTCGTACAAAATAAGGCACTACTTACATTAAAAATGTTAGGAATTATTATATTATTTTCCTTAAGATCTATTCTTTTAAAGATTATTCCAGAATTTGGTTCTGCCGGTTTTATGGTCATTGTTGAAATTAAACCACTATGAAGACCTACACCCTTGAAATTAAGATTACTGTTAATGGTTTTTTGATTTAAAATAGACATTCAATTCTTATAAATAATTGAATTAAATTAAGAAAAACAAGAAATGTTACAAGAAAATACTATTTTACCTAAAAAAATGAAAAAACTTTTCAAAAAAGCCATGTTTTATTTGTTTTTTTGGTACCACTAAGACTTCTTGCTTATTTAGTCCTGTTATAAAATTTAACCCAGATCTACAAACATCTTCCGAGGTTTCCTCTAAAAAATTTATATTATTGAGAAAAGAAATTTTATCTTTATTTTGATTGTCAAGAATTTTTGAACCCTCGCCCATTAACACCATATTAAACTTACCCAAATTATATGATTTTAACTCTATAATTTTCTCACTTAATTCGAGTATTTCCTCAGTTCTTGCAAAAATTATTTTTTCTAGAATATTTATTGAAACATCTGGATCATTCGGTTGTTTAAGGATTTGATCAAAATTACGTTTCTTTTTTTCTGAGCTTTCTAAATCTATTTCTAAAATTTTTGAAATATCTTTGGTAATATGATTGCCACCAATTGGTAAAATATCTAAAGAGAGAATTTTATCATTATAGTAAGAAATTATTGATGTTTTGTTAAATCCAACATCAATAAATGAATTATTGCCGCTTAAATTTAGATTATCTTTGTAATTAATTGATTTTGCATAACTTGAGCAAATTATTTGATTAATAAAAATATTATATTTTGAGAAAATTTTTTTAAAATAAAGTATTAAGTCACTTGGTAGACAGATAAAAACTATATCTAGAGATATAAAGTCACAATTAATTTCATCAGGTAAATATGAGTAATCAATACCATTAATTTTATAATTATTAATAATAATATGAGCAATATTGTAACTCACATAATATTTTAAAATTTCCTGTTTAGCTTCTTGAACCAAAAATTGAATATTTGCTTGTTTTAATTGGGATCCATCGAGCTTTTTAGATAAAGAAATACTAACAGAGAGCATTTTTGAACTATCTATCATTAAATTTATATTATCGATATATTTATTTGAATCTTTTTCAAGTGAAACAATAATCTTTTGAATTTTAGAATCTAAATTTGATCTATCTGTAAAAAATTCACTATCAGTATAAAATGCTTCATTGATATTATTTTTGTTAAATGTTCCAGCTCTTACTTTTGAAAAACCACAGTCAAAAAAAGTTTGAAAATTATCAGTATTCATTATTTTGTAATTAAATGATTATTTATTCTTAGATCAATAAGATATTTATTTTTGAAATCATTGCTATTTATAAGCTTGTAGGCAAGATTAAGTGATTCAAAAATATTATCCTGAGGTAACTTAATTAAAATATCATCATTAGTTAAAATATCCCATCTCCTTGAAGGAAAGAAATATAACATTTTAAATTTTGTAAAAGTAAATCTAGATTCTGTAATACTTTTTTTAAAGATCAAAAATTCTTTGCGATTAAATTCTCCAAATACATAAGGTAATATCTCATTATTTTCTTTACTCTCAATAAGTTTACCATTGGCACCAATTAACTGATCATTATTAGAGAGTCTAGCAACAAATTTGGTCGGCTTGATATTTATGTTTATTGTTGAAGGGTAGATTTTTTTAATACTATACTCTTCTACAATATTGTACTTGCCTATAACTTTTTGGATTTCTTCTTTTCTAATTAATAATATATTTTTATAAAATAAATTATTTAATTCATTAGAAATTTTTGAGTTATTAATACTTGAAAGTCCATGAATATTAATTTTATTAATTGTATAAGAATATTTTTTTTGATTTTCTATAAATTTTCCACTTGTTGTGCTTAATATGAATAACAATAAAAAGTATAATATTATCTTATTTTTTTTATTTATTAATTGATGCATCTTTTAGAATCCACTCAATTAATTGTATAAAACTCATGCCTATATAGTTAGCTATTTCAGGAACCAATGATAGTTTAGTCATTCCTGGTTGGGTGTTAATTTCTAATAAATAAAATTTTCCCCTATAAAACTTAAAGTCAGATCTAGTAACCCCCTTACAACCAATAAGTTGATGAGCTTTACGTGTAATAGCTGTGATTTTTTGAAAATCTTTTTTAACAAGATTTACTGGGATTATGTGTTTTGTTTTTGCATTTGAGTTGTATTTCGCTTCATAGTCATAAAATTTTCTTTTTGGCTCTAATTCAATTGCACCTAAAGTTTTAGTGCCCATTATAGCAACCTGAATCTCTCTACCAGGAATAAATTCTTCGATTAAAATTTGATTGTATACTGTTAATGCCTTTAAATTTTTGAGTATATTTTTTTTAGTGCAAATATAAACATGAACACTTGATCCTTCGTTAATTGGCTTTAGGACAACAGGAAATTTTAATTTTTTTTCAATAATTTTAATAATATTTGTTTTATTTTTTTTATAATCAAATTTAATATATTTAGGAGTTAATATCTTATTTTTAATAAAAATTTTTTTTGAAATTTCTTTATCCATTGCTATAGAAGAGGCAATTACACCTGAATGGGTATATGGAATTTTTTGAGCCTCTAGAATTGTTTGAATATAACCATCTTCTCCAAACTGACCATGTAGTGCATTAAAAATTATATCTGGTTTAAAAAGTTTTATATTTCTTAATAACGTATCATCTGGTTCACAAGTTATAACATGATATTTATTTTTTTTTAATTCACTGGCTACTTGCCTTCCTGTATCCAAGCTTATTAAACGTTCTTTAGATATGCCTCCACAAAGTACTAAAATTCTTTTTTTCATAGCTACTCCAGTATCTTAATTTCTTTTTCTAAAATAATACCTGTTTTTTTTTGAACTGCATCTTGAACAAATTTTATCAGTTTATTCATATCATCAAAGCTAGCATTATTTTTATTTACAAAAAAATTACAATGTTTATCTGAAATGCAAGCATCTCCAAAACTTGTATCTAATGGAACTGATTCCTTTATTAATTCCCATACTTTTTTATCAGATTGATTAATTGGATTTTTAAAGGTGCTACCACTTGTTTTAATTTTTGTTGGTTGAGTTTTGTCTTTTCTATTTTTTAATTCAAAAACTTCTTTTCTAATTTTGTCTTTATCTTTTTTTTCACCTTTAAATGAAGCGCTTAGAAATATTAAATCATCTGGTAAATCATTATTTCTATATTCAAAAATAACTTTATTTGCTGGAATTGTTAAAACCTTCCCTACTTTATCAATTGCTTGTATTGATATAAGTATATCTTTGAATTCTTTATTAAAACATCCTGCGTTCATCTTTAATCCACCACCAATGCTACCTGGTATACATGCTAAAAATTCAAAACCACCAACTTCATTTTCTAAAGCAAAATCTGATAATTTTTTATCAAGACAGGCGCTACCAGCAACTATTACGCCATTAGGTAATATTGAAATATTAGAAAAATTTTTTCCTAACTTAATAACCACACCATCAAATGTATTGTCACTTATAAGTGTGTTTGATCCTGCTCCCAAAATATAAATTTTTTCATTATTTCTAAATCTTTTTAAAAACAATATTAGATCAGGTAAATTATCAGGTCTAAAGTAAATTTTAGCTTTACCACCAATATTAAACCAATTACTTTTTTTTAAATCATAA
>MDSY01037687.1_pt1 | contig 10144 bp, 12 predicted proteins | sample 811131 | NCBI WGS metagenome assembly MDSY01 (sample SAMN05326643, study PRJNA326480) | marine metagenome | isolation source: seawater | place: Atlantic Ocean: South West | collected 2010
CGAATAATACAAGATCAAGAAGATCTATATTATCATCATTGTTAAAATCTCCTAATACCATTAATTATATCAAATGTTAAAGAATTTTAGAGTGTACCCCTACACACTGGACAATTATTATGACTTTGAAACCATTGTTCTATACAATTTGCGTGAAAAAAATGAGAACAACTATTAATTGTTCGAATTATATCTGAATTTTGGAATTGTGAATGACAAATTGCACATGAATTGTTTTCATCTTGCACATGTTGTTCATCAATAATTGATAATGTTGAACCATTATGAAGAGAATGCACAGATGTTTGAAGATTATTGCTATTTCCATCCAAAACTTCAACTTGTAAACTTGCACTAGGTATATTCAAAACATTTTGAATTAATTCTCCAACTGCTTCTTGGAGATTGTTGGTAATTGTTCCGGATGAATCATTTAAATTATTCGTAATTTGAATAGGTCTTGTAACTGCACCTATCAAAGTCGTATCCAAACCTAAATTATTCAAATTTAATAAATTAGACAAATCTATATTAGCATTATTATTATTTGAACTAGTTTGTTGTACATTAGACAAATCTATATTAGCATTATTATTCGAATTTGAACTAGTTTGTTGTACATTTGTATCATTGTTTTCATTACCAATTCCTTCATTTTCTAATGAAGGTTCTGAAAATATTGTATTTTCATCATTGTTATTTTCTATAGATTCATTGTATACTTTTACTGTACTATTGAAAATATTAAAAACGATTTTAGTCATATTATATAAGTATAAAAATAATTAAAAATATTAGCATAGATTCCAAAAAAATGACACTTTATTTGTTCTAAATATTCAATTATAAAATAGTACATTGAAAAAGAAACATAGCGAATCAACAGCTAAAAGAACAAGCTAACTAAAAATGATATATTCATCTTTAAGAACTAAGTCCGACATATTTCTTGGCTCTGGAACATTTTGCGAGTTTGTGAACAATTGGTCAATGTTCCTTAAAAGTAATAAGATTGTTGATTGGAATGATTTAAATGACGAAACCGATGAAGAAGACATTCCACTTAAAAATCAATGGCAAACTGCCAAAACTAAAACGAAAAGATCTTCCATCAAAAATTCTAGAAATATTTCTGAATTAGTCTTGGGCAAGATTGTATACTGGAATACTTTAAAAAATTATGGATTTATCCATTGCAGAAAATATCCAACAAATAATGTATTCTTTCATAAAGCTAATTTTGTGAACGGAACTCCAAACTACGGTATGCTTGTAGAATGTAAAATAATTAACGAAAATAGTAAAACTTTTACTGAGCGCGTTACTATATCTACAAAAACTTCTCCAAAAAGAAAACATTACAAAAACTAAAAAACATAAAACCAAATAAAAACTAAAAAACATAAAACCAAATAAAAATTAAAAAAACATAAAACCAAATAAAAATTTTTTTATAAATACTATAATGACTATTAAATCAAATATAATTAAATATTCTTACAATTCTATCAGAAAACTTAGAGAATACAAAAATCCAATTTTACATCAAGATTGTAATGAAAATAATATTTTAAGGAAAAATGTTTACAACGGTTTAGTAATATATACAAATTGTATTATACCCAATAATATAAAAGACAATTTAGAAACTTATTACAAAAAAATTACAAAAATAACAGAAATGATGAATATTCACAAAAAATTTTTTAATCTATTTTATCAGAATGACAGTAATGCTACTGCATTCAACAAAAATGGAAGTTTATTTTTCAATATCAAATACATGAATTTGGAAGAAAATGATGATAGTTTTGTTTATAGATGGTTAATTATAATTTGTCATGAACTAGCACATAATAATCATTTGGAACACAATAGTCGTTTTCTATTTGTTTTTCAGGAAATATTAAGAGAAAATTTAATATTAATTCAAGCCTAAATTGAAATAATTTTTTTTTTGTATGGATGTATTATTTCATAATTTACAGTTTGTAAATGATTATTTGATATATTTATTGAGTTTATTTTCAATCCATTTTTATGATTTTCAAATAAATCACTATAAATTAAATTATGCTTTTCTACAACATAAGGAATAAATAATTCATGATGATTTGTATCATTTGTAATTTTCAACTCTTCTACTATTTTTTCACATAATTTTTTTGAAAATCTCACAACATATAGATGTGCTAAAGGTAAAGATGATGCAATTATATTTTTATTTCCTATTCTATAATCTGGAAACCAGAAAGGTAATTCTTTATCTCTAATACAAATAAGATCAGAATTTATGTTTTCATATGAATCAAAAAATTTATTACCATTTCTTATATATACATCATCCTCTATAAGCCACATATAATTTGCTTCTTTGTTCTTAGAAAACCAATATATTGCTCCTAATTTTGCCGGATTTTTTATCCATCTTCCGTTAAAATTATTTATTTTATATCCAAAATGTTTTAATAATGAATTATATGAATTTATAAAATTATATTCATCTTCTTTTTTACCAGATTTATCATCCCAACCCAAAAAAATTTCATAAGTAGTCGTCTTTTTAATATGATGAATTAATGAACGATTATAACTATTGTATCCATTTAATGTTATAACTACTATCGTTTTTGTCATTTATAATATTAAATTAACTTAACAATAATTTCCTTAATAAGAAATAATTATAATGGATCAGGGTGCTTTTATTTATAAAGATTCTTTAGACAAAGATATATGCTTATTAATGTTTAAACATTTAAGCGAAGAACAATTTAAAAGTATATTGCCAGATATAAAAGAAGGTGTTGGAAATTATTTAATTGCAATGTTTAAAAATGATACAAATTATTTAGGAAGAACAGAATATGAAGGTATAACTAGATTAATGAATGATGAAGATATGATAAATGTATTTAGTTCTTTCGAAGACATTCAAAAGAAAATACCAGAATTAACTGAAGAACAACACTATAAATATATTGATGTTGTTAAAATGCAATATCAACAATTTGGTATTCAAAATATTAGTGCGGGTATTACATAAAAATGAACATAACACTTACACTATACACATAAGTAATAATAATGGAACAACAAATTTCGCCTTATATTCAAAGCATATTATCAACTATACAGCATTATGACAAAAAAATATGTTCTGAATCAACAAATTATGAAACTACTTTAAAAGAAAAAGATACTACTATAAATGCATTAAAAGAATTAAACTCTAAATTAAAATCTGAAATGGATGATTTTCTAAAAGTTTCATTTGCAGCCAGATGGAAAAATAAATCAGAACAGCTTGAAAAGCAAAATATATATTTAGAAGATAAGATTAGTAGATTAACAACAACAAATGAAAAACTCAATTATAAACTTGACAAATTGACACAAAAAAACGATCAAACAATACAAACAGATGTGTGTACATTAACTATACAAACAAACAAAGGGGCAATTTATAGATTAAAAGATGAACTATTGATAAATAGTTCCGGACAAGTATCTGGTAAAGTAATTGATTATTCATTATCAGAATCCCAATCAACATCATCATAATCAGAAAATTCTTCTATGATTTTAATAGGTATTTGTATTGGTTTAGATGGAATATTATCATCCTTATCTAGTTCTTCAAATTCATCATTTGATGAACTTTCTTCTGTTGTTTTTGAATCACCATTGGATTCAATTTTTTTTAATTCTTCATTTTTTGTTGATTCATCCATTTTTTTTAATTCATCCATTTTTTTTAATTCATCAATCATTAAATTCCAATGTTCCCATGGTGCAATTGCATAAGGAAAATTTGACATTAATACTTGAGTTCCAATAACTGGTATTTTTTTCCAATTTTTAATCAATATTTCTACATCATCGGATTTTTCATCTGCTATAGTAGCATCCATTTAATCATTTTGTATAAATAAAATATTTCATCTGTTTTTTTAATATCTATTAACATAATGGATTCTAGTACTAGAGAAATGTTAATGAAATTAATATATGTAGCAATAGGCATTATGGTTATATGTTTTATTAGCTTATTGGTCATTTCTATTTACAGATATGTAAAATCCAATAATAAAGCTAGAACACATAAAGGTGCATTGTGGTTAAATGAAGAAAAATCTATGTCAGAACCTTATTTATTTGATCCATATACGGATGATTCGGGTAATAATATTGAAAGCATTAATCCAGATGGTAAGGGTGTCTCATATACAATGAATATCAACATTTTAAAATGGTTGTACGATAAAAAAGTGACACACAGAGAAATATTTACACATGGTGTTGGTAATTTTGATAATTTAGGAAAAAAAGATATTATAAGTGTAGCAATTGATGCAAAGAAAAATGATATCATTATTAAAATTAATACATCAATAGTAAATGATGGAAAAGATATTTTACTAACTTCTTGTGAAAAACTATTACACTCTGAAGATGAAGATGAAAATGAAGAAAAAGATGACATAACTGACGAAAGAAACATAGAAATAGTATCATTAAAATATGTTCCAATAGACGAATTTTTTCATATTAGTCTGGTTTTATCAAAAAAACGAATTGATGTTTATAAAAATGGACAATTATATGGTTCAAAAATATTCAAAGGTATTATACCAAATCTCAAAAAAAGAAGAACATTATTTCCTATCAAATTTGGTTATGGTAAACCTATAAAAGGACTTATATCTAATTTTATGTATTTTGAACATGAATTAACAATTCCAGAAGTAAAATATATATTCAAAACTGGAAAAAAACCTGGTTCCGCAGATTCATCACCACAAAATAGTCAAGACATTACAATGATGTTAGGTAATGATTGCACATTACCCAATATAGATAATATAGATAGAAGCTTGTTTTCTATTTCAGAATCATAAATTATTAAATTTATGAACATGTTTAATTAAAAGTATAAAGTTTTATAATATAATTAGAATTATATGAGAATATTACATTTTTTAAGATTTTTTTTTACAATAAATATATCAAACTCATTAAGTTATTATCCATATGATCCTAGAATACACAATTTTGGTAATATTGGTTTAGGTGGAAAAATACACGCATCATTAGCTAGACCAATAACACGTCTAATTGATACAATTGCTTATAATGGTGATGATATTCGTAATATTATATTAGAAAATTTGAAAAAAGATGGATTAATAGAAAATCCTTTATTCATTTCAGATTGGTGTTGTGGTGCCGCTATGTCAACAGATGCTTTAAGAAACAATTTCAAAAATTCAAGTATAGTTGGTGTTGACACTTCAAATGAAATGATAAAAGTTGCAAAAAAAGATTCAAATTCTAATGCTAAATTTCTTATTGATGATGCAGAAACGGTTGAACTTGAAAATAAAGCAGATTTAATAACAATTATGTTTGGATTCCACGAAATACCACAAGAAGGTCGTATCACTATTTTAAAAAATGCTATTAAAAATTTGGCTAAAAATGGTAGTGTTCTAATAATAGACATCGATATGACATATATTCCATCTAAAATGATGGAATCAGGTGAACCATATATCCACGATTATCTAAAAAATGTTCAAAATGATATTAACTCATTATTTCAAAATGTAATTGAAACAGTTGCAGTAGAAGGTCACGTTCGTCAATGGTTATGCAAAATGCCAAATCAATGTTGTGTATAATCATAACTATATTTGTTTAATTAATTAATGGGAAAACTTTTTATGATACTATTATTGTTTACACTTTTGTTGTTATCAAAAATATACAAACCAATTATTGAATCTATGAATGGTTCAAATATAGTTTGCCCTCCTGTTGGAAAATCTGGTGTTATTGAATGTCCACACATTCAAGACAAAAAATTAAGAGACTTACAATGCGAAGCCATTAAAAATCATTGTCAAATAATTATGGACAATGCTGCAGAAAAAAAAATGATTAATTAAGATTTTTTTTTCTCTTTGTCAATCTTTTTTTTATTAAAAGTCTTTTTCTAGACTTTCCTGATTTACCACCTTTTGGTTTTCCAAACTCTCTATCTCTATATTCTTTAGCGCGTAATCTTGCAGCTGCAACAGCATCTGATTCCGAAGATGGTTCCGGATCATCTAAATTAGTTGATTCTCTATCAATTTCAGTTCCTTCACTATCTTCCTTGGTTTTAAAATTTTGTATTTCCCCGAGAAGTTGTTCTCTTAAACTAAGTTTTGGTGATCTGGATGCTAATTCATTTGCACGAATTTCCATCTTCTTTCTCTCATCCTCCTTGGCTTTTTCTATTTTTGCTTTCTTAGCTTCTTCTTGTGCTGCTTTCTTAGCTTCTTCTTCAGCTTCTTTCTTAGCTTCTTCTTCAGCTGCTTTCTTAGCTTCTTCTTCAGCTGCTTTCTTAGCTTCTTCTTCGGCTGCTTTCTTTGCTTCTTCTTCAGCTGCTTTCTTTGCTTCTTCTTCAGCTGCTTTCTTTGCTTCTTCTTCAGCTGCTTTCTTTGCTATTTTTTCAGATTCTGCCTCGTCAATTTTTCTTTGTTCTTCTTCTGCTTCTAATTCTGAGCTTTCGGATCTAGCATCGTGATATTCTTCGTCTGAATCTTTATCATCTTCATTATTCTTTTTCATGTTTAATAAAATATTGGCAGCAGCATCTTCATCTAATTTGCGACCTTGTCCTGGAAAAGTTGATAATTCTTCTTTTTTCTCTTCCTCTTTCTTTGCCTTTGCAGAACTGGCTAATTGTTGAAATGTAAAAACGTTACCACTTCGAATCCCTAATACTTGACGTGTTGTGTTTTCATTAGCTTTCATTACTTCATCTATACTGCTATCATCAGATACTGTTTTCGAATAAACAGCGCGAGCTAATTTATTAGCAGCTTCTTCCTTATTTTGAATATGCTTTTTCATTTCTTTCAATACTGCTAACTTAAGTACATCTTGTTCTTTAACCCTTTGCGACTGTCTTGTAACATCACCTTGACTTTTTAATAACTCTCTTCTCTTAATGGCTTCATTCAATTCGTTGATTTCTTTATCTAAATCATCTCCACTTGTTAACGATTGATATTTTGTTAATGCTGAAACAAGCTTCTGCCGTTGCCCAATCCATCCTTTCTTATCTTCACTATTACTCGATGAAATACTCATCACCCGACTATGTTTCGCATCATATTCGCGTATTCTGGATTCTGCAGCCTCTTTTAACATATTTGAAAAGTTTCTAGAATTATTGTCGAAATCCTCTACCTCATCAGATAATTCTTTTAAAGCCTTTTTAAATTCTTCTCCTGAAATACTTTGAACAGATTGGGCATATTGAGCGTCATCAGAACTAGTTTCCTCATCATCATCATCATCACTTGATGATTTAAGTCCTAATTCAGATGGTTTAATATTATCACCTTCTCTTAGTTGATTATCACTCATAAGACCCGCTAATTCCTCAGCCAACGATTTTTCCGTTTTTTCTTGTTGGCTTGAAATCTCACTTTCTTGCTTTTCTCTTAAATCTTTATTTAATTCGTTAACCTCTTCGGTTTGTTGCTTAACATCTGCCACCTTTTCGGCGGCGGCCGCTTTTTCTTCATCAGCCTTCTTTTGTGCAGCTAATTTTTCTTCTTCTGTTTTAGCCTTTTTAGCTTCTTCTGCTGCGAGATCTGCTTTCTTTATTTTCTCCTCAGCCTCTTTAATAGCTGCTTCTAGAGCTTCTCTTTTTTTATTAAATTCGTCAACTTCTTTTTGGTGTTGTTCTTTCAATTTTTCATTTTCATCTAAGGCAGCTCTCTCCGCTGCTGCTTTTTCTTGAATTTGTCTTTTTAGGTTTTCAGCTTTTTCCTCATAATATTTCTCAACTTCAACAACATTTTTTTTAGCTTCCCCTTCGGACTCTTTGACTTTTTTAATCTCTTTTTCAGCATCTTTCTTTATTTTATTCTTTTCATCCTCCAATTTTTGTATTTCTTTTTGTTTTTTCTCTTGAAATTCTGCTGCTAATTTTATTTTATCATCAAGTTCTTTTTGTAATTCTACATTTTTATCATTTATAGCCTTTTGTCTCTTACGCATCAATTCATCTTTTGTGTCAGCCGTTTTAATCATATCTGATATTTCATTTCGTAGATTATCATTTAATTTTGAATAATCTCTCATTATTTTTGCATTTTCACTATCACTATTTGCAGATGCTATTTTTGCAATTTTTGATTGCGCACTTAAACGTTCCATTTCATATCTCAAATCAGATGGTTGCATACTAATTATAGATGGGCTAGATACACCAATAATAGATGGAGATGCAAATAACGTAGGAGGTTTAGAATATACTACAGCACTTTTAACAGGTAATACATTAGTATATAAAGAAGCACTTGGGACAGATGCTGTTACACTTAAATGTCTGTTACTTCTCAATCGTTCTTTAAGAAGTTCTATTTGTGGTGTTGTTGATGGCTTCATTAAATAAGTACTATTATATACAGGATTACCATTGCTTACTGTTGTTGATGTACTAACACTCGTCGAAGGTGTATTTATTAAAGTTGTTACACTTGTGACATGAGCTTTCAAATCCTGAGAAGCATCCGCATTAGAAAGTGTTTTGATACCATCTTCGATTCTTTTTTCTATATCTAATCTTTCTTCTATTTTAAGTAATAAATGAGACTTTCTTTGTACAATACGAAAAGAACCACAAGTTTCACCGAGTTCTTTCGCATATGATATTACACGATCATCCCATTTTTCTACAATATGTTTTAATGTATCTAAATCTTTAGGAAATTGTGTAGTACTTTTAGATTTTGCTGACTTTTTTAATTGCGATAAAGCTTTCCTGGTAGCATTCGCTTCTCTATCCTTACATGTCGCGTTTCTTGCTTTAATTATTAATGATAATTCATTTATAAAGACTTCTCTCTTTTCAATATGATTATCCCAGACTCTTTCAATCTCAGTTTTTTTTCTAGTGAACCAATCAAAAAATCCTCCACCATTAATATTTTTTTCAACTTTCATTAAAATTATAATATAAATTAATTTCTATTATTCGGTTTTTATTTTCACTTAAGACTAAACCGAGTATAATTAAATAATGTAATATGCCTTTACCAACAACATTATATAACAGTTTTAATCTGGGTCGTAACAATTTAGAATTATCAAGCACTTTAATGAATCCTTATGCAAAATGGATGCAATCGCCAAATATACCTAGAAATACACATTTACCAATCGCTTTAGAAAATATAGAATCTACTATTGAAAAAGAACCCACCGTATCAGAATGGTTTGACCAATTAGAATCAAATAATAGAAAGTTACACACCCCCGTTCCAATGTTTTTCCCAATGAAATATCATAATTCTACATATTTTTCTACTATTCATAAAGGAGAATTAAAGTATATAGAAGCTTTATTAGCAGCAAATGATAAAATGTTTACAATGTATTCAGATAACTTAAAGCAAAAACAAGTTCGTGAATTGATAATTTCTGTTACAAACAAATTCCCTAAAATATACAATACAAATGTACTAAGATATTATAAACAAAAAAAGGCTGAAATTTATAGTTCTTTGTTTAAAAACACTGGTCCTGCTGGTTTACATATTTATAGTATTTTTTTAGATAAAAACATTGTATTGGTTAGTGAATTCGGATATGAATTGTGTTCATTATTTTTGCCTTTAAGAAACACCATTTGTTTGTGGCAACATAATGGAGACGTAGGAGCAGTATTAAAATCAAACGGACAAGCCATGGATATTGATGACATTTTTTCTACTAAAATGGATCTTCAAGAAACACGAACTAAAAATATTAAAATTGCATCCAATGAATTAAATTTGAAAAAATTAAGACAATTGGGCAAAAAAAATATGAATCAATTAAAAGATGAGGCTATTGAAGCATCCGTACCAACATCCGAAAATGGTAAATCACTTAAAAAACAAGAACTTATTGATTCTCTTTTAGAACAATTTATGGCACATTAGAAATCATATTGAAATCTATCAATTTCCTGTTTAATGAAAATTTTTCGAATGAATCTTTCGATAATTTTTCAAATACTTCTTTATCAACATTATCTAAATCATCTATACTATTCAAATATTCGACTAAGGCTTGTTTAATTTTTGTAGCACCTCTA
>MDSY01099453.1_pt1 | contig 10144 bp, 3 predicted proteins | sample 811131 | NCBI WGS metagenome assembly MDSY01 (sample SAMN05326643, study PRJNA326480) | marine metagenome | isolation source: seawater | place: Atlantic Ocean: South West | collected 2010
CAGGTTGCGCAGTTTGAGCGCATCGAGGAGGAAAACAACACGTGGGCGTACACCGTCTGCAAGAGGCCCCACACCCACGACGTCAAGGCGATGGCGATGGCGTCCGGGCCCGCGGGGTCGGTGTTGCTCACGGGAGGTAACGACGCGCAGCTCCTGGCGTACCCCGCGCACGCGTTTCGCAAGAGGCACCCGGTGCGGGTGGTGTCCGTGCCGCAGCGGACGCCGCTGGCGCTCACCGGTCCGGGCACGTGGACCGGTCCAGGCAAGTCCGCCGGTAAGAAGGGACGGAAGGGCGGGTCGGATGCCAACGGGAAGCACGAGCGGATGGAGGTCAAGCCGCAGGTTGGCCACCCCGACCCGCCGCTGCTCCTGTGCGACCACTCGAGGTGGGTGGACGTGTGGCGGCTGGGCGAGGGTCTGCACGGCGGCCCGGGGGGCGCGACGAACGAGGCGGTGGACTCCACCAAGGGACACGACGGCATGATGAAGCTCGCGGCGGCGCCCACGCACGTCGTGAGGGCCAAGCTGGGCGGCAGTAGACGGACGTTGTGCTCCGCCATCTCCCCGGACGGTAAGTTCATCGCCGTGAGTGACACCCACGCGCTCCGGCTGTTTCAACTGGTTCTCAACGAGGAGAACGGCGAGTACCGGATCGAAAAGCAGGACACGCCCAAGGGTGTCAACGCCGCGCACCAGCTGGTGTTCACCCCCGACGGTAAGGTTCTCGTCGCCGTCGGGGCCTCCGGGACCGTCCACGTCATCGACCTTCAGGCGAGGGAGGCCACCACGCGACTCACCGCCCACGTTCCCAAGGTTTCCTCCGCGGCCATCGCGCTGGAACGCGCGGCCAAGTCTGGGGTCAAGCGCAAGTCCGGCGACGAGGGAGCCGAACCCGTCCCGAACAAAGGGGTCGTGTCGGTGGAGGACATCGGATGCCCACCCGTGTCGCACGTGTGTTGCAGCGCGGACAACCAGTGGCTCGCCGTGGTCACCACGAAGGGCCACAGGCGCGTCGCCGGCGTGCACGTGTACAGCCTCGACAACCTCAAGCTGCACGCGACGCTCCCCGCGCCACCCGGCCACGCGTACTGGCCCCCGGTATCCGCGATGTCCCTGTCCGCGTCGGGGATCCTGGCGCTGGCGGTGAGAGACAACGGGCTCCTGACCTACGACGTCGAGAGCAAAGAGCTGACGCCGTGGTCGTCCGCCCTCGCCGCCGCCGGGATGTCGGCGCCGCGCGAGATGGCGTCGCTCCCCGGACAGATCTGTAACCTCAGCTTCGACCCCACGCCGGGTAGTAGCGTCCTTTTGGCGCAGACCCCGTCGGCGATCGCGAGGATGAACCTCGGTAAGCCGCCCGTCGTCGACGCCCCCGCGCCGTCGAAGAAGAGGCGGAAGAAGGAGAGGGAGAGGGGGCCGGGTGGGCACGGCGGCGGCGACGGCAAGTCGGAACTGCAGCCCAGGGGGGGTAACCCCGGGCAGGGCGGCGGCGGCGACGTCAAGGTGGCCACGCTGGACAACCCGTGCCTGTTGCTCTCGTACTTCGCGCCCAGGCAGGCGCTGTTGGTGGAGAGACCGTGGGAGGAGGTGCTGGAGCAAATGCCGGCGCCGCTGTACCGCCACAAGTTCGGCACTTGAGCTTTGAAATTAAATCACACTCGACGTCACGACCCACTCGAAGAAAGGCTTGAACTACATTAATTGCTTTTGTTACTCTCGCGCGCAGACCAACACCATCGCCCCCGCTTCCTCAGTTTCCCCCGCTTCCTCAGTTTCCCCCGCTCCCTCAGTTTCCACTCAGGCCGAGGAGCATCTGGGAGTTCCCACCCGGCAGGTACATGATGTTCCTGGACTTGGACAGCGTCTCCGCAACCTCCCTCGCCGCCTCGATGCGCCTCAGCTCCACGAGCGCCGGTCCCGCGGTCTTGGTCGCCTGGCTGATGAGCCTGGCGGACTCGGATTCACCCTCCGCGCGGATGATGGCGGCCTCGCGCTCCTGCTCGGATTTGAGCACGATGAACTTGGACCTCTCAGCGTCCTGCTGCGACACCTGCTTCGCCTCAATCGCCTTGCTGTACTCCGACGAGAACGCGAGGTGAGTCAAAGCGACGTCCTCCAGGACGATGCCGAAATCCGCCGCGCGCTTACGGAGCGCGGTGGCCACCTGGTCGCTCACCTCCGCGCGCATGGTGAGCAGCTGCTCAGCCTCGTACTGGGCCACAGTCGCCTTGAGAACCTCGTTGCCGATGGACGGCAGGACGCGCTCGTCGTAGTCCGGACCTCGGGTCATGTGGATCTCCGGGAGCTGATCCACGTCGGGGCGGAACAGGAGCCTCAAGGTGAGGTTCACCTGCTGCAGATCCTTGGTTCCGGTGACGGACGTGATGGACCTGGGCCGGGTGCGAAGGTCGTAGATGGTGGGGCTCTGGATGAACGGGATCAGGAAGTGGGTGCCCTCCAGCGACGCCTTGGGCAGGACACCCCGGAAGCGGTCGAACATCACCGCCGCGGTACCTCCGTCGACTGCGGAATCACGGGGAAAGTGGGAAACGGGTCGAGGTCAGAGATCGGAGCGGGCGGCGGTTGGAGCGGTGTCTCGGGCGATTATCTGGCAATTTTTCCGAGGAGGCGTCGGCGGGTGGAGGATCACGCGATCTAATCGCGGACGCACCGTCGTAGATGGAGGCGTTCACCGCGGTGAAGCCCGCGCCGAGGCCCATGGCCGCCCTGGCCAGGTTGGTAAGCGCGTTCGCCGCTGCTTGAGCCATGACCTGCGAGTTCTCACGCGACGCGTCGAGAATGTGGGACGTGGCACGAGATCTCGGGCAAAAGCCTCTCGTGGCGGCCGAAATGAATCCGAAAATGTCGAGGTTGAGCAAAGGTGAAAATCAACACAGACGTGAGTTACAACGTGTCTAGGCAGCCTTCTTCATCTTCTTGGCCTTCTTCTTCTTACCGCCCTTTTCCTTGGCGCCGTCGGGTCCCTTGCGCTTCTCCCCTTTGCCGCCCTCCTTCTTCCCTACCTTTTTCTTGTCGCCCGCACCCTTGTTCTCCTTGGGCTCCTTGGGCTCCCCAGGGACTGCCTCGGGCGCGACCTTCCCGAGCAGGGTGCACGCGCGGGTGAGCGCAGAGACACCCTTGGGGGGCATGCCGGGCACCGCGAACTGCTTCGTCACCGCCCCCAAGATGTCATCCGCGTCCAGCACGGTGCTCAGGGGCGCGTCCGGGGACAGACGCCCCAACGCCTCCATGCACTGCACCGCAAGCTTAGCCGTCTCGGCCCTCGCCGCGTTGTTGCGACAGGGAGCCCGCACGGCTGCGGCGAGGGCGGACCCGATGACGGCTCGGTGCGTCGATGCGGCGACGCCCACCGCGGGGCTCCTTCTGCGTCCGAGGGAGAGCGCGTTGGTGAGGAGCTTGGCACCCTCCGCTCGGAGGTACTCGCCCCGGCTGGATTCCTTGTCGGCGCCGGCGTTGAGCAGCGCGGCGAGTTCGGGGAGGAGCGCGGCGGCGAGCGGCGGGTGGCGCTCGAACGCGGACTGGAAGAAAGGAGCCTTGATGCGGCACCGCTTGTTGGTCCTGAACGCCTCGAGCGCGTCGCGGTAGGCACTGACCGCATCGGGCGATGCCTCGTCCTCGCCGCTCTTCTTCTCCATCCTGGACACAGCCTCCAGCACGCGGAGCAGGTACATGGCGACGGCGGTGGCGGGCTTGGCGAAACCCTTAGCGTCGCCGCCCGCACCCGCGGGCTTGGCGGCGGCGCGGATCGCCAGCTTCAGCTCGCCGGCGATCGACTCCGCGTCGACGGGCTCGGCACCCGCGCCGGTCGGGAGGTCCTTGGCGTGGCACACCGACTTTGTGAGCACGCCGCCGATGCGCTCGGCGAGGGCGGCGGACTGGGGCGTACCGGCGACCAGGGCATCCTGCATGGCGCCCAGGAGGGGCAACGCCGCGCCGGGGAGGTACGGCGACGCGGGCTGGCACTTGGCGTACAGCTCGAGGAGGGAGAGCACGCGGAACTTAAAGTCCCTGGTGGCCCGCACCAGGTTCTTCTTGCGGTTGATATCCTCGCGCTGGGACTTGAACGCCCGGCCGAGGAGCTTGTCGATGCCGAACATGGCCTCGTCGTCCATGCCGTCCGCGGGGTCCGAGTCGGAATCGGACTCGTCGTCCTCGTTTTCCTTGAGCGCACCAGCCTTGACGAGCGCAGCCTTGATCGCCGCAGCCTTCTTCTCGTCCAACGGGGTGTCGTCCTCATCCTCCGACTCATCCCCGGATTCAGAGTCGGACCCGCCAAAGTCGAGGTCCACGGCGTTCGCAGCCGCTCCGTTCGCCCCGGGTGCCTCGTCGGAGTCGGAGTCAGAGTCGCCATCCTCCTCGTCTTCTTCTCCGTCTTCTTCATCCTCGTCGTGTTCACCGAGGGGTCCGCCGTTCTCATCGTCCGAACCCTCTCCTCCGGCGTTTCTGTTGTCGGCGTCGCGGGCCATGACCACCCTGAGCATGTCGACGACGCTCGCCTCACTCACCGCGGGAGCCACAGCCTTGAACGTGTGCTCCACCACGTCCCTCAGCAGCGCCGAGGGCTGCGCCAGTAACGAGAGGAGGATATCCACGAGCACGTCCATCGGCTTCGGGGTCTCCTCCTCCTCGCTGTCCTCCTCCTCGTCCTTCTTCGATTTTTTTCCCTTCTTGGCCGGCTTCTTGACCTCGGGGGGGTTGACCAGGTCGTCGACGCAGCGCGGCAGGTCCTCGATGGCGGGGGTGAACTCGCGCCAGTCACCGAGCTGCAGCACGGCGAGCACGCGGAGCAGGGGCGCCACGGCGGCGGCGGCGGCGGCACCCGCGTCCTCAGCCTTCTCCCCCGCCAGTGAAAGATCCTTAACCTTGTCCAGCGCCGCAAAGAGAGCCCCGCGGACGTCGGCGCACTCACGCGGCATGTCGTCCACGAGCGTCCCGCCGCTCCCCGCCGCGTCCATCGCGCGGCAAAGATCGGCCGCGACCGAGAGGAGGTCCGCGGGGGGTTCCTTGGCCGCCGCCGCGTCCCCGTCGGTGTCCTCGTCCTCGTCCGCCTTCTTCCCTTTTTTGCCCTTCTTGGCGGGCTTCTTCTCAGCCGGCTTGTCCTCCTTGCCGGCCGCCGCCGCGCGCTGAGCCTTGAGGTTCTTCTCGAGCAGGCTGGATACCCGCACCGCGCACGCCTCCCTCAGGCCGTCGAGGGGCTCGGCGAGGGGCGCCACGCCAGCCTCCTCCACGAGACCGCCGGAAGATTTCTTCTTTCCCTTCTTGGGCGCCGCAGCCGCGTTCGCAGCCGCGCCGTCGGCCCGGTAAAAGGCGTGCGTGACCAGGAACTTGACGAGCGTCGCCTGGCTCGCCGCCGGCAGCTTGGGCCACAACCCCACCGCCTGTTCCAGCGCCCAGAGCCTGCGCTTGTTACCGACGAGTTCACCGCCCGGCGCGCCCTCCGTTCGCTTGGCTACATCCGCCGGCGGGGCGACGAAGATGCCCATGAGCTCGCGCATGTACCCAGAGGCGTCGTCGACGGACAGGCCGCCGATGAGCTCCCGTACCGCGTTCCTCTTGGACACCTTATCGAACCGGCTGGGACCCAGGCGTTGAAGCGCGGCGATGACGCTGAGCCTCTTCTGCTGCGGCGTGTCCTTCGCCCTCGCGTACGCGACGACGGAATCGAGGCACTCCTCGGCGGCGGCGTGCAGGTAGTTCTCCTCCTTGTTGAGGTTGTTCAGCAGGCACCGGATGAACCCGTCGGAGAAGAGCGAGGGAACCGCCTCGGGCTCGCACAGCGGCAGCAGGGTATTGAACAGCCTGAACCCGAGGTACCGCCGCTGGTGCGACCCCGACACGAAGAGACCGTTCTCGCAAGCCACGTCCCACAGCGTCTCAACCGCGCCCGGAACCTCCACCGCGTGCGTGATGAGACCGTCCCACACTGAATGAACCCGCGGGTGCACGTAGGACGATTCCATCAACGCGTCCCTCACGGTCTCCACGCGGTCGCGCTGGAACACCGCCGTCCAGTCCTTAGCCTTGACGCCGCCCTGGGGCACGCACTCGCATTGATCCTTGATCGATTTGGGCATGTAAGGCCACAGCTCCATGCACAGCTGGACAACCTCCGGCCCCGCCTTGCTCGCCGGGGTGGTGATCCAACTCGTGAGCGCGGGTGACCGGTCGAACATCTTACCCATCCCGGGCCCCAACGCAGCCTTGAGCTCCAGCACCACCGCGGCGGCTGATTCCGCCAAGTACGCCTTGGAAGCCGCGAGCTTGGCCGTCTCCTCCGCGACAGCCGCGCCGAACGAGAGGACGGACTCGAGTGTCAGGTCGCCGCCCTTGAAGCGAGCGGCCATGGCACGGACCAGGGCGGCGATTCCGAAGAGCTGGCCCATCAAAATGTCCCTCGCCTCGGCACCCTTGGTGCTCTGCGTGATTGGCTCCAAGCTGGATTTGAGGAGCTTGAGGCCGTCGGGGAGCGACACGAGGGGGATCTCCGTGAAGGCGGCGGTGAGCGCGAGCGCGAAGCCCTGGCGCGCGCCCGAGCGACCGGAGCCGAGGCCACGCGCGAGACGCTTGAGCGCGTACACCAGCACGGGCGAGCATCCCTCCAGCGCCGGGCCGTCGACGACGCCGTTCGCGTCGCCGCCGCCGCCGCCGCCCATCAAAGTTCCATCATCGGCCCCACCGGGTACGTGCTCGTCCTGCGCCTGCTTGAGCTCGTTCACCAGGTTGACGGCGGACTCGCGCCGTGTCTCGGCATCGATGTTCGCCAAGTCCCAGAAGTGCTGCAACACGTGCCCGGGCACCTCGAGCCGAACCATGGCGGCGGGCGGTCCTTCAGTAACGCGCCTCTGCCTCCTTCTGCAATGATGAAAAAGCGCTCGTCGAGCTTAGGTCGATTTTTCCGGCAGTTGCAGTTCGTTTGCGGCGGCGCCTGATTTATATGGAAGCCTTGGTCTAATGAACCCTTACTGAAATGCCCATAGACATTTTTAGAAGAGAAGGTCCGAGAAGAAGAAGTGTCCACGTGGTTGGTTGCGGCGAAGCGATTGTCTCCGGTAAACGTCGACCGAGTAAGACGGAGGGAGGTCACAGTTGCCGCGTCGGAGTGACGTCGCGGAAGAGTGAACAGGTCGACCGCGCAGGTGACCGAGGAAGACCGTCGTCGAGGTACCACGTACCGAAGCTCGACGCCCACACCGACTCCGCAAATCAGCGAGAAGGTTAGGAAAAGATGTTGCAGAGCGTGCTACGGACCGCCCGCCGCGGCGCCGCGCTGGTGAGCGCCCGTCCCTTTCGCGCCCGGCTCGTTCCCCGTCGCGTTCCCGCGTCTCCACCGGTGGAATGGCTCACGCGCGACGTCTCCGAGCGCACCTCGCGGCCCGCGCGACCTTCCCCGTCACGGATCGGCCCTGCCCGCCGCGCGCGATCATAGACGGGCCCCGAATCGTCGGAGCCACCGCCGATCTGGACGGTGGCTTCGTTCCGCGAGATCTGAGCGCGGGACCGTGGACGCGTGGACGATGCGCGCCCGTATTTCTCCCGCGCGCGTTTGACCGTCACGCGGACCTAATCTGACCTTCCTCCCGTCCCGTTCCCACGCCCGTTCCCCCCGCAGCGCACCAACGCGCGTGCCGCCTTCGAGGCCACAAACGGCCCCCAGGAATTCTTCCGCCGCTCGTTCGCGTCGTCCGGTTCCAGGTTCGCCAACGAGGTGATCGGCATCGACCTCGGCACCACCAACTCGTGCGTCGCGGTGATGGATGGCAAGAACGCCAAGGTGATCGAGAACGCCGAGGGCGCGCGCACCACCCCGTCCATGGTCGCCTTCACGGAGAAGGGCGAACGGCTGGTGGGGCAGCCGGCGAAGAGGCAGGCGGTGACCAACCCCACGAACACCCTCTACGCGTGCAAGCGACTCATCGGCCGCAGGTTCGACGACGAGCACACCAAGAAGGAGGCGAAGATGGTCCCATACAAGATCACCGCGGCGTCCAACGGCGACGCGTGGGTGGAAGCCGGCGGGAAGCAGTACTCCCCGTCGCAAGTCGGCGCTTTCGTCCTCCAGAAGATGAAGGAAACCGCCGAGTCATACCTCGGCCACGGCATCACCCAAGCCGTCGTCACCGTCCCGGCGTACTTCAACGACTCGCAGAGGCAGGCGACCAAGGACGCCGGTAAGATTGCGGGCCTGGACGTGCTCCGCATCATCAACGAGCCCACCGCCGCCGCGCTCTCCTACGGGGTGGACCAAAAAGAGGGCCTCGTGGCTGTGTACGACTTGGGCGGCGGTACCTTCGACGTGTCCATCCTCGAGATCTCCGGCGGCGTGTTCGAGGTCAAGGCGACGAACGGCGATACCTTCCTGGGCGGCGAAGATTTCGACACCGCGCTCCTCGACGACTTTGTCCAGACGTTCAAGAAGGAGTCCGGCATTGACCTCACCGGCGATAAGCTCGCGGTTCAGCGCCTCCGGGAGGCTGCGGAGAAGGCCAAGATCGAGCTGTCCTCCGCGCAGTCCACCGACATCAACCTCCCTTTCATCACCGCCGACGCCACCGGCCCCAAGCACATGGCCATGTCCCTCTCCAGGTCCCAGCTGGAGAAGCTCGTGGGTCCCCTCCTGGAGCGCACTAAGGACCCGTGCAGGAACTGCCTTAAGGATGCCGGCGTGGCCGCGTCCGAGATCAACGAGGTTCTCCTCGTGGGAGGCATGTCCCGCATGCCCAAGGTGACTGAGATTGTCAAGGATCTGTTCCAGAGGTCCCCGAACAAGGGTGTCAACCCCGACGAGGTTGTCGCCATGGGCGCCGCCATCCAGGGCGGCGTCCTCCGCGGCGACGTGAAGGACATCCTCCTCCTCGACGTGACGCCCCTCTCGTTGGGTATCGAGACCCTCGGCGGTGTGTTCACCCGTCTCATCAACCGCAACACCACCATCCCCACCAAGAAGTCCCAGACCTTCTCCACCGCGGCTGATAACCAGACCCAGGTTGGCATCAAGGTTCTCCAGGGCGAGCGCGAGATGGCGTCGGACAACAAGATGCTCGGAAACTTTGACCTCGTGGGCATTCCCCCCGCGCCCCGCGGCGTGCCCCAGATCGAGGTCACCTTCGACATCGACGCCAACGGCATCGTGAACGTCTCCGCCAAGGATAAGGCCACCGGCAAGGAGCAGCAGTGCACCATCCAGAGCGGCGGCGGCCTCTCCGACGCGCAGGTTGAGCAGATGGTTCGCGAGGCTGAGACCCACGCCGACGCCGACAAGAACCGCAAGGAGCTCATCGAGGCGAAGAACGAGGCGGACACCCTGCTGTACAGCGCCGATAAGAACGTCTCCGAGCACCAGGCTAACCTCCCCGCCGAGGTGGTCGACGCCATCAAGGCGGCGCAGGCTGACCTCAGGACCGCGGTCGAGTCGGAGAACGTGGAGCAGGTGAAGGAGAAGATCAACGAGCTCCAGCAGGCGGTGATGAAGATCGGCGAGGCGCTCAACAAGAGTGCCGGTGCCGGTGCTGACGCCGGTGCGGGCGCCGACGCCGGTGCGGGCGCCGAGGAGCCCAAGGCCGAGGAAACGGGCGAGGAGGGCGAGAAGAAGGAGGAGCCCAAGCAGTAAAACATTTTTGCTGCACCCGGCGGGGGGCGGACGCCCGCCTCGTAAACTGCCGTTCACATTTGCGATTTTAATATCATACAGATTCAATCTACATCATCGAACACCCTCACAGCGCGCTCCCCCCGCCGCTGGCACCCGACCCCGACCGTGTGGCACCCCGGCCGTTCCCCGACTCGGCGCCGTCCAGCTTTGTGTACTGTGCCGCACGTCCGCTCATCTTGGCCCGCATCTGCGCGAGGCCCGCCACACCCCCACCCTCCATCACCCCACTCGCGGCGCGCGACCGCACCCTCTCCGCTCTTCGACCCTTAAGGTAGTAATACTGCGATTGATTGGCACGGGAACGACGGCCGGTGAGACGGGGAGGCGTTCGTCGTGACGAGAGGAGGGGAGGATCGGGGGCGCGCGATGGGTGGTGACTCACCATGTACGACATGCCCGCGGCGATGAGGAAAATGAACCCGACGAAGAGCTGTCCCATCATGTTGAAGTGGTGCGGCCATTGCGACTCCTCGG
>MDSY01084364.1_pt1 | contig 10143 bp, 6 predicted proteins | sample 811131 | NCBI WGS metagenome assembly MDSY01 (sample SAMN05326643, study PRJNA326480) | marine metagenome | isolation source: seawater | place: Atlantic Ocean: South West | collected 2010
GGCCCGTTTGGAATGTCCACGTCGAACAGGTGAATCTTTCGGTAACTGGCGCGTATCTCCCCGTCGGAGTCGAGTAGGACGTGCGTGTTGTACCTGTGATCCGCGTCCGGTCCGGTCTCGGCGAACCCGCCGAGTGATAGCCAAACACCGGTGTCCTTCGCGAGAGCTCGATACCTGCCCATCAGTGGACCATCCAGGGGTTCCATGACCGCCAACGCGTCGGTCCCCGCGATGCCGATGTACGCGAAGCACTCAGGGAGGAAGAGGATCGAGCAACCCTGCGAAGAAGCCTCCCTGGCGAGCGTCGAGCACGTCTGAAAGTTAGCGTCGAGATCGTTGGTCGCGGTCATCTGGCCAACCGCCGCTTTGGAGACGCCATCGCGCCTCGGCGGGGGATCCATCGCCGCGGCTCGCGTCACCGTCCTCGTACGCGATAGTTTCGATCTTGTCGAGACGCGATCACACTGGGGTCGGGAACCTAGTCGAAGGAGCGACGCCCCGCCCATCGGAGAGTGAGCACCCGGCAAAACTCGGTCTGAGATCTGACGCATAACAACCGGTGACACACAACCAAGAGAAGCGCAGAGAGCCGGACGCAGAGCCCGGTCTGACACCTCGCTCTGCGGGATTCCGCCTTTCTAGGATATCGACTCCGTATAGGCTTGGGCACCCGGCCGTCTAGACTCGGCACAGGCGGGGAGGACCGAAGGCTGGCCTCCCGGCAAAGATGGTGAGTAATTTTCCGAGAGAATTGCGAGCATGACGTTCTACGCTCGGCTCGTCCCGGGGGTGGTTGGGGCGCGGGGTTTCGCGTCCCCTTCCCCACTGGTCGCGTTTGAGTGGCCCGTGATGGGAAACTCTTCGCGTTTGAACCCCTAATCTTCACCCGGAGACCCCCGCGGGGGTACACGGTGACTCTGCCAAGAGCGACGCGACGGGATCCTCACGACACCACCGCTGACACCCACCTTCCCCTCCCCCGCTCACCACGCAGGGTGCCAAGATGTCGACGTCGACGTACGTCATGACCAAGATGGGCCTGATGAAGAAGAAGAGCTCGGTGGACCCGAAGTACTGCCGCCCGCAAGGCCTGTACAGCTCGCACAACCTCAATCTCAAGAAATTGAAGAAGCTGATTCTCGCGGGCAAGCTGGCGCCGTGCTACCCGGGGCAGGAAGGGGCGGAGGTGGCGCCGGATGCGGGGTCCGATAAGGGCGCATCTCGCGCGAGTGTGTCCAAAGGGACGTACGCGGCGCGGGGCTACGGCGATATCGTCCTCGACGAGTGCCCGATCTGCTTCCTCAACTACCCGTACCTCAACGTCAGCCGATGCTGCAAGGCGTGCATATGCACCGAGTGCTTCCTGCAGGTCAAGGCGCCGGTGGAAGGCCAGTCGGTTCAGTGCCCGTTCTGCAAGTCACCAGGGTACAGCGTGGAGTTCAGGGGCCAGAAGACGGAGGCTGAACGCGTGGCCCAGCAGAAAGAGGAGGCGGAGGTTGCCGCGGCGGTTGCCAGGAATCGCGAGCACCTTCTCGCAGAGGAACGCGACCGCGAGAAGCGACTCCTCGAGCGGCGTCAGAGCACGGGAACCGAGGGTCCGAGCACCCCGTCAGCCCAAGAGCCGCGGGGACGGACACGGAACGGGTCAGACGCCGTGGACGTTCCCGAGGGTTGGGAGGAGGAATACGCCGCCATGACGCCGCAGGTTCCGGATCCCGAGGCGAGGCGGGGCCGGTGGGTGAACTCGCCGCCCACTCGCGACGAGCTGCGCCGCGCGAGGCACGAGTACCGCGGAAGGATCTCTTCGCGGCAGCAGGCTGCGCGCGACGCGGCGGTCGACGAACGCGAGCTCATGAGGCAGCTCGCGGATCGAAGGCAGCGGCGGGGGCGCTCCGGGATGAGGCGGCAGCGGGAGGCGGAAGGAGCGTTGGACGCCATGGACCCGGCGTACCTTCGACGCATACAGGACTTCGTCCCCGCGCATTTACTGAACAACGCGCCGGACGAGGCGCTCATGGCGGCGGGGGACCTGGACATGGAGGACTTGATGGTCATGGAGGCGCTCTACCTGTCCCTGCAGGAGCAGGAGCAGAGGGAGGAAGGGGAGCCGGCTGACGGTGAGGACGCGGAGATCGCCGCGGCCATCGCGCAGATCGAGGCGGCGGAGCGCGCCGAGCGGGAGGAACATCGAGACGAGGACGACGCCGTCCCAACCGCCGAGGATATCGCGACGGGGAATTACAATTACCCCCAGGATGGCGAGGATATTGACGAGGATATTGACGAGTATGATGAGGACACGGACGACGAGCGGGCTTCGGCGGATGCGGCGGTGGAGGCCATCACCGCGCTGCGCATGTCCTCCAGCGCGAGCCGCCACTCCACCGACCAGTACCTCGACGACATCAGACAGATGCACGTGGCCGGGTACGACGACGACGAAGCACACGGGGAGGACGAAGAGGACGACTACATCAGTCCCGAGAACCTCCTCGCGTCCCCGCGGCGCACCTCTGAGGATGGCGCGTACGCGTTTGGCATATCCCCCGCCGAGGTACCTATGACCGGACAGTACACGAACCATTCCCCCGCGGACGTCCTCTCCGCCGCCGCCGACGCGACGGACCGCACGGCGAACATGCTGGAAGAAAGCGCCGAGAACATGGACCGCGCACACGACGCTCAGGAGGCGTCCCTGCGGCGTATCCTTCAGACGCTCACCGCCAACGCCGACGCCATCGCCACGCTGTCGCAGTCACGCGCGAGGGATGCTGCGGCTAGAGAGGCGAGGGAGGAGGTGGAGGCGTTCGTGTCCGAGGAGCTCGAGGCGGAGTTCGTGTCCGAGGAGCTCGAGGCGGAGTTCGAGGAGGAGACACCCGCGCCCGCGCTCTCGCCCGGGGATGGCGAAATGAGCCCGGGCTCGCAGATCAACCCGGTGTCGTCGATCGTGGTCCGTCGCCCCTCTCTCTCCACCGGCGACATCGCGGAGACGGTGCGTCGCGTGGTCGCCGAGCTGGGCGACTTCTCCCCGGATGAGCTCGCCGAGGCTCAGGCTTCCGAGGAGGTTTTTCGTCACCGCACCGCGGATATCGTGTCAAACGTCGTGGCGCAGCTGGGTGATTTCTCAGGAGACGAGGTCGAGATGTCGCGCGCCGAGGCTGAGCTGCACAGACACGAGCTGGCCGAGTCGATGGCTCAGGCGGTGTCGGAACTGGCGGACTTTGGTTGGACCCTGCCCCCTTCTAGCCCGACAAGGGATGATGAGTAGTTTTAGCTTGATGAAATACATCGTTTCTAGGCTTCGTCCGGGCCGCTCTGTCTCGCGCCGGAGGAGCGCGACCGGGTCACGGCACCTCCGCCTATCGGGTCCTCCTCCTCATCTTCGAACAGCTGTCTGGTGAGCAGCGCCTCGGCATCGGCATCGGCCCGAACCACCGCCTCGACATGTCCACCCTCCATCACGCTGCCCCCCGCCCCTCCCTCCTCCATCGCCTCGAGAACTTCGTTGCCGGCGTCGCCGCCTGCTCCGATGCCGTCCAATATTTCAGCCACTATGTTATCCGCCGCGTTGGTGATCGGGTCCTCGTTGACGTCCTGGTCCATCCTCGTGTGTTCCTGCAGAAAGTCCAATATCTGCCTCGGGTTCAAGTCGGGGTGCCTCTGTTGCAGGATGTGGAAGAAGTCGGGTACCGGCACCACTTCCTTCATTCGATGCCCCGGCCTGTGCCGCTGGTTGAACCGGCCCGCGATGAAGTCATTGTGACGTTCATCGTTATCGAACCTGCTCTGGACCATGCCGTGACACGCGCCGCACAGGTCAAAACCCATGCGCTCCGGGCAGTCGACGCAACGGAACCTTCGACCCCGGATCGGGTAGACACCGCACGCGTCGCATCCAACCGCCACATGCACAAAGGTGTCGGGGTCCGGCCTCGGGATGGTATTCGGATCGATACCCTCGGGGACCGCGCCGGGCAAAGCATTTTCCTCTTCCTCCTCCTCTTCCTCTTCTTCGTATTCTTCCTCCTCTTCTTCTTCCTCCTCGTCCTCCGATCCTTGCAACATACGTGGGTCGAAAGTATACCGATGCGGCTTCTCGCCCCGTGTCGCCGCCTCCTCTCGCGCCGCCGCCGCACTCCGCGCCTCTTCGGCGAGTGGACTGGCCTCGATGACGGTCTGCATCAGCTTGCACACGTCCGGCATCTCGTCTCCGACGATCCTCATGCAGCATTCGGGGTGTGGGCACACGCTCGTGGACCCGGCGCCAAAGGTCAGGTGACTCGTCGCGCAATGTTTGCACACGGTGTGCCCGCAGGTAAGAACGCACGGCTCCCACAGGCAGTGATGATGTATGCCCATATCGCACTTCACAAAGTCACATACGAAGCGAGTCTTGAAGTCAGAGTCGCCCGAGGTCTCGGGTTCCTGTTTCTCCAGTAAGTCAAACACCTCTGGCCCGTTCCCTTGGCTGATTAAGCGCATTGTTTTCATGTCTCTTTTATTGCACAGCTCGAGGGTCCAGCCGACACCGAACAGCTCCGATTGGCCATCGTTCGGGCTGAAGTTCCCATCCTTCTTCTCCTCCTCGTATTGTTCCCTCAGCCTCTGAGCGTACTCTTTGGGATACGTCCTCCCCAGATATGCGTGGAGATCATCGCAGACCGCGGGGAGGTTGTTGAAGGGCCTCCTGCAGGTGGGGCACGCGCTCTTGTCGAAGACGTCCATGCTCTTGTGCTCGCACCAGAAGCAGAAAACGTGCCCGCATGACCCCACGACGGGCTTACACACCATCTCAAGGCACACGGGACATTTCCAGTCCTCGATACTCGGGGCGGCCGTACTCGCCATCGCTCCAAGAAATGAAAACGTTGTTGACAGGACCGCGAACTGAAAGCGATCTTTCCGAGGTCTCAGATCTGTAGTCGCGCAGAGTGACGCTGCGCTAAGGAGCGGTCACCGAGATCACCATGGGGGAGAAGGAAGGACTCAAGATCGAGAAGAAGGGCGACGCCGAGGTCGCCCAGGTGGAGGCCGACATCGTCAAGCTCAAGAATGAGGCCGCCCAGGTGCGACCACGCCCGCAGTGACCTTTCAAAGCGTCATCCCCCCTTTTCAACCCTCCCCTTTAAACCTCTCGAGGAACCCGACCCGACCGACGCGCTGACCACGCCGCATCCCTCCCCGCAACGCAGCCCGGCGCGATGCTCACGACGATCGAGAAGATGCTCGCGCAAGAGAAGACCTACCGTCTGGTGCGTTCGCCGTCCCCACGCGCGGGATCCGCCCAGATCTGACCAACCCGCCCGTTGGTTGATGATCTTCGCCCCAGTTTTGATCCGCGATCTGACCCCGACCACGTCCATTTCCCCCTATTCCCGCAGCAAGCGGACTTCGTCGCGACGCCCAGATACTGCGTCGGTATCATGCAGGTGCTGCACGCGGCCGGCGACTGGAAGGGCATCAACGAGCACATCGTGCTGCTCTCCAAGCGCCGCGCGCAGCTCAAGCAGACCATCAGCGCCATGGTCAAGGAGGCCATCACCTACATCGACAGGGCGCCCGACCTCGCGGTCAAGACGGATCTCATCGAGACCCTCAACACCGTCACCTCCGGCAAGATCTTCGTGGAGGTTGAGAAGGCCCGTCTGACCCGCGCGCTCGCCAAGATCAAGGAGGAGGCTGGCAAGATCGACGAGGCTGCCTCCATCATGCAGGAGGTTGCGGTTGAGACGTACGGGGCGCTGTCCAAGCACGAGAAGCTCTTCTTCATCGAGGAGCAGGTGCGTTTGTGCCTCGACAAGGGTGACTACATCCGCGCCCAGATCCTCTCCAGGAAGATCAACGCCAAGTCCTTCGACGAGATTGTCAAGGCTGAGAAGAAGGCGGCGTTTGAGGCGGCGAAGAAGGCTGGCGAGGACGTGAGCCAGATGGACCTGGACAAGGACATGACGGAGGAGGAGCGCGCCAAGGAGGAGAAGAAGAAGAACGCGAGCGTGGAACACGCGGAGGGTTACTTCGAGGCGACGGACCCGACCATCCCGCCCGTGCCCGAGCTCAAGCTGCGCTACTACAACCTCATGATCCGCTTCCATAGCCATAGCAACGAGTACTTAGAGATCTGCAGGTGCTACCAGAACATCATGGAGTGCGAGGGCGTCAAGGAGGACCCCTCGAAGTGGACTCCGGTGATGAAGAAGGTGGTCTGGTACGTGGCGCTCGCCGCCAACGAGCCCATGCAGCAGTCCCTGCTGCATCAGATCTCCAAGGATGCCAAGCTCGCCGATCTGCCCCTGCACAAGCAGCTCATGAAGCAGTTCACCACCAAGGAGATCATCCACTGGGACACCCTCGCCGCCGCGTTCGGCAGCGAGATGGCGGCGGAGGCGGACATCTTCGGGGGCGAGGATGGAGATAAGCGCAAGAACGACCTCAGGCTGCGCGTCATCGAGCACAACCTGCTCGTCATCGGCGCCTACTACTCCCGCGTCGCGCTGTCGCGGCTGGGGGAGCTCCTCTGCCTCCCGGCGGATGAGACGGAGAAGCACCTCTCGGACCTGGTGACGTCCAAGAAGGTGAGCGCCAGGATTGACAGGCCGGGCGGTGTGGTGGACTTCAAGACCCAGGCGCAGGGCGCGGACTGGCTCCTGAACCAGTGGGTGGGCAAGATCGACAAGCTCCTCAACACCCTGGACAAGGCCAACCACCTCATCCACAAGGAGGCGATGGCCCACAAGGTTTCCCTGGAGGCTTGAGAGACGTAAAGTGGACTAGGATGATTCGTTGTGAAATATGTCGTCTATGGGTTGCTACTCCCTTCCGTTCCATCGTCCCTCGGTATTCGGTCCGCGCTCAGCCCTAACCGCTTCTCGTCCTTCTTCGCCGGCGCCTGGTGATTGGCGTCATCTGTTGGATCCCCCTCGGTTTGCTTGCCGTATACCACCGCGGAGAACTTCCCTGATGCGTCCGGCATCGTGCACGCGTTCTCACACGCCACTCTACACGTCTCCAACGCTCCCTCGGCGATCGCGCTCGTGGTCGCCCTCTCGCACGCCGCCAGGCAACCCGACTCGCACGCGTCCTCCCTGGTTGTGTACGAGCCGAGGGACCCTTGCGTGGCTATCGCCTGCTTGTCGACCCCTTCCACGTGCGCGAACACCCTGATGTTGTGCTGCGCCATCGTCGGGTCGTCATCGAGACTGGAGGAGGTGACCAGACCCCTGACGCGGATCCAGTTGAACATCCCTGCCGCCCTCGAGATGCGCCCTCAGCAGTGGCCGGGGCTGACATTTCTTAGCTGGATTTCGCTATCCGTTCAGAAGCGCCCCGCTGCGCGACACTCTCGACGGCGGGGTCGATTCCGCGTCACAGCTCGAGTGTCATCCGTCATGTCTTCCATGGCCGTCGCCATGAACACGGTGCCCGCGATGCGCCGCGCCGTCCCCGACTCGGGAACGGCGCGGCGAACCTCGCGTCCTCGTCATCACGGAAACGCGACACGAAGGATGAGGAGGGTGCCGTCGTCACCGCGTTTCGTCGCGTCGGTGGGCACGATCGAGCGACGCGAGGAGTTGAAAGACATCCAGACCGGGTTCAAGCGCGGCGGCATGCCCCTCAAGGATGGGGCAACCCTCGCGGCTCGGCTCATGGAGGGGTCCGACATCAAGAGCGCGACCGAGGTCATGACCGAATCGTTCAGGGGATCCCCGGACGAGCGCCCGAGAGCACGCGTCGCCAAGTACCTGCTGGATCAGCTCGAGTCGAACCCCGACGAGGTCTGCCTCGTCGGCGTGGACGAGGCATCGGACGAGGTGGTGGCCATCGTCACGCTCTCGTTCTCGCAGGCGGCGAGGGGAGGAGCCGACGCGGGCGCCAGAGGCGGAGCCGGCTCTGGCGCCAGGGCCCTCCCGTCCCCGCCCGACGCCCCGTACCTGTGCAACATGGCGGTGAGGGAGTCCGCGCGGGGGAGAGGGGTCGCCAAGGCGCTGCTCGGCGCGTGCGATGAGCTCGTGGTGGAGATGGGCGGCGCCGACGTTTGGCTCCACGTCCGCCAGAATGACCCGGTTGCGACACAGCTGTACACCGGAGCCGGGTATCGGATAGAGGCGACGGAGGAGAAGAAGGCGGTGATGTTCTTCAAGCAGAAGGGCGACGGGGTGGCGCTGATGCGCAAGGAGCTCGTGCCGGGGGGTGCCAACTCGATATTCGCGTAGCCAAACGAAGTGTCAAAGGCGTTATAACTAGTCTGTGTTGTTTGCTATACTCGCTAACCCGATGATCACCCGCTGCCCACCCTACCCAGCCTGCTGTCCGTCTTCGGATCGCTCGTGTACTCCTGCATCTGCACCAGCAGCGCGTCCACCGCCGACTGCAGCACCCGAAGGTCGTTGACGTGCAGCACCCGGAGCACGTTCACCGCCGCAGTCACCGCCGGACAAAACCCGTCGCAACCATCCGGGCCCAACGCCACCCCACTGGGAAAGTCTTCGGGGCGGAGGTTCCATCGTTCGTCGTTCTGGGAGGTTCCATCGGTACCCTCGGTTACCTTGGCCTCAACCTTGGACCAGAAAGGAGCGACGAACCTCTCCACCGCGTCGACGCACGCATCCGCTAATTCCTCGATGGTGCCGCCCGTCCCCGTCGTCGTCGGTTGATCCACGCGCGTCGTCGCATCCACGCGCAGCGCCGCCGCGAGGTCATCCAGCCGGGATCTGAGCGCGGGATCCGCGAGGCCGCGCATCCTCGGCCGAGACGCGTCGTCGTCGTACCCGCCCGCGCCGGTAACCCGCCCCCCCGCGGAGGTCTTCTGTCGCTTCGGCGGGGGCGGGGCGGCACCGATGGATGCGAGCTTGAGGTCCTTCACCACCGCTCCGAAGTCCACGGCGTTGTCCCTGTAATCCAGCGCGACCGCCTGCTCCAGGAGGTAGTCGAACACCCGCGATGTCTGAGCCGCGTCCGTGGCGTCCAGCTCGCACCCGGTCTCGGTGACGAGCGACGCGAACGCCGAATTCCACGCGGCGGCGGGCGCATCCACCGCGCGCAGGGGCCCGCGCGCGTCCATGGGCGTCGCCCTGATCTTGGTGTCCTCCAGCCACACTATGAACTCGCGGAAGGCGCGGTCATCGAGCGTGAGCGCCGGGACGCCCTTGGCGTACCCGAGCGCGTCCACCGCCAGCGCCCGCACGCGCGCGCCGAGCACCATGCTCTCGCGCCTTCGCCTCGAAGTGTGCACATTTCGGTCTCGTTTCGTTTCGTTTCGTTTCGTCGAGAGAGGAAAGGTTGTCGAGGCGCGCGGGGCTTCGAGGTCGTATCGCGGTCGATCGGGCGGCGCAGACTCGGGCGCGCGACGCCGATGTCGATGGCCAATGCCATAGCTTGGCCTGCGTTCCCCCGGCCGCGGGTCACCTCGCGCGTACCCTCGCCGGCGGGCACGCCGGAGTCGGGTAGCCCGGCCGATATCGACGAAGCCACGACGAACGACGCAAAGGGCGTGGAGGGTGGGCGGAAAGACCTATGCGGGCTCTCCCCTTCCGGCACCGACGCCGTATCCGACCCGCTCGACTCGCATCCGCTGAGATCTACCGTGCGCGATGCCCACGCGGGCCTCGGCGGCGCGCGTGCTTCGCATCGCGACGGCGAGTACGCCAAGTTCCGCGCGGTGCTCCGCAAGAACTTCGTCCTGAAGACGAGGGGTTCGCAACTGTGGTGCACGATACTGGAGGTGCTCGTCCCCGTCGCCTTCATCGCGCTCATGTGCCTCCCGCGGCTCTTCATCGCGGACGAGTCCGTGGAGATGACCCTGCACCGCCCGGCGCCCATCCAAAGCCTCACGTGGAGCGGCCGCGTCCCCGGCGGACCCACCGGCGACGGCCCGTACAGACTCCTCTGGTCGCCCAACGCAAACCCCGACGCCAAGCGGGTCGCGGAGTCCGCCGCGATCGACCTGCTCTGCGGCGGAGGTTTCATGACGCAGGTGGCGCTCGCGTCCTCCATCGAGCTCAACCAGGACGCCATCGCCGAGCACGGCATCCTCGACATACCGGAGGTACTCGCGGGGTGCAGGAACGATCCAACCGCCTGCGCCGGGTTCGTAAAGCAGAGGGGCGGATACGACGGCCTCGGCCGCGACTCGTTCACCGCGAACCC
>MDSY01006857.1_pt1 | contig 10142 bp, 12 predicted proteins | sample 811131 | NCBI WGS metagenome assembly MDSY01 (sample SAMN05326643, study PRJNA326480) | marine metagenome | isolation source: seawater | place: Atlantic Ocean: South West | collected 2010
AATCGAATAAAAAGAAGAACCACTCGGTAAAGATTTTACTGTTAGGTTAGATGGAGTTGTGGAGTAGGATGCATCTGGAAATCTCGCCCTACCAACCACTCTAAATTTTGCTTTTGAATTTTCTTTATATTCTTCTCTGAGACCTTTCATGTAAATCACCATGTCCTCAATGTCGGTTTTAGACAATAGTTCTAATGTGCCTTGTTCCCATTTTGAATCATACCACACAGTCTCTAATGTGGGTGGATATTTTGTATGAGTATCGGATGAAAAGAAAGAAAAATTTCCAAGTTTAGTCGTAGAACCCTCATCAGTATTAGAATCAGTATTACCAACACTTCCACTTCTCTTTATCATAAATCCGTGATTGGTATATGAACCACTCAACCATTTATCCACAATATCTGTAACATCCATTCTGAGGTCTGAACTCTTATGGTCAAAGTTTACCCTACCTTCATTTCCACTACCACTTATCCACGCTCCACCGGATGCACTTACTGTATTTGAACCAGAATATGTCGGGCCCCAAAGAGTACCATCGGTCTCCCCAAATCTATATTGCCAACTACAACCCTCTTCTACAACAGGGTTGTCGTAAGACCTACCATCACCCATTGTCCAGGATTGACTTACTGGGTAAGCATAAAGACTTTGTGATGTAGCAAGTGATGTTGGTTTAGCATCGAATAAATTTAGATAGAATCGAGGAACTGACCCACCAAGTCTACCATCCTGTATGGACTTAGAAATTTCTGTTAAGTCGAATCTAATGACGATTCTAGATGTATTTATTACAGCTCCAGTATCACTAACATCTTTTCGTACCTCTAATATTTCATCTAGTCCACTATTCATACTACGACTTACTTCATATAGTGTTGCGTCCTTATCCGCAAATGTAAAAAAATGCATTTATTACTCCCTTATACCTAGATTGTCACCTAGAACTTTTCCTCTTATATCCGTGTTGGGATATTTGATTTCAAAGATACTGGGGTCTAGTGATGGATATAATATACCCTCACGAAGAGCACTTGATATATTATAAAAATTACCACTATAACCATCTGCTATACTAAATTTGTTCGTAACAACAATTGGTAAATTATTTGGATTATTATCAGATGGTGGCACCACAGTAGCAACACCATCCACTAGTGATAGTTCGTAGGCAATATCAGATAACACAAGAGGTTGTCCGATTTGCCATCTATCTGTGTCGAAAAAATCCTTTATAGTCGTGACACATCTTAGTAGAACATCTTGTTTATTGAATCCTACTTTTGTTAGTATTGCAAAATCTATACCTAAATTTATAATGTAGGCATCTTTAATGTTTATTGCATCAGTCACCATTCTAAACTGTGATAAATAAGTTTTTAAATTATTCTTTACCGTATCACTTAGTGTGGTTAATTTTTTATTAGAGTCATATCCTAATGTATACATATTCATAGCAAGAGGGTTTGGTATTCTACCTGTCTGGAGAGACAAGACTGTTGAACCGATGTCAGCTTCTGTGATAGTCCTCTCTAATTGTTCGGTTACAGCTGACTTGTTTAATTGGTCGTCTTGAACAAAGTGAACCTTCGACACACTACCGAACTTAGCTGGAAGGGAATATGCTCTGACTATATAATCCTCTTTGGTAACATTTCTCTGTTGAGCTTGGAAATGAGCAAGAGCGTTCTCTCTCACATCTCTTACCGTCTGTCCAGCACTACCACCCTTTGCAGGTTCTGGGTTTGTAAAAGCAACTGAGTTCTTACTATCCTCTACTAGAGCCGCAGAAAGTAAACTATCATTAATTTCAAATGTAATGTCTGAAATGTCAGTTATATCACCTGAGTTTACATTATCATCTAGACCACCACCAAAAGCATATCTTATTGTTAGAGTGGTATTCGACGGTGCTAGTCCAAAGGTTTTTGTTTTAAGAAAATTACTTGGGTCAAAAGCATCAGTAAGAAAACTTGGACTACCTGGTAAACTCGAACCCACACTAGTTGGATTCGGTATAATCTCTTCGTCTGGGTTATCCGATACTCCAGCACCGAATCTCATAATTGTTTTGTCATTCTCATCAATAAATGTAGTAAATCTTCGAGATGTCTTTTTCAGTTTGAGTATGTAAGGAGCAGTCTGGCCATCTACTGCAGCTACTGGGTCATTATCCACATTGTTTTCCATTTCATCAAAAACCGTATCTCGTGCTAGAGAATCTACCTCATACCAGGTGTTTCCATCACTATCAGTACAAGATATTATCTCAATCACATCTTCATTGGACAACTTTATCTGAGAGTATTTTTCCGCAGCACCAAAGTCAAAAAATTCAGATGTAATTGTACCACTTTGTACTTTTACTTGTTTTTTTAATAAAAATTTTGTTGGAACACCACCATTGGTTTCAAATATTGTTTGTTCAACCTGATTAGATAAATCAGATGATTTAAAATTACAATCTTCTAAAGTTCTGAACACAGTTCCGTTGGAAACAGCTTTTATGGTAGCACCAGCTTTTATATTTAGAGCATATCGTAAGTCAGCATTATCATTAAGAGCTGGTACGGTTTGAAAGACATCTAGTACTGCATCAGCAGCTGATGTTGTATTTGGTTTATAACCAAAAGACTGAGCAATGTTATATACATTTTGTTTTTCTTCTGCATATGCTAATAGGGACTCTTTGAACTGACTATCGATATAATACGATAGAACATCACCAACGTACGCAGCCATCTCAATGAACATCATACCAGGGGATGCTTCATTGAAGTCATTGTATGTATTTGGAAAATATTGTTTTGCAAATTCAATTAAGTTTGCTCTGAAATCATTGAAATCTTTATTCAGATAATTGACCGATTTTACAACATCTTTTTTTACACTTGTACGAGCCATTTTTATTCCTTATTAATAAGTCGTGGTGGTGAATCCAGCATCTAGAGTAATTGATTGATATGTGTCTGAGTTCAAAGTAGTTGAAAAAGATACCTGTACAAACACTTTGTTTTTGTTACCATCATCCGATAATGTCTGAACATTCTGAATATTGATATACGGTAACCACCTACTTGTTGCTCTTCTGACCTCTTCTTCGATTTTTATTGGTAAATTTTTATCATCGGGTTCAAATATGAGAGCCCTTAGATTACTACCAAACTCAAGTTGTCCAACCCTTTCACCGACTTGTGTCAATAATAAATTTCTTAAATTATGTCGGGCCTGTTGCAAGGAATTTTTGGTCAGAGCAAAATCATTGTTATTATCACTACGAAGTGGGAATGAAAGACCAACATATTTTCTTGGGTCTAAATCTATTTCCTTTGCACTCTCCGGCATTTTTTATACTCCTTATTTCTTTTTATTCATTACACTCATTAATTCACTATAATCTCTTGTGAGAGCATTAGTGACATGGTCTGGAACCTGGTCAACAGAACGTCCTGCTTTTTTGATTGTATCTACAGCTACCAAATCTCTTTTCATCTCATCAGTTTTACCATACCCCATCAACTCTGACATCCTAGAGGAATTGAATGTACCACCTAGTGTTGGATACTCATCATTAGGTTTTTGAGATTTAGTTAGTCCAACTGTTTCATTTAAAACATCATTTAGACTTTTGTTCTTAGTATATTGGACTTCTTTTTTTGGTTTAGGAGTCTGAGGTATGATGTCCGACAAACTACTAGCCGTCTCCTCTTTGATAAATATCTTTTTAACTTCTTTTTTCACTTCTTTACGGACTACTTCTGTGATTATTTTCATAAGGTCTTTTTTAGTCATAGTAACTCCTATTTGGTTTTAACTGTTCTACTTAATACTTGTTTTGATTTTATTTTTGTTTTAATACTTGTTAAAGCTCCCTTGAAAGTGGGTATACCTGGTGCAACAACTGGTGAACCAGGTGATGGGCCAGTTACCATCAAAGTTGCAGCTTGAGCAAATGCAGTTTCAATCGCAGATATCATATCATCTAGTAAATTTATCAAATCATCTCCTTTTACCACGGGCTGTAACTCTGCGGTCTCAGTGCTACCTAGTTGAACTTCATCACCACTTACATTAAAGTTAGGTGTATCAACGGTAATATTATTTATACATCTTAGTTTAATATTATCTCTACCACTTATAAATATACCGTCGGATTTTATTAATATTTTTTTATTTTCAATTTGTTCACCGTCAAATAATTCTGAATCATCTTGAGCGTTATAGGGTAGACCATTGTCTAATAGATATATCGAGGAACCATCTCTCTCGATGTCTTCCTTAACGGGTTGATTTGGAGAATCCGGTATTTCACTTTTCTGACCACATCTGATTTTTATATTAGGCGAGTTATCTGATGTGTTGCATCCAAATTTTATTGATTGACCGAATCGTCCACTATAGACTATCTCACCTTCATTAACGGTTACAGGTCTAATATCTTTTCTTTCGAATGTTTTACCGTATTTGGTATTCGTTGTATTTGAAGAACCCTCTGCAATACCGGGTTGAGCATTTTCGTTTACTGAATTAGTACGATTTATTATACCAAAATAATAATGTTGATTATTATAATCCCCTACAAGGACATGCTCACCTTTTAAGGGAATGTGTTTCATGTTTGGAAACAACGGTAAAACCACACCACCCTTTATGTCTTGAGTAGGTTCATTTATAAATTTTCCCAATATAGCACCTTGTGTGTATCCATCTAGATTTGTCTTCTCTACTTCCATTGGTTCGAGTTCAAAGAACTCGGCACTATTGAGTTTGAGTATTTTCTTGATATAGGCACTAATCTGCTGAGGATTAGGTACACGAGGAAAAGGTATCCCATCGCTGATATCTTTTCTCTTCTTACGCCAGTAAGCCATTTAATCTGCCTTTATTTTATTTTCTATCTTATTATGAATGTTATCTGATTCAATTTGTATGTCTTTAATAGTATCTTCGATTCCTGATAATAACTGTTGTTTTTCTTCATCCGATAGACCGTATTCATCCTCAGCACCTGCTTTACCCTCAGCAGATATAAGTCTTTGGACTATACCAGCCATTTTGACTAGTTGGTCATCGTTACGGACATTTATCTCAAGATATTCTTTTATCATAGGTACGATTTGAACTGCGGTATCGCCGTCTTTTATGAATTGAACTAATTCCTTAGTCAGAACATCAAGTTGTTTACGATTGTATTCTGTATTTTTATATATATCCTCGAATAATGATGATAAAGATTTTCCCTCGAAGATTTCATAGTCTATACTCATTTTAAGCCTAAATAAGTTTATTCAACTATAAATATAGTGTTGATGAAAAATACGGATATATAAATATATACGGAATAATATTAAAATATTTTTTTATAGTTATATATAAGGGTTTTTCGGAACCCTTTTTTGTTAACTAACGGAGAATAAACATGAAGGAAATCATAACAATGGTCAAAGGATACACGGATGACTTAGCTCATCTACTGATGTCTTTTGTAGCCATAGGTGCTGTATCCGAAGTCATTTTTGGAAGTGGTATCTTTGGTGTCAATGTTATTGGTAACCTGACATCAATCATAAACAAGTTCGGCGAATCTGGTTTCGCTGGACTCGTCGCCTTGTTGGTGTTGGTGGGTTTATTTCGTAAGTAGGTACGAAATAGTTTGATAATCCTACACTATCAAACACACAAAAAAGGGGAACGAAAGTTCCCCTTTTTTTATTTATGAATTGTGAGCCACCCACCTCGGAGGCCTTTTAACTCATGTTAGACATAAGAACCTCGGAGGTAGGGTGGTAGTGGAGCTGACAGGATTCGAACCTGCGACCCCCACAGTGCAAGTGTGGTGCTCTCCCAACTGAGCTACAGCCCCTTTGTTTAAAATATTGAACCAGTATTCGAGGTGTCAATTTTTCCGTTAGATGAGAATTCGTTCATCATATTCATGTAGTAGTTTTTCATCTGATTGATTACTCTTGTGATATGTTGTGTGTTGGAACCAGTCATCTCACGAATCATAATATATAGAGCCTTCTTGTTGAAGTTTTCTATATTCTGTCTCCTACGAAAAAGTTCTAAGACCGAATCTGCAACCAATATATCCTTTTGTCTTCTGAATATATTCGTAATATTATTGTCCCAATAATCCAACATCTGTTCAACGAACTCGATGTTGAATTCATCATTCTCACTCAAAGATGCCTCAGAGGTAAGATTTCTTTTATAGTCCAATACATCTAACTGGTCATGGATTTTCATCTTTTTATAATTATTATTATTATGTAAAATTAACCAATTCTTACCAACTACGGAAAAGTATGAGAATGCTCTTCCCTTATCGGGTTGATATTTAGGCATCTGCATAACCAAGAATGCAACAACCTCATGTTTTACTTCTTCAATCGGATAATCAAAATAATAAAATTTAAAAGTATGGATTAAGTTCTCAGCTAGTTTGTTGAAAGCAAACTGAATATGTTCCTTATAAATTTTATTCTGTATATGTGGTTTATCCACATTTGCATTATAACGAATAATTGCATTCTGTACAGGTGTACCGAAATAAATTTTACTCTTCTTCTTTCTTTTTTTCTTCATCATTGGTTTTGGTTTACTTGAACCTGAAACTACAGATGTGTTCATTATTCTTCTCCTATATAACTTTGTAATTGATTTACTGTTTGTTTAATTTGTTTAAATATTGCTCCGATTTCATCATCGGATTCAAATACACCTCTTGAATCAATATCTTTTAATTCCTCTTGAATTGTTTGAATTGTATTTGAAAAGTTTTCTACCCATGTCTCTAAAAGTTCTGTTTTTTTATTTAGATTCCAAATCACATAACCCTCGGTAATGACAAGTAATCCCAGTACGATTTCTAATATCATCATTTATCTCCAAATAATTCTTCAAATAAATCTTTTGATTTTTTTGATAATTGTTCAGATGTTTCTTCCATAGTGACTGCTTTCTTTATATTGTCAACCCTACCTTGAACCTTGATTTCTTCTTTAGTGTTTTCTCTTATCCAGTCTTCATATTCAATTCTTGTAGTTGCCATGTCTGCTTGATGTAATATGTGGGGCATATTTGTTTTCAATTTTTTCTCTGGTGCATATGCTTTTAGATATTGTATGTTACCCTCATCATACATACCATCGGTTAGTTTTATTCCAATCATCTCATTCATAGTAATCTTTACACCAAACTGATTCAGTATCCAAATACCTCTATCAGGTGGTGTCATGAATTGTAACTCTGGATTATTCACATAATATTTACCTTGATTTTTAATATGCCACTCAGACTCATTTGGAATATAATGGTCTGATTCCAAATCACCGACTTTTCCTAAGTCATGATGTAGAGCAGCAAACACTAGTTCCTCTTCAGTATAGTTATCAACTATTGCTCCATTATCCTTCCACAACTTGTGAAACTCTTTACTGAAATGAACTATGTTTAAAATATGTTTTACATATCCACCTGGTGTGCAGAGGTGAAAATGTTCTTGACCGGAAGCTGGAGCTACACACATTCTATCCTCAAAGTGTTTATACATCTTGAGTAGATTTTCTTTTCGCTCACCGTCAAAAGTATCCTCTATTAGTTTTATTAGTTCGTTCCAATTTTCTTGGATTTGTTCGGGGGTAAATTGTATCATTTTGTTCTCCTATTCAAAAAATGAGTGTTGTTTGACCTGAGTGTCTTTTCTGAAGTTACTCATCTTTGTGTAAAGTTGTTTATATTTTTCAAATACTTTTGTTGGTGAGTCATTCTTGACCATCTCATCAAGTGATTTCAAAAGATTATACATATCAGTTGATAGAACTTGAGTCAATATATGGTCATGACTATGTACATAATACTCTGCTTTATCTATTGCTTCTTTGAATACCATGAAGTTGTGTAATCTCATTGCAGTTGTACATTGACTTTTCCACTCTATGGTGTCTTCCCAAGTAAGAGCTTCTCTGAGATATTCTCTATCGAACTCTGTGGAAACTGGTAAATATTTAAACACTTGGTCTTTAAAGGTATCATCATGTTTAGGAATATTTATAGATTGAAAAGATGCTTTCTTGAAATTGTAATCCAAGTAGTAACCACCAAAAACCACAGACCTATCAGGTGATGAACTGTCTGTTGTTACGATTACATCAGAACCTACTTCGCTTAATGACTTTTGTAATTGATTAAGTAGTAGGAAATCAGACACCTTAGATATACCCAAGATATGAAAATATTTATTTGTCTTTTTTAGATGTTCCTTACCATTGAGTAGAGATAGAACACCTGACATGAAAGCATATATGTTACGACCACCACCACCGACAGCCCAACCTTGAAACGGAAACTGTTGTACTTGGTCGTACCAATGTTGATACTCAATTTCATTAGTACCTTGCACGACGTTTAGAAAGTCTACCTTACCGGTCTGTTTGTCTGCAAAGTACTTGAAGTTTTCTTTACTAATCTTAAGACACTCCTCATACATACCCTCGTATTTTATCTTTGGTGGTATATCGAGATTCATTGCAATATCTGAATTATTTTCCAACCAGATAAATACCTTTTCCAATAAAGACTTGTCCCACTTTAGAGCTCCTGATGCAATCTGAAACCCACCGGAATCACCCATGACAAGATTATCTTTTGTGAATCCATGTTCCCCATAGAGGTCATCATGTCTGAGAAAGTGTCCTGCAGATATCAAGAACTCTGTATGTCTATATTTCTCTGGAAAATCTTTGGAGTAAAATCTTGATGTAAGACCATTCTTTAATTTTAAATCTTTTCTCAATGCCTGACCAAAACCAGCAACAGAGAAAGATGGAAAGTATTTAAATTTACTCATGTCAAGTAATCCTGTATTTCTTCACTATCATCTAACTCCCAGGGATAGACAATCCATTTATCACCCTTTTCGTGTATCCAATAATCCGGAACAACTATGGATTGTTTGTGATAATGAAATGTACAAATTATATTGTGTTTATTTTGAAAATCTTTCAAGGTATTACCAGTATCTGCAATATCATCAACGACCAATATCTTTTTATCAGTTACTATTTTTCTATCGTAATAGTCCATTAGTAATGGTAAGTTTAATTTGTGGGATAATGACACTGCAATTGGTAAACCACCACGGGGTAAACCGTACACTGCACCGACATCTAATTTATTCCGATTATACCAATTAGTAATAGAATTGATATAGACCTCGTATTGTTCCCAGTTTATAAATTCTTTCATTTCAAATCCCTTATAAAGTTATAAAATTCTTCCCTTGCTCTATCGGAGTTTTTGAAAGCGTCACTTAGTTTTGCAGTTTTCATAGTTGCATCATGTTTGACACCACGAACACAAGCACACATATGATTTGCCTCTACCATCACACCTACACCCAAATTATTCTCAGTAACTCTCTCGATGTGTTTGTGTATCTGCATTGTGAGATTCTCTTGTACTTGTGGTCTACGAGAGTAGAATTCAACAATTCTGTTCAGTTTACTCAGACCAATTATCTTACCGTCCATACTGGGTAGATAAGCAACATGAGCTTGACCTATGAATGGAAGATGATGATGTGAACACATTGAATGTACCTTGATATTACCTTGAAAAATAATTCCATCATACTTGTCAACATTATCAAAAGCTGTAATCTTAGGGCCCTCATTATAACATCCAGCAGCAAGGTCATTGACAAATGATTTTGCAACCCTCATCGGTGTATCGGAACTATTGGGGTCATTTCTCCAATCTATGTTTAGAGCATCCATATAATGACCATAGTGGACAGCAGCTGCTTCAATCATCTTTTGTTTTTCTTCTTCACTTAATGGTCTGTTACCATTTGCATATTTCAATTTACTCATTTACTATCCTTATATTTTGTAACATCTTTGATTCTTGCTTTTTTAAATGCTAGAATCCTATCTTTACATGCTCCACATTTACCACAACCATCCCCATTATAACAAGATATTGAATTCTCAAAAATATACTCAAAGTTCAAATTCAATGATTTACATATTTCATGAGATTCTTTGATTATATTGAATTTCTTTTTATCTACATAGGGTAGGTAAAGATTTATATTCTCAGTATTGACATTACCTATCTTGAAAGCATCTTCTAAT
>MDSY01007609.1_pt1 | contig 10139 bp, 4 predicted proteins | sample 811131 | NCBI WGS metagenome assembly MDSY01 (sample SAMN05326643, study PRJNA326480) | marine metagenome | isolation source: seawater | place: Atlantic Ocean: South West | collected 2010
CGGCGCGTACCCGCACCTCGGCCTCATTAGCCAGGAGCGCACTTCCAAATGGTGGCTGAGGCTCCACGCGAAGTTTGCTCAAGCTCCCTCGTGATGGTACGCTCAGCTGCATCGGTGACATTACCGTGCGAGATGCCCGTGAGAGCCGTGGTACTTGCAGCTGCCGGCCGTCTAGAGCCAGCTCTGGCTCCATCGTAGCTACTCTGCTCGTCATTGCCGCGATCCATCCTGCGCCGCCTACATCAATATCGATGCATGAGAGTTGTGCACTCGGCTCCTCTTGCCGAACAGATCGTGAAATGCCCAATAGACTGGCATAGCGAGGGTATTGACGGCACTCGCGCTGAGCAGAGTGTTCCCCACGTGTGACCAGCCATAGGCGTAGCGGCGGAGACGCACTCACATGCGCGAGCACGAGTGCGAGCGTGGCCTCAAGTATTGGTGCGGCTTCAAGCAATTCGCCATCGGTTAGCAATACGATTTCCAATGACCGAGGCCAGATGGACCCCTCCGAGCATTCGCCGGCTCTCGCAGAGTGTCGATTAGCGCCGCAGAAGATGAGTGCGCTGCTGCTCTCAGCTGCGGCAAACATACGCACACGCTGCCACCTTGTCACGTAGAGCCTCCTGTGTGAGGCATCGGCGGCGTGGCGACTCAAAGCGCGGCTCACAACGTCTAGGAGCTGCGCCGTGGGCTGAGCCCCACAGGAGCGCTCCATAAGCCACGCGTTCGCTGTGCTGCCTACTTGCTCAGCCGCCGCCCACAAGCGGCCGCCGCACACACCCACCAGCAGTGTCTCTCCGATGGCGAATGGGAGGCGAGTCGCCTTTTCTTGAGCCGGTGCCATTTGCGCGAGTAAGTGGAGCGCACCATCAATTTCCGCCGGGTGTAGAGCTGGGAGACCCGACCTCGCCCGCCTCGGGTGCAATCGCCCCAACGCGTCTTGCCCCAGTGTCTGAGCTCTTGGCGCTGCGGTCCACGCGGCATCGAGAGATTGGTATGCGCTCCCATACTCAAGGCCCTTGAGAGCTAGTGCCGTGTAGAGGGCGGGGGCGCCAATGGCATGCATACACGCGCCACGTGTCGCACCGAGGTGTTTGAAGCGCCACGCGCCTTCCGAGATGACCCTGGTTGTTACATTAGGAAGCTAGTTGCGGGGCTATATGGAGAAAACAGAGTGTGACAAATGAGGGAAATGGGAATGTGAGCCTTGCCTTGCCGCAAAGTGCTGCGTGAATGCATCATCCGCTCCTCGTCGTGGCGTCATCTCGCAGCTGCGCACGTGGAGCTGCCCGCCATTGAGCTTGAGCTCAAGCTCGAGACACGACCCCGCCATCTCGTTCATGAGAAGCGGCCGAAGAAAGCACACCTGCTTGAGAGATGCCAGCTGTGAGCGCCGCGCGAGACCGCACCGAGCACGCGTCATCTCGAGGCCAGCACGCGCCATCTCGAGGTACCCGGCGCCGGGGAAGACGAGATGCCCTTGCACGATGTGATCAGCGATGAGAGCGCGCAATGAATGCTCGTCGGCAGCTCGAAAATGCACCACATCCGATGCACCATCCGCTAGCTGGCATTGGACAAGTGGGTGTGTCGGCTCACGCCACTGGAAGAGATGCCGCCGATATGCTAACCCCCCGCCCATCCCCCCCCCCTGCCCGCCCCGGCCGGCTCGTCCAAGATGAGCAGCTCCAGGGCGCGTGGCCCCTGAGCATGTCAGGCCGAGCGTGGCGTGAACAATTGTGCCGTTGTAGCCGAACGAGCTCACCCCGTGCCGAGTCTCGGATGAGGGTCGATGATTTTTACGAGCAGACCCGTTCTGGACATGGAGTGCGATCGGATATGTTTGCTTGAGCATCGCCTCTCTTGCGAATGGGTTGATCCGGTTGAGTTGGGCGTTCCCAAAGAGCAATGGATCGCGAGCGCCGCCCAAGGCCTTGACGACGCCAAGTAATCCCGAGACGGCCTCAGAGTGCCCAATGTTGGCCTTGGCTGCTTCTACGGCCATTTGGCGCGCGCCGAGGGAGAGACACGCGTTGACGAGCGCGCCGATTTCGGTGGGGTCCCCCAGCGCGGTCCCAGTGCCATGGGCCTCAATTGTTGCCACGCTGTCAGCCCCCCCCCCCATTGCGGCAACCAAAAGCTCATGCTGAGCGCTGCCGTTTGGGGCGGTGAGGCTTGCGCTTCTTCCATCCTGCTGCACGACGCTTCGGCAGAGGCGACTGCCGCTCGCATGGGCGTCAAAGGCGGGTGTTGCGAGTGCGATTGCCGCGAGGCCCTCGGAGCGTACGTAGCCATTGGCGAGCGCGTCGAATGACCTGCAGCGACCATCGGACGAGAGCATTCCCGCGATGGACGCGTTGAGCGCGTTGTACGGCAGCAGCTTTAGGCTCGCCGAAGCTGCGAGGGAGAGGCTGTATTCGCCACGAGTGATAGCGCTTGCGGCGCAGTGCAGCGCGACGAGTGCAGAGGCGCACGAGGCATCGCACGCCATGCACGGCCCATTGAGGTTCAGAGTGAATGCGAGACGCCCCGCCGCAATAGCACCGCTGCTTGACGTGACTTGAAAGACGGATGGAGGCGAGCGTGAGAGAATATTCACCAGCGCCCACTCCGAGCTCTCGACGCCGACAAAAACGCCCGCGCTCTGCCCACTGGCGGCGCACGGACTCTTGAGTGGCGAATACGTGCAGATCGCGCAACGCACACCCGTCTGGTGCAGCGCCTCGTAGCCGCACTCGAGCAGCAGCCGCTGCTGCGGATCCATCGCGGCACTTTCGGCAGGCGACACTCCGAAGAGCTCATTGTCGAAACGGTCGGCTTCTGCAATGAAGCCGCCGTGGCGCATGCATCGAAGAGCGGCGGTGCCCGCGGTGCCAGCGCGCTGCGCCAGCACCGCCGCCTCTTCCGCCCTCCAACGCAACGCCGGGACGAATCCAACCGCATCGCCGGAGGCAAGCAGAAGCCGGTGCAAGGCGCCCCGACAACCGCTGCGAGGCACGCCGGGCCACTGTGAGGCGCCACCTCCAGAAAAGACGGGCTGCACGTCGTGGAGGCGGCTTGGACGCATTTCGCCCGGCGACATTCGAGCGGGCGTCGCCGATGACATGTCGGTGCGCAGCCCGCGCATGTGGCGTGCGAGAGCGCGCGGGGTCGGGTGTTCGAAGACGGCAGTTGCGGAGAGGGCCAGGCCGCTCCGCGCTCGTAAGCGGACAATGAGCTCGGTCGCCCCAAGCGAATCGAGCCCCGACTCGAGGAAGGGAACCGTCGCGGCGTTTGCGGAGGCGTCCGCGTAGTCGAGGTGGAGAGTGTGTGTGCTCAGCTCATGGAGAGACTCGAGGACGAGGGTCTCGAGCTCGTCGCCCTCCGTGAGATCCTGGAGCTCCCCGAGCTCTGAGGTGCCCATCCCGAGCGTCGTCATCTCCGCAACTTCTAGGGGGCCACTGCTGAAGAGCTCCGGGTAGAGCTCTCGAGTGGCGCTTGCCGGCAGCAGCGCCTCGGCATGTGGTCTTCGAATGCCAAGAAGCAGGGTATCGCGCAGGCATGCAAGGGCGGCGCCGGCAGAGACCGCGAGCATTCCCCGATACTCTCTGTGATGCACCCTTAGAATTGCAGCCCCTACGCCAGTGTCGCTCACCAGAGGCAGCTGCAGGCTCGCGGCGACGAGGCCGCGTGCTGCACGGAAGCCGGCGAGGGCATCCAACGCGGAGTTGGCCGCCGCGTACGCTCCCTGGCCAATGTTGCCGAGGATGGATGCGGTGGACGACAGGAAGATGCTCGCGTCGAGTTGGCAGCGCAGCCAAGCGGCGTGGGCATGGTACGCGCCGAGCGACTTGGGGGCCATCGCGGCTCTGAACGCCCGAGGTGATTCCTGCGTAAGCAGCGTTGAGTGCAGAAACCCCGCAGCGTGGATGAGGCTGCTTGCGGGCTGCTGTGCCGCAACCGCGCGCACGTCGAGGGCAGAGGAGGCGTCGGCCGCGAGTATGCCCACCGCTGCCGTGCGCTCGCGCAAAGCCGCCAACTCAAATTCCAAGGGGATTTCGCCGCGTGCCACCCGGCCAGTTCGCGATGTGAGCAAGAGGCCCGGAGCGCCTTGTCGGAGAAGAAGCGATCCCGCGAGGAGTCCGAGGCCGCCAAGCCCGCCGAGGATGACGTGGCAGTCTACGCGTGCGTGCGCGCCGCGCAAACCTCTGCACCGCCGCCGTAATCGCGCCGCGTACACTTTGCCATGATCGACGACCCACTGCGACTCGGTCGTGCCGCGAGAGATTGGCGTGATTTGTGAGATGAGAGTGAGGATGGTCTCGAGAGCGGCTGCGCCGTCGACGGCGGCGGCGAGATCCACGCAATGCGCCAATGCGCGCGGCTCTTCCGCACGGAGCACGCGGGCGAGCCCGGATGCGCCGCCGAGTGCGGGCGTTAAGGGCATCGCGGAGAGGGGCGCGGGCGCGAGGCAACCCCGAGTGACGAGCACGCAGAGGGAGGGGCGGGAGGGAGTCGGAGGCTGCTGGCTGCAGGAGACTGTCAGCAGCTCAAAGGCGGCGATGAGCGCGTAGCTCGAGGGCTTGGCAGTGTGGGCGTCACCCAGAAACAAAACCAAATGAGGGGGCGCGTCCGGGGGGGCCGAGGGGGGAGCTGTCCCCTCCCCTCCCAGCGAGCGGTGGGGTCCAGCGGTCGCCGAGATCAAGGCGCCGCGGCGCCATCTGTTTCGGGGCTCCAGGGAGTGCAGCCCGTCGCTGACGAATCTCTCATTCGCAGCGAGCGTGAGTACGAGCCAGCGTTGCGTCTCGGGCTGCGCATCGAATGGCGCTGAAGAAGGCGTGGCCAATCCCATCGGTGAGACTTCCGGGAAGCTTCCTGGTGACACTTGCGGGACTTGTGGGACGCTGCTCCAGCATGTGCTGTACACATGCGTGCGCGGTGCAAGACGCTCAAGTTCTGACGACGGTGTGAGAGGCTTGGCTCGGTTTGAGGGCTTCAGAGAGAAGGCCCGTCGGCGGTAGTCGGGGCTCACGTTAAAGGCGTTCCGGCTGGTGATGCGATCCGAACGATCTGTGTCCGTTTGGAGGATGGCATGGGCGATTGTGCCGCCGAATCCGAACGAGCTCACACCGGCTGAGCGCATGCGGGGGTCTTTATGGCGGCATGCGGCAGTAAAGAGCGGTGCAAGCTGGGTGGGCATATGAGCGGCAACTCCTGCGAGCGCGTCGCCTATATCTGGTTGCAGGCGTCGTAGTTGCGCATTCGGAGGGGCGAGCGAGTGCTCGAGTGCCAAGGTGATTTGGAGGAGCCCCGTTAGTCCTGCAGCAGCCTCTGAATGCCCGTAACTCGCCTTGGCGCCACCCAAAAGGAGCGGTTGCGACACCGGCGAGCGCGAGCGCGCAGCCGACAGTTGTGAGCCGTAGCCCGTGCGAGGCGCGAGCAGTGTCGCGACGAGGGCACGCACCTCGAGTGGGTCTCCGAGGGCCGTGCCTGTGCCGTGAGCCTCAACAAACCCGAGTCGCTCTGGTGTGATCGCCGCGTCGGCGAGAGCCCCAGCAAGAAGCCCTTGTTGAGCGAGTCCGTGCGGCGCAGTCAGGCTCGCGCTCCGACCGTCATGGCGAACGCTACTACCGATGAGACCAATGTGGCTCGGCAGCTCGGCATGAGCCGCCGAGTCACTAGGGGCAAGGACGACCGAAGCGCACGCTTCGGCACGAACATATCCGTCCGTCCGAGCATCAAACGTGTGGCTGCGCCCCAGAGCTGAAGTGAGCCCCGCCACCGCAAAGCTCACGCCAATGTCCGGGAGCAGCATGAGATTTGTCGCCGCAACGAGCGCGCGTGAGGTCTCCCCGTACTGTAAGGCAAGGAATGCTGCGTGAGTTGCAACGAGGCCTGAGGAGCATGCCGTGTCGTAGGCGGCACATGGGCCATGCAGCCCGAGCACAAACGAGAGCCGTCCCGCAGCAATCGCGTGGCTAGTACCGGTAGTGGAATAGGCGCTCGTTGGCACACCGTCGGCCGCGCCAGTTGCGCCGGCACGCGTGGCTGGGGCGAGCCGCGCAAAGTCGTCGGAGGTGATGGCGACAAAGACGCCGGTGAGGCTTCCGGCGAGAGTGGATCGTGTCATCCCCGCGCCATAGAGCGCGGCCCACCCGCTCTCGAGAAGGAGGCGCTGCTGCGGGTCCATTGCGGCCGCTTCAGCAGTAGAGATCCCAAAGGCGGCATTGTCGAAGAGCTGGGCGCCGACGACGAAGCCGCCATGGCGCATTCTACTCGCCAGGGGCTCATCGAGGGCGAGTGGCGCCCAGCGCTCCAAGGGTACCTCGGTGGGGCGGGTTAGGGGGGGGGTAGAGGGGTAGGGAGGTTATGGGCAGGTAATGGGCGGGTAAGGGGGGTTAGCCAGGGGGTAACGGGGGGGGGTTACGGGGGAGTAAGGGGGTGCTAGGGAGGACGTGAGGGGTACGGGGGTATAGGGGCCAAGCTACCTCAATGATCAGATCGGCGGCGCTCGCGGCGACGCGCCACGAGTCGACGACCGACGCTGCGCCTCCTGGCAACAGGGCACTTGAGCCATGCAAGCTCACACCATCCCTCCCTCGATCCTCTTCGATGGCGGGGTCGGTGTGGCGCGGTCGAGGTAGAGACGCTGCCGATACCCCCTGTCTCCCCCACCGGAAAGGAAGGCGCGTGGTGCAAATTGAGAAGACAGAAACCGGCGATGTGGAGGGAAAAATGAGCTTTGACATATGGTACAAAGACATATGGTGCAGGCGGGTGTACCTGCGAGCTTACCCCTAGAGATGCCAAGAAGGCCCCGAGCATCGTCGGCGTCGGGTACTCAAAGATGAGGCTCGTCGGCAACGGTGGCCTCTGCAAGCGCCGAGCGAGGTTCGCAAGCAGCTCGGGAGCGATCGCCGAGTCGAGCCCGTGCTCAAAAAAGCCACGCTCCTCCGCCTCGCTCGGTGGATGCGATCGAGGCGCCATACCCAGCAATGTTAACCGTTCGCATCGTCTGAGCACGGCCTTGGGTGGTGGGGAGACGGGGTCGTTAGTGTGGTATAGGGAAGGCTTCTTGGGTATCAGGGAGAGGGGGGTTAGTGTGGGAGGGATAGTAGGGTGGTAGGGAGAGAGGGTTGGCGCTCGCCTGCGAAGGCGGCGCATCCCCGGTTTGGTCCGCTCGGTGGCCAATTCCTTCCTCTAGTAGATCAAGGGGGTGAACTCCTCCCTCTGAATGAAGGGGGTGAACTCCTCCCTCTGACATCTCCCGGGGAATCTCGAGGATCTCGAGCGAGTAAGAGACGGTGGAGGCGCCCGGAGCGTCTGCGTCGGCGTCGCTCAGCACGGCGCCGCGCCGCACGTGCCAGCTCTCGTCGTAGAGGCGAGTGCAGTTGCACGCGAGCGCATCAGCGCCTGTTTTGTCCAGTTGGAGATAGACAGAAACCGTGGCGTGCGATACGTATGGGGCAAGTGGGGTGTGACAAATGGGGGAAGAAAGGGTGTGTGAAACTTGCCGTCGAGGACGAGGAGAACGCCGCCGGAGGGCAGTGCGAGCTGGAGGAGGCGGCGGAGCAGGGACTCGCATAGCGCTTCCGCCTGGTTTGTGGATATTGAGAAGGAGAAGCGGAGTGATATAATATGGGAAAAATCGGCGCGTGAGATGTGGGCAGAATGGACAAGTTTGAGGCGCAAGTTAGAGGCGCAAGTGAGAGGCTTATACCTCCTCGTGGTGAGGAAGGAGCTCGTAGTTGATCTGTTCGGGGGGGGAGGGGTTAGAGGGGTTCCGGCAAAGGGGACGTCAGACCGAGGAGGGAATCAAGGGGAGGATAATCAAGGGGAGGGAATACAGGGGATGGGGGCTCATGGACTGGTATGATCACGGAGAGGGGACACAAATAAGGAGACAAATGGAGGCGTTGGGGACAAGAATTCGAACAAAAATGGACGCTTTAGGGAAAGGAATAGAACAGAAGAGATGCGGAGAGGGTGGGGAGCGTATAAGTCACACGAGCGAGGGGGGGCGTGTTGTTTTCTCCTCATGGTCAAAGGTGAAAGTACTTTGACATTTATTCACTCGTGATGTGTGATCTCCGCAGCTATCTCCGCAACGCACCTTGATTGAATCAAGCGTCCACCAGCCGTTCTCTTCGTTGCGCCTGGCTAAGAGCCGACCGAGCACTCGGCGGTGCTCGTCTTCTACCAGTACAAGGTGTCGCCCGCCAGGGAACACCTCAGCGAACCCGTCTGCAGGCAAAAGAACCACTCAAAAAGGCAAATACGAGGCAGGAGAGATCTCGCGGTAAATGTGGGGAGTGAAGAGATATTCTTATACGGCAATCGTACATGAGAGAGACGAATCGAGAATATGCGGAGAGAGAGATTGGGATAAGTGTGGAGTGAGAGACACCTGCGGGGCTTTGAAGCGGGGCATCGGGAGACTCATCAGAGCGCTCCCACATCTGCAACGTACTGGTATATGGTCCCTCGCCGTACTTGTGCAAGTCGACAGCTGACGGGTATAAGCTTGGTATAGAGTCTCTCGCAGTCGTGGCGTGCTCGGCTTAAGCGGCTGTGCACTGCCGCCGAGTCACCACTGGAAGGCGTACACGTCGCAGCCCGTACGATGTGGGCGGCTCCGTGTGTTAGCCGATCGTCTCGAGAATTCAAAAGTTGACGCATGCATGCTTTCCTCTTTATTTATTTGACTCGTGTCGGCTGGGTATACCGGAGTATACGTATCGAACTTAAAATCAGCACGCATGATGATGATGTGAGTGGCTGGCCTAATACTTTCGAATCGCATATAGATATATATGAATACTCGAGTTTTTTTCAAAAACATCTTTCTTCTATATAGGAATTCCTATCAACGCATGAGCCGTTCTATCAAAATCATTGTCATTGACATGATACACCCAATAGCGATACCCTCATATAGTGATATTATAAGTCTCTACGACTCATCTACTTGAGGCGAGTCGTTTCTCGCGCTTGGCTGCGGCGTGAGCCTCTTTTTCAGCCTGCCGCGCCCGCTTCTGCTCCAGCATCGCCCGCCGCTTGCGCTGCTTCTCCTCGCTCATCTGCGCGAGTCTGCTCTTTCCCGCCACCGCCACACTCCCCTTTGCCCCCCCCTTGCTCTTTAGAGCCTTCTTGGCGGACTTGGCCTTGGTTGCGGCGAGCTCGGCCGCTCTTGCAACCCTCGCAGCCTCCACTGCCGCCGCACCAGCCGCCTCCGCCTCCGGTCTCTCTGCCTCAGCAGCCGCCGCCGAATCGGCGCCGGGGCGTTCCCGAAGCTCCAGCAGCTCCTTCTCAAAGCGCGCGCGCTCTTTTTTGAGTTTGGGCTCGCCCTTGAGCTTGAGCTGCTGCTGCACATCCAGCTCCACACCTCGACCCATCTCCGACCTCAGCCCACCCACCAACCGCAGCTTCTTGTCAAGCGCCTTTAACTTCTTCTCGGTATGTTCGATGAGTTGCTCGAGCGCCATCGGCTCGTCTTCGTCCTCGGTGGGTGCGCCGCGCGCGCGCTTGTGAGGAGGAGCGCCGATGCCATTCCCCGCCTGGCCACTCACGCGCTCCCGCCGCGCTTGTCCACCGTGCACCACCACCATGTCGTCGCCGTCGTCCTCAGCAGCGGCAGGTCCGTTCTCTGCGCGCATCCGCTTCTTCTGGTTGGCGTGCTTGCCGCCGCCCTTCTGGTTGGCATACTTCTGGCTCCCGCGCTCCAACCGAGCGACCGCCTTCTTCGCCTGACGCTGCTCGCGACGCGCGGCGCCGCGACGCTGGCCCATTGTAGCTGGTTGTCAAAGGGACGGCACGTCGTGGAATTCCGGGTATTACGGCCAGGGCCACAGGGGTACCAGGTGCACCGTGAGAAAAAAATGTCCCCAGGTATATTATTAAGGTACCCCGGGTATGTACTTACTTATGTTTAAAACTTTAAAAGCGAAGGTACTGGAGTGAACCGAAAAGACACAGAAAAAGACACGGAAAAAGACACAGAAATAGACACAGAGCAGTCAAAGAGCAGCAGCGCGAGCGAACTAGTACCTATCCTGGCTCCTCGGCGGGCCTCCAAGGATGGGTGCCGCTTCCGCTGCATATTGTGCGCTGTCGGCCGGGTCAAAGCCGATAGAAGAGGTCCCAAAGGTCATCCCGGC
>MDSY01120290.1_pt1 | contig 10139 bp, 11 predicted proteins | sample 811131 | NCBI WGS metagenome assembly MDSY01 (sample SAMN05326643, study PRJNA326480) | marine metagenome | isolation source: seawater | place: Atlantic Ocean: South West | collected 2010
AAATATAGTAACAATGAAGGTAGTTATAATAAACAAGGTAAATATAGTAACAATGAAGGTAGTTATAATAAACAAGGTAAAGATAAATACAATATTAATTATTACAGTATACGTATTAGTAATATCAGTAATAATATAACTGAGAATGACTTATATGATCTTGCTTCTATTTTTGGATCAATTAAAAAAATTACAATAGCAAAAGATAAGGATACAAGGAAATCAAAAGGATATGCTTTCGTTAACTTTTCGGATAAAATATGTGCAAAAAATGCATTGGATAATTTAAATGGTCATGGCTATGATAATATGATATTAAATGTAGAATATTCAAGAAATATATATTAATCTTTATATTTTATAAATATTTAAATATTTATTATTTTTAAAAAATATATTATGTCTTCAAATATTGAAAATAGGCAAATTCAAATAGATAGTAATGAAAATGATTTAAGAACTATTAAAAAAGACGAGTGGGAAATTTGTTGTAAATATATTGCATCATTTTCAATAATTATAATTTTTATATTTTTAGTTATTTTTGTATATAATAATGCTAAAAATTTTTAAATTAATTTAATAAGAAGTATCACATTTATTTTCTTTATAAATTCTTCTTAAGTCATTAAATAATTGATTTTTACCATAAGCTTTACATAATAACTCAAATGTACTTTTTTCTTTTTTGATATGTTTTGACTTTATTTGATTTTCTAAAATCTTAATCATTTCCAAATGATTTAAATCTATTGACAAACTTATTAAAATATTAAAAATATCAATATTTACATTATTATTCAAATGAAATATGTAAAAATACAAATAATTTAGGTCATCGATAGAAATTAGTGACAAACTTTCATAATTATTTATTAATATTTGTTTTAAAAATGTATTATTACAAGATTTTTTATAGTCAAATGAATTTATTTCATTATCTTTTTTTCTGATTTTGAAATTTAAAAAATTTTGAATATTATATATAATATTTTGAACATTATATATAGATTTGCTAGTAATTTTTGTATTCATATTTTTTGATAAAATAATATATAATAAAAACTTAAATTTTTCAATTTTTAATAAATTTTATTAAAAATTATTACATAAGCTCTCAAGCTAATTACTTCAATATTGCTAAATTTCTTTAATAAATTAGAATAGTTATAATTGTTAGGAACTTTCAGGCAAAAGTTTGGCTTTAAAACATTAACAATATTTATTTTTGATAAAAATAGATCAATATTTGAATTTATTTTATAATAAATACCAGACCAAGGTGGGTCATAAAAATACAAGTCAACATTTTTTCTAAAGTTATTACTGTCCATATTTAGCAATTCATAATTTTTAAAATTATAAGCTTCCAAGTTATTTTTTAAAATTTTATAGATATTATTATCTAATTCTATAGAATAAACAAAATCAAAATTTTTACAAAATGAAATTGAGTTTCCACCAACATTAGAACACATATCTGCTATTGTTTTTAATTTAGGAAACCTTTCTTTAATTAAATTAGATATAATTTCAGATTCATTTGGATAACTTATACTATACATTGAAGTAGGATCTAACTTTAATTTTGTAAAATCAATATTTCTAATATTTGGAAATAACTTTTTTTTTAATTCTAATCTATCTAACTTAAAAAAGTAATTTTTATAAAATCTATTAATTTTTAATTTATGTTGGTTGCAAAAATTAATCGCAAAAGAAACTTGATCGTCTACTATCTGCTTTCTTTTTTTGTCTATATGATATATTTCTTCAACATATCTTATTTTTTTTATTAACTTTTTTTTTTTTGATAAGATTATATCAAGATTATCTGTATAAGATTTTAAAAATTTTTCATCTACATCAATATCAATATTAAATTGATCAAAATTTTCTAAATTTAATACAAATTTTTCTCCTAAACTATCATCATTTTCATAGATTTCATTATATATCTCATAAAAATTATGATGTCCAACATAATTATAAAATATGAAATATCCTTCTATTGCAAAATCAAATTCTGAATTTATAAATTTATAACTTTCAAATAATGAATATAAATTGCTAAACATTTGTAAGCTTGCCAATGATGTAAACGAAGTGAATGGATAATATAAGTTCCCATTTGTTTTTAATGATTCTAAGGCAATTAAAATATGAAATAATCTTCTTGGAAATGATATTAATTCATTTTCATTTTGACTTTCTTTAATATAACTAAATCTATCTGATAGAATGACACAATCTTTTTTTTTCAAATTATTTCTTTTAAAATTTTTAAATAGAGTTTTTGATTCGTATGCTGAATTTATTTCACTAACTTTTTCACTTTTTTCATATTTAATGACATCTATTAAATTCTCGATGGTATTATTTTTATATACTTTTAATATAAAAGAGTCATTATCGTAAATATTTATTTTATTACCTTCAATTTGTGAGCGATATGCATATTTTATTACTCCTACATCTTTATTATATGGTAGGTAATTTATTATCTTTATAAAAATTGGGGAAATATTTTCATGGTAAATATTTGAATTTAATATTAAAAATCCTTTTATTATGGGTATATAATTTTTGCTTATAAATTTATAGTCTTCCAAATATGACTTATCATTATTTTTATATCTGTAAATTGCATATATTTTTTTTTCTGAAATTAATTTATTTAATCTTTTTTGATTAAAATAAAATAAAGAGCTAATTTTTAAATCTAATAATTCCTGTTGATTTGATAGAGCTAAAGCTAATTTATTAGAATTGTTTCTAAAGTTATAAAATTTTATTAAAGATCTATTTAAAATAATAGGATTTCCTTTTTTTAACTTCATATATAATATATATATATTATATATATGGAATATAATGAGTTATGTAGCGTTGTAAAGGAATGTGTTGACAAATGTAAAATAATAGATTTGCATAGTCACTTATTCCCACAAAGTTTTGATGACTTATATCTAATAGGAATAGATAATTTGTTAACATATCATTATTTAGTATCAGAATTATTTATTGTTTGGAATGACCTGTCTCCTTCTAAGTTTTATAAGTTATCAAAAGAATGTCAAGCTAATATTATATGGGAAGAATTGTTTATTAAACGTTCTCCTTTAAGTGAAGCATGTAAAGGTGTAATAACTACTTGTATTAAGCTAGGTTTAATTCAGGAAATTGATAATAGAGATTTAGATGGTATAAGAAGTTACTTTAAGTCATTAAAGTTAAATAAACAAGAGTATGAAGCATATACACAACAAATTTTTGAAATGTCAAATATCGAGTATACAATTATGACAAATCAAATTTTTGATTTGCAAGAAATTAAATATTTAGAGAAATATGAAATACCATCACAATTTAAAACTTCATTAAGAATAGATAAGTTATTATTTGATTTTGAAAATTGTTGTAAATTTGTAAATAAATTTGATTATACACCAGATATTGACGGTATAAAAAATTACATTCGTTATTGGCATAAAAAAATAAAACCAGAATATTTTATGGCATCTTTACCATTTGATTTTACTTATTATCAAAAAGATCTAAATGCTAAATGTTTTAAAATGGATTCCACAAATGTTATTGATTTTATATTAGTTCCTTTATCAATAGAACTAAATCTACCAATTGCATTTAAATTTGGAACAAGAAGACACTTGAATCCAGAGCTAAAAGATGCAGGCGACAGTTTAGGTGTAGCCTCTGTTGAATCTCTTGCAAACTTGTGTAGTATAAATAAAAAGTGCAAATTTTTAGCAACATTTTTATCAAAAGTTAATCAACATCAATTATGTGTTGTGGCAAGGAACTTTCAAAATTTACATATTTATGGTTGTTGGTGGTATTTAAATAATCCTTCTTTAATTGAAGAAATTACAAAAATGAGGTTAGAGATGTTAGGATTAGGATTTACAGCTCAACATAGTGACGCTAGAGTTTTAGAGCAATTACTATATAAATGGACTCATTCAAGACAAATTATAGCTAATGTTTTAATTAAAAAGTACGATGATTTAATTGAATCTGGATGGATAGTTGGAAAAAACGAAATTAAAAGAGATGTATACTACTTATTTAGAGGTTCTTATGAAGAATTTATGAAAAAAAAATTAATTTATTAGCAATTTATATGACAAAAATATCTAAGTAACCTATAATAATGTTATTCAATTGGCTATAATTCCTAAGTACCTTTATTTTATATCAATTTAAACATTTATTTTTATATAAAATTATAAGAGAGAATGAATACAGATTATTTATTTTTGATGGAAGATGTGATTTTTAAACAATATGGCTTGTATGCAATGTGGAGTATATTATATGTATGTAATCTAGTAGTATTGTTAGTAGATGGAACAGAAGATGAAAGTAGAGATTTTAACATGATTGCAAATGGATTAAGTGTAATTTATTGTGGTATTGCATCAGCAAATAGCATTATGGGTACAAAGTTACCTTCTACAATTATTCTTGTAGGAGGTCCAATTCATCAATATTTATATTGGCTTTTATTTGCATATTATAAAGCAAAACCAGTATTAGGAAGTCATCCAATTGGAGTTATGAATTGGGTTACTTCATTTGTAGTAGGTTTATTTACATTAGATATGATTGTAAAAACATGGATTTTAAGTTTCAAGCCTGAAATATATTTAGATTATGTAAAAAGAAAAACAGTAAAAAATAAAAAGATATCTTCAAATGGTCCAGTTGAAGAATCAAAAAGTCATGAAATTGAAATGTAAAAAAAATTGACAAAAATTTTAAATAAAAACAAAAAAATTATTTAGATGTGTATACATTTAGGACAAAGAAAATTATTATTAACAGAAGTATATTTTTTGACAAATTATGGTGATTTATCAAAAAATGTAATTTATATTGGTGCAGCACCTGGACTTCATATTGAATTTTTGGCATTACTTTTTCCTAGCCATAAATTTTATTTGTATGATCCACGAGATTTTGTAGTAAAAAAATCTAATGAAATATTAATTTTTCAAAAATATTTTGATTTAAATGATGTAAAAAATATGGATAATTTTTTGCTAATATCAGACATTAGACAAGAAATAAATGTAAAGTCTATGTCACAAGATGAAATATGTAAAATTGTAATGGAAGATATGAAATTGCAAAAAAAATGGGTGGAAAATATAAAACCTAAAGCTTCATTGCTTAAATTTAGAATACCATTATTTTGTGATACTTATGAATATTTGGATGGTGAATTGTTAGAACAACCTTGGTCACCAGAATCTACATTTGAAACAAGATTAATTGTAAAAGAAGAAATAACAAATAAAATATATAAAACAAAAGATTATTTAAAATTAATAAATAGATTGAAAGAAAATAGACAAACAAAATTATATAATCATGGTTTACCTCTAAAACGAGTACCAGGATTAGATAACTGCTTTGATTGTAATCTAGAAGTAAATATTTGGAGACAATATTTATATAAATTTGATGAAGTTACTAATACAAATATTAGTAATTTAATGAAAAAAACTGGAATAAAATTAAAAAAATATTTAACAAAAAAACCTCATGGTAAATTGCGTTTATAAATACTTTAAGATATAATTTTTATAATAAAATTATGAATATATTAACGTTTGGAGAGCCTTTATTTTTAAATTATTTATCAGAGCCAAAAATTTGTAGTAGTTGTAATTCATTTTTTAGTTTAGGTGGCTCTGAAGTAAATACTGCGGTAACACTTTCAAACTTAAGAAACAATGTTTTTTTATTAAGTGTATTTCCAAATAATGAATTAGGTAATGAATTTATTAATGTTATTGAAAGTTTAGGTATTAATACAAGATATGTAGTTAAATCTAATGAAGATTTAATTGGTACAATGTATATAAAAGATAGTTCCGTATTTTATCAAAGAAAACATTCAGCATTTTCATATATATCTGATATAAACTTGAATGATATTTTTTCTACAGATTATAATTGGGTTCACTTAACAGGCATTACTCCAATGTTAAGTGAAAATTGTAAAAGGGAATGGTTAAAGTTATTAAATAAGTCATTATCTTTAAAAATACCTATTAGTTGCGATTTAAATTATCGTCCTGCATTAGGTGACTTAATAAATTTATGGAATATAGTAAAACCATATATAAATTGCTTTGACTTATTTTTATTATCTATAAATGATCTAAAAGAAATTTGTAAATTAGAAAATATTAATATATCAAAAAAAATGATAGATAAAATTATGTCAATATTTTCTTTAAAGTTTAATATTAAAAGGTTAGTAATATGCAGAAAAAAGATATTAGAAGATAATTCACAAGATAGAAACTCTTTAATGATTTATAAAAATGAATTATATAGTTCAAAAGTAAAAAATCATACACCTGTAGAGCACATTGGAGGAGGTGATGCTTTTGTAGGTAGTTTAATTAATGGAATATTAAAAAATAGAAATAATATATTGGATGAAGCTGACTTATATACTATTGAAAGTCAGAATTTTTTAGGTAATTTTTATTACGTCTAAATCTTGTTGATGGAATAGATTTTGTATAAACTTATCCATTTATCATAAAAAAATTAATTTGAATTTTAAATTTTCAACTATAATAATTATTCAGAATCTGAGTCAGCAAATAAATTGTCTTTTGATGGCTTTATATCTTCGTCTTCTATTGCATTTACTATTTTAGGAGTTGTTTCTTTTATTTTTCCTTCTTCATATGAGAAAGTTTGCATATTAGCAATATTAGTAATTTTTTTATAGTAACTTTTACGTGTATACCCTTGATTGACAAAAACTTTTAAGTTATCAACTATATCTATTATTAATGGTTGAGCTAAATGACCTTCTTGTTTCCTTAAAATTCTTCCAACTGATTGCTCAACGTTTCTACGTGATGTACTCAAAATTATAGTATTTAGGGAAGAAATATCTAGTGCTTCTGAGCTCATACTATAGGTTGAAAATATTATATCTGCTTCCTCAGCTGAATCTAATTTTTCTTGTTTCATACCACCAACATACTTACTTGTTGATCCGATATCTAATTCATCTACTTTATCTTTCATATAATTTAAGTGATCAATTCTATCACTTAATACCAATATTTTTCTAGCTTTATTTTCACGACATTCTTGAATTAAGCCAACAAGAAACTTATTTCTTTCAACTAACTCAACTATATTGCTAATCATTGTTGCAATTTGAGGCTCTTTTGTATATTTGTTAAATACTATTTGAAATTTCTCATGTTTCATATCAAATTTGTAAGTTTTTACTAAAATTTCTTGCTTAACGCTTGGTTTTTCGTAATATAACATTCCACCTATATAATATTCAAATACTTTCTCAAGTTTATCATTTCTAAAAGGAGTGCCAGATAAACCAATCATATAAGGTACACTAATTTTCCTTAATATTTGCGAAAACTTTTCAGCACTTAAATGATGACATTCATCAAAAATAATACATCCAAAGTCATCAAATATATCATCTGGATGACTATCCTTTAAACTTAAAGTTTGTAACATTCCTATTACAATATGTTTATCAACAGTATCAAATTCTTGTGCTTGTATTTTTCCAACTTTTGCGTCCGGTAAAAATTGCTCTATTCTATTTTTCCATTGATTTAGCAAAAATGTTTTATGAACAATCACTAATGTCTTTTTTTTTAATTCACTTATTAATTTACATGCAATTACTGTTTTTCCTCTTCCTGGTGGTAAACTAATAGTACCACCTTCTTGATTTTTAATTTTGGGAATTACTGTATTTATGACATTCATCTGATAATCACGTAAATCACCAGTAAATGTTAAATTTATATCATTACTTGACCCAAAATCTTCTAAATTAGGCTTCCCAAATTTTTGTAAGCCATAAAATTTTGGTAAACATAGTTTTATATCATTTTCTAAATATATCTTAAATCCTTTTGCAAACTTACCACGAGATCCTGGTATAAATGGTTTTACTTTTAATTCCTTTTTTATATTTTTTAAAATAATATCAGTTACTTCATTTTTACAAATTATATATCCTTGATTACATAATACTGATTGTTTCATATTAATATATAGTTTATTTTATTTAAATAATATTATTTCAATTATTTTATATATATATATATATATATATATATATATGTTAGACATCTTAAATAACAAATATTTTACTACAATGATGTTAGTATTTTTGATAATTTTTGAAGGTTTTAATTTCACACCTAAAGTAAAAAAGTCATTACAAAATTATTACTTTAAAATTTTTATATATAGTATTATAATTTTTTTGGCTGTTAATGACTTATCTTTATCTTTAATAGCATTAATTGTTTTGGTTTCTTTAGAAACTACTAATATTTTACCTAATAATGATGAAAATAATTCAAATACTCAAAATGTATCAGAGGATGATATTGCAAATACATTTGTATATGATGAAATTGATAAACTTAATATTGGCGATACAAATAATACCATTAATGTAATAAATCAAGATATAGATATTACTAATAATGATGTAGATATTACTAATAATGATGTAGATATTACAAATAATAACGTTAATATTGAGGATCATAACACAATAAGTAATGAAGTTAATAACACTAACTTATTAAATGAAGAAAATAATGAAATAAATATTACTGAAGTTAATGAAGAAAATAATGAAATGAATCTTACTGAAGTTACAGAAATAAATAATACTGAGGTAAATGAAAATAATACTGACAATAGTATTAATGTACACGATCATTCATATAAAAGTAGCAATGATCATGGAAATTATTTATATGGAAAAAAAAATGTAAAATACGAAAGTAACAAAAATAAAGCTTCTAGACCAAAGTCTAAATCTAAGTCAAAAAAAAATAAAATTCCAGTTCCTTTAAATAAAATTGATAACAAGGCTGTATTTAAAAGTGAATCTGAAGATGAAAAAGTTATTTCAATGCATGCCAAAACTCATTTAGAAGACGTTAACGATTATGACAATAATAATTTTTATAATGATGATGATTTAGAACATGTAGATGATAATGATCATAATTATAAAATTTGTACTGATCAAAATATAATTCCTCATAATGAAAAAAGTAATTACTATAGTTTTTAGAAATATTTTTAATATAAATTATAATATATATCTAAATAATATATATTATGACCAAATTAATATTAGCTTTAGTATTATTGGTAAGTCTGATGTTAACTTTAAAAGGAAAGTCAGAAAATTTTAAATTAAGATTTCCTAAAAATAATAATGTAAAATGTAAATGTAAATTAGATAAAAAAAATAAAGAAACCAAAAAGCAAATAGAAAGATTTTCAAATTATGATAATTCTGAACCAGAAATAAAGCCAAAGATTGACAATAGACATTACATAATTTATGATCCTCCAAATGATATTGTTACTGCTGAAAATTTTTATTTAAATAAAATTAAAAAATATCCATTAAGTCCTACTATTGAAAATACATTATATGATCCTTCAAATATAACAAGTTACGATAATATTGGGTTAAGTTCTAGCAAAATATTAGATGATAACTTTTCAAAAAATTTAGATTCACATAAATTTACATATGGTATTATGTATGAAAATTAAAATTTCTTCAATTAAATAATAATTTTTATAAAAAATTATAAAAATTAATATATAACAATTTATATTATGGAAAAATTAATTGAATCAATATCTATAGAATTAAATAATCTACAATTTAATTATGATGTACAATATAATATACAATATTTAGATGAAATAATTAATACAAATTATAACTTAAATGAATTAATAAATATTATAAAATATAATTTAGTTTTATCTGAAACTAATAAAATTATAAAATATTATAATAATTTAATTGATTTTACAAATCAAAATCTTATTTTTGATATAGAAAATAAAAGTAAACAAATTTCAAATTTACTATTATCAAATAATAAATTATTTTTTATTGACTATTTAGTATTCAAAGTTAAAATTAGTTTTAATAATGCATTGGAATATTTAAATGATGTAATTGATATTAAAAAAAAAAATAAATCAATTTTTTTAACAATAACTTTTTTAAAAAATATCAACTAAATATATAATGGAAAATATACCAATTA
>MDSY01015798.1_pt1 | contig 10138 bp, 4 predicted proteins | sample 811131 | NCBI WGS metagenome assembly MDSY01 (sample SAMN05326643, study PRJNA326480) | marine metagenome | isolation source: seawater | place: Atlantic Ocean: South West | collected 2010
TTAATCTTCGTGTAAACAGTAATAGGCATAAATAAAAAAGTCGTTAGCTTAATGGCTTATCTTGTTAACCCAGACGTGAATCGCATGGTTTCCTCGACTTTTAGTTCTCTGAAAATTAATTTGCGTTTGAATTGAGGGGATTGAGCAACGAAATAAGAACTGGATTGTGTGTAAGTGCCGGTCTGTCGCCTAATGAGCACTGGTAAAAATACGTAAACGGTTAAGTCGAAATGCTTCTCAATTTTTCTGAGATCCAAGAATCTTTCTCTAATTTAGACAACTACTTAGATCTATACTTTTATTTAGGTTCTGATCTAATGTTGAGTGAAAGAAACGTTAAATTTATCGTCGAATTTTAGCCAATCGAGATCGCATGATGACTGACATTATTAATCGCAATGGGGAGTCCATTTCTTTAGAAGATGAAAAGCAAATCATAGATACCATAAATAAATGGTTAGATAATGAGGTAAGAGCTAATGTTTTAGCCTTCGAGCATAAAGACGAATACCCTCATCTTATGGTTGAGCAAATGAAAGATCTAGGTCTCTTTGGTGCAACGATTAGTCAAAAATATGGTGGTATGGGTCTTCCTAGTTCCACCTACGCTAAAGTTGTTGCCACCATTTCTGAAGTTTGGATGTCTCTGACGGGTATTTTTAACTCGCATCTTATTATGGCAGCTGCGGTAGAAAGGTTTGGTACCGAGGCCCAACGAAACTATTACTTACCTAAGTTTGTTACCGGAGAGTTGAGAGGAGGTCTTGCTCTGACGGAGCCCGACTGTGGAACGGACCTGCAAGCTATTCGTACAAGGGCGGTAAAGCATGGTAACGATTATGTGATTAATGGAACAAAGACCTGGATTTCCAATGGAATTGAGGGGAATTGTGTCGCTTTACTTGTGAAAACGGATATTGAAGTAGAGCCAAGACATAAAGGTATGAGCTTATTCTTAGCGGAAAAATCTGACGGTTTTAATGTTGGAAAGAAGCTCAAAAAATTAGGGTACAAGGGTATTGATTCTGCAGAACTTATGTTCGACGACTATCATATTTCACAAGATAATTTAATTGGGGGCGAGGAAGGTCACGGTTTTCTTCAAACCATGGGTGGCTTGGAGTTAGGTCGAATTAATGTTGCAGCTCGCGGTGTGGGGGTAGCGAATGCAGCTCTCAAAGACGCGACGTCCTACGCTCAGACTCGAAGTACTATGGGGAAACCTATAGGTCAACATCAGGCTATTCAAACGAAACTCGGTGATATGGCGACGAGAAGTCACGCAGCTCGATTGTTGGTGGAAGATGCCGCAAATGCATACGACAGAGGTGACAGATGTGATATGGAGGCTGGCATGGCAAAATTGTTCGCCTCTGAAGCTGCTATGGAAAACGCAACCGAATGTATGAGGATTCATGGCGCATATGGCTATTCTGAAGAGTTGCACGTTGAGCGCTATTATCGCGACGCGCCACTTATGTGTATTGGGGAAGGCACTAATGAAATGCAACGTATTATTATCGCAAAGCAGTTAATGGAGCGTAATCCGGTCTAGATAAAACTGAGAGGCCCCAGTAAAAAACCGCTTTTCGGCTGCGTGTTGTCTGATCTGAGCTAAAAGCAGATTCTCAGAGTAGGTTTATCCCAATGTTTTAAGGCATCGATGGCATACACATCAATTTCCATTTCTGGCTCTCGCACATAAAGGATAAGTGGTCAGTTTAAGTCGAGCGTAGGCCTAAATCTGCTTATATTTGTACAATTAATGCATTTTGCAGTGACTGCTTTTAAAACTAACTATTTTGCTTAATTGAAACAAGCCCTCCAACTTTATCCTCTAATGCTGATCTTTCGCCAATCGAAAATTAATAGCCACCTTTGGCTATCGAAGACCAACTTGCCAAATGGATTTTGAAATGAGCAGGCAACGGCTGCTTCATAGTCTGCAGTTCTAAGCTACTAAAGTTGTTAACAAAAGCTCCTTAATTGATTTTCGGCGAAGTTCAACAGCAGGTTTTTAACCAAATGTCCTAGATTAAAGTTAACACGATGTAACGTACTTACCCAAAAAAATGACTAATTTGGGAATTAGGGTAATTAAATTTGATTAACATATTTCAGTCTGTTACAAAATGTGCCGAGTAATCTTTAAAACTGGAGGGTAATAGATGAAAAGTAAAAAAAGCCTTATTATCGGGGCTTCATTAACTGCGCTGCTTGCGCCAAACTTATTGATGGCAGAAGGAAGGCAAATCGAAGAGGTCATTGTGACCGCTGAACGCCAAGAAGCGTCCATTCAGGATACTTCTATTTCTATCACCGCATTTACCGGCGAATTCATGGACGATTTCGGCATTCGAAATCAAGAAGATTTACAAAACTTTGTTCCTGCTACAACCATTCAGCCTTACGACGCAACAGTGCGTGGCGTTGGTCGTAACTTCCGTGCTTTGGGCGGAGATCCCGGTGTAGCAACTTACATGAATGGTGTCTACTCAGAGGACCTATTGACCGCAACTGCAGCGACTTTCTGGGACGTAGAGCGTATTGAGGTTCTTCGTGGACCACAGGGCACCCTCTATGGCCGAAACGCTGTTGGCGGTGCGATCAACATTCTTTACAAAGAACCTACTGATGTTTTTGAAGGCGCTGTTAAGGCAATCGTCGGTAACTATGGAACCGAAGATTATTATGGTGCTTTTTCTGGCCCTCTAACCGATAAATTGTTGGGTCGCGTAAACTTTAGCTATCGCGATCGTGACGGCATAATCGACGAAATCGGTGGCTCTAATGGTCTTGGATCGGATGATTCAGATCTGGATGGTCTAGGTACGCAGAACATAGCCGTGCAATTGAAATGGTTGGTTTCGGATGACGTTACAGTTGATGTACGACACGCTTGGATGGGAATAGATAGACCATTCGGTGGCGCTAACGGTGGTGGTTTAGTCGTTTTGAACGAGGACGGCCAACCAAACCGTTCGACTGCGTTGGTTCCTGGTTATCGATTCATTGATAGAACTCAGACTGTTGCTACAAAGAATGACTTCTACAACCCAGGCACACCTGTTTACAGTTTTACTAATCCGGAAACGGGTGCTGTGCAAGAAGCGCAGACAAACCGCCCCGGCCTCGATTATGTTGGCGCTGCTGGCTTTCAAAATGCTATGGCATCACTGGATGGTTGGAACACAACATCAGACGAAAGCTTGGCCGCTTACAACGCGTGCGTTTTCCCCGGAGATATGAAAGGCAAAGATGTTTGCGCTGCCACTAACGGGTTAAATAGAGAGGAGTACGACACTAGTAATACTCAAGCGACGTTAACTTGGGATGCGAGTGACGCTCTGACTCTGAAATATATTTATGGCTTTAATGAGATTTCTTATCACCGCACAACAGACGATGACAATACAGCCAGTATATATCAAGATCGTCAGTTCTATGTGAATCACGAAGCTCGTTATAGCTCGCACGAAGTACAAGCTTTCTACGAAATCAACGATACTATGTCGGTGACATCCGGCGTCTTTTGGTACGACGCTACTATCGATCAGCGTGGAGATTATTACTCTGCAGTAGGCTCTGATCGTTTTCAAGAAGCTTATACACCTGGCGCAGGCAGCATAGGTTTCTTCTTTGGTGGAGCTCCAATGGCTACATTATTCAGTGCGAAGAATGGCTGTATGGTCGCAAATCCTGCCCCAACCTGCTCGCCGAACTATGCCTCTGAAAACAGCTTTGAGAATTTGAGTATCCTAGACAGTTCTAGAAACGATAATTTATACCTCTCACAATGGGGTGGAGACGACGGCACGGATCCAAATCTTGACGTGATTCATGGTCCACGCACAGTTGGCTCTGACCTGCTATATGCGACTCAGACAGAACGGAAAGCGTTCGCTGCTTACACACAAGGCGTGTGGGACTTTGCAGAAGACTTAACCCTGACAATTGGTGTTCGGTATGCGTTTGACGAAGTGGACGCTGAAGAGAATCTATGGCGTTACACAGAAAGTGATGGCCTTTTTGCATTTATGGCTGGCGGCGGTAACAACAATGTGCCGGGAGTAGCGCCTAATCGAATCCTTCAAAGCGATAATGTATATACGATAAATCTGCAGGATGGAAATTTCCAGACAGACGCAGATGGCAACGTAGTGAACGATGCTTATGGACAACCAATCGCTACCGATCGAGTAGTCAATGGCGGTCATCCAATAGCCGTTAGTGTTTATCGTCCGTTCACCCGAAAAGATGAAAAAGTGACAGGTAGAATCAACCTTGATTGGGATGTTACCGATGAAATGATGTGGTATTTCTCTGTTACATCCGGATATAGATCTGGAGGTTACAACTTAGTTTTCTTTAGTAATACTGCAGCTTATGACCCCGAAGAGCTTCTTTCCTATGAAATTGGTTATAAAACACAGTTTTTGGACAACACTTTACAGGTCAATGGTTCGTTCTACGTTTATGACTATGAAAATATTCATACGGTGGCTACTGAGGTAACCAGCTTGGGTGGCACTTCAACTTCTGTTCTTCCTGCACCGGGTGCAGAAGTAATGGGGATCGAAGCAGAAGTATTATGGTTGGCGACCGATGCGTTAACTTTAGGGGGTAACTTCAGTTACACACCTAACGAGTACACTGAAGATCTGAACATCCTTGATCCAGCACGACGTGATACTCCTACTGGTCTTTACCCACTTGCGGCGGCAAACACAACGAATGTTAACGGCAATCAGCTGCTGCAAGTTCCAGAGCTCAAGTACACGGCTTATGGTACCTATTCCATTCCACTAGCTGATGGAGCAAGTGTAAGTCTATCTGGTGTGTATAGCTTTACCGATGAGGTTTACTACTCTCCATTCGAGAACAAGAATGAAATGGCAGAGTCGTATGATCGGTTAGATGTTCGCGCTACCTGGACTAATGCAGAGGAAAACATTGTTGTTGCTGCATTCGTCAACAATGTTCTTGATGATGTTGCGGTACTTCAGGTGCTTAGGCATGGCGAGGATGAGCACTTTCGACAGACAGGCACAACCACTGCGCCACGTATGTTTGGTATGGAGCTAACCTATAAGTTAGGTGCTTACTAATCTTTAGAAAGACGGCAGAATAAATTCTGCGGTCCTAAAGAAATGTTTGATAACAAGCCACCCTAGGGTGGCTTGTTTCGTTTTGGTCAGCAGGTATTAATCTTGAAAATTCGCTAGATCCAGACTCTTAGGTATCGGGTTAGTTCCGCTACAAAAATTTCTTTTAAAAATAGATCGATGCTTTTCTGCTCGCTACTTGTATGCGCTCGCAATCTAGTCGTCGGATATCCGACAGTTTTTAGCTGTTCTTTGGTTTTCTTTTCGTTTCCTAGCCGGTGGCCGCACTGCGACTTTTACCTGATCGGGAATTTTTAGGTCTTACAGGTTTTCTTGCCTCTCGAATAAGCCCAACGCCGCTCTTTAGTAATAAGTACCTTGATTTAGCTCAAGACTCGATTTCATCTTTTTTCTATTGTTTAGTCCTGTGTCGTTGGTTAGCATCGCGCGATGAAATTTAATACAGATGACCTGCGTATAACCGGCATGGCAGAAGTGCTGCCACCCGAAGATCTTTTAGAAGAGCTGCCTTTATCAGATGGGGCTTCGACCTTGGTTTTTAATGTGCGCAAACAAGTGAGCGATATTATTGCTGGACGTGACAAACGCCTACTAGTTATTGCGGGTCCCTGTTCCATTCACGACCCTATTGCTGCTTTGGAATATGCTGCTCGTCTGCAAGCTCAAGCGACACAATATTCTGATCAGTTATGTGTTTTGATGAGAGTCTACTTTGAAAAGCCGCGAACCACTGTTGGCTGGAAAGGCCTTATTAATGATCCGCACTTGGACAATAGTTTCGATATTAATCAGGGCCTGCGAACGGCTAGATCTGTCCTTAGAGATATAACGGAGCTAGGCATCGCAGCGGGTACCGAATATTTAGATCCTATTACTCCTCAGTATATTGGCGATATTGTGGCTTGGGGCGCCATTGGTGCAAGAACGACAGAAAGTCAGATACATCGCCAATTGGCCTCAGGTCTTTCTTGCCCGATAGGCTTCAAGAACAGTACTTATGGTGATGTTCAAGTTGCGGCGGATGCAGTGAAAAGCGCTCAGCATCCGCATATCTTTTTATCTGTTATGAAGTCTGGTAAGTCTGCCATTTTTTCCACATCAGGTAACGAAGACTGTCATGTCATTTTGCGAGGTGGTAAAAAACCCAACTTCGATTCTGCTTCCGTTAAAGAGGCAGCCAAATTGTTATCAGACGGTAATCTAAATGACCGCCTTATGGTGGACATGAGTCATGCCAACAGCGCTAAAGATCATATGCGGCAAATGAATGTTTGCTCAGATTTGTCGCAACAGATCGCGTCGGGTGAAGATCGTGTTATGGGAGTGATGATCGAAAGTCACCTTGTCGCCGGCAAGCAAAGCCTAGGCACAGAATTGACGTACGGCCAAAGTATTACCGATGCTTGTATCGGCTGGGATGATACCGTTAGTTGTCTAGATCAGTTGGCCCGCGCAGTGGAAAAACGTTTAGTTTAGGCGCGCCCTGTTAAATCGGATTTCTGGAAAGCCGGATAGCATTCGGTGGAAGTCCTTATCGTAGTCTAAATAGTTTGGTGACTTCCTGAGGTGGCTTTTGGCGGAAGAGGGCTTTGATATAGACCGCCTGCCAATTGCTCACTGAGATCAATCAGCCTCTTGTTTTACCCAACCGTTTCGAAATAAAGTCTTCACTCCTCGCCGACGATCAACCTTGCTTCAATAACTTATCAATCTGTAAAAAAAAAGCCACCCTAAGGTGGCTTTTTATCTAGTACATAAAGTCTCCGTTTACCGGCAGAAGTAGCTCTGCCGCAACGTTTGGCGCTAGTAAGCGCCTAACTTGTATGTAAGTTCCAAGCCAAACATGCGAGGCGATGTTGTACCACCAGTCTGACGGAATTGCTCATCTTCGCCATGCCTTAGCACTTGGAGTACAGCAACATCGTCGAGCACGTTGTTAACATATGCCGCAACAATTATATTTTGCTCTGCGTTGGTCCAAGTAGCGCGAACGTCTAATCGGTCATATGCCTGCGACATTTCTCTAGAGTTCTCGAACGGAGAGTAATAAACATCATCAGTCCAGCTGTATACGCCTGATATATCAACGTTCGCTCCACCATCTAGCGGAATTGCATAAGTGCCGTAAGCTGTGTACTTAAGCTCAGGTACCTGCAACAGTTGATTGCCATTAATGTTCTTGGTGTTCGTGGCAGCATCTGGATAGAGCCCTACAGGAGTTTCACGTCGAGCTGGATCTAAGAGATTCAGGTCTTCTGTGTACTCGTTAGGCGTGTAACTGAAGTTGCCGCCTAGGGTTAGCGCATCTGTTGCAAGCCATAACACTTCAGCTTCAATGCCAATTACTTCGGCCCCAGGTGCCTCAAGAACAGATGTTGAAGTGCCGCCCAAGCTTGTAACCTCAGTCGCTACTGTATGAATATTTTCGTAATCATAAAGGTAGAACGATCCGTTTAGCTGAAGAGTGTTGTCTAGGAACTGTGCCTTGTATCCAAGTTCATAAGAAATCAATTCTTCAGGATCATAAGCGGCACTATTACTAAAGAATACTAAGTTATAACCACCTGATCGATAACCAGAGGTAGCAGACAAGTACAGCATAACTTCGTCGTTTACATCCCAGTCCAGGTTAATCCTTCCAGTAACCTTTTCGTCCTTCCTTGTGAAAGGGCGATAAACGCTTACAGCAATAGGGTGGCCGCCATTAACAACTCTCGATGTCGGAATAGGCTGCCCATAAGCATCGTTCATTACATTGCCATCTGTATCAGTTTTAAAGTTACCATCCTGTAGGTTGATGGTATAAACATTATCACTTTGGCCTACCCGGTCAGGCCTTGCAGACGGATCTGTTGGGTCGCCGTTTCCGCCCCCAGCCATGAATGCAAAAAGACCATTGCTTTCTGTGTAGCGGAATAAATTCTCTTCCGCATCTACTTCATCCCACGCATATCTGAGGCCGACTGTTAATGTTAGGTCGTCCGCGAAGTCCCATACGCCCTGAGTATATGCAGCAAAAGCAGTTCTTTCAGTTTGCGTCGCGTAGAGTAAATCCGATCCAACTGTTCGTATTCCGTGAATTACATCAAGGTCTCTGTTTGTTCCGTCGTCACCCAGCCATTGAGACAAGTATAAGTTATCGTTTCTGCCAGCAGAAAATAGAGTCAAGTTTTCAGCACTGTTCTCGGCGGAGTAATTTCTCGAGCACGAGGGTGCAGGAACCTCAACCATACAGCCATTTTTTGCGCTGAATAGTGTAGCCATTGGATTGCCACCGAAGAAAAAACCGATGCTACCTTCGCCTGGGGTATAAGCGTCTTGAAAACGATCGGAACCCACTGCAGAGTAAAAGTCGCCTCGCTGATCGATAACAGCGTCGTACCAGAACACACCTGAAGTTACTGACATAGTGTCATTGATTTCATAGAACGCCTGTACCTCATGCGAACTGTACCTTGCTTCGTGGTTCACGTAGAACTGACGATCTTCGTACATGCTAGCAGTGTTGTCATCGTCTGTTGTACGGTGATACTGAAGCTCATTGAATCCATAAATGTATTTCAGAGTCAGGGCGTCACTCGCATCCCAAGTGAACGTTGCTTGAGTATTGTTGGTATCGAACTCTTCTCGATTTAGGCCGTTGGTTGCAGCACAAATTTTGTCACCATCAATATCATCAGGAAATACGCACGCATTGTACGCAGCAACACTAGCATCTGATGATTGGTTCCAACCATCCAGTGATGCCATAGCATTTTGGAAACCCGCTGATGAAACATAATCAAGCCCTGGACGGTTTGTCTGAGCTTCCTGCACTGCACCCGTTGTTGGGTTTGTGAAGTTGACTACAGGAGTAGCTGGATTGTAGAAATCATTTTTCGTAGCAACCGTCTGCGTTCTATCAATGAATCGATATCCAGGAATCAATGTAGTGGATCGGTTTGGTTGACCATCTTCGTTTAAAACAACCAGTCCGCCACCGTTAGCGCCACCGAAGGGGCGATTGATACCCATCCAACTCGTTCTTACGTCTAGTGTAATGTTGTCTGAAATAAGCCACTTTAATTGGACAGCTATGTTTTCGGTACCGAGACCGTCCAAATCTGAATCGTCAGAGCCGAGTCCGTTAGGGCCACCGATTTCTTCGATAATTCCGTCGCGGTCGCGATAGCTAAAGTTTACGCGGCCAAGGAGTGTATCGGATATAGGACCCGAAAACGCACCATAGTAGTCTTCAGTTCCGTAGTTACCAACAATAGCTTTTACAGCGCCTTCGAAAACATCAGTAGGTTCTTTATAAAGAATGTTGATCGCGCCACCAACAGCGTTACGACCGTAGAGTGTGCCCTGTGGACCACGAAGAACCTCAATACGCTCTACGTCCCAGAATGTTGCAGCAGTAGCCGTCAACAAATCTTCTGAGTAAACACCTTGCATGTAAGTAGCTACGCCGGGGTCGCCGCCCAAGGCGCGGAAGTTACGACCAACACCACGTACTGTGGCGTCGTAGGGTTGAATAGTTGTTGCAGGAACAAAGTTCTGCAAGTCTTCTTGATTCCTAATACCGAAATCGTCAATGAACTCACCTGTAAACGCGGTGATGGAAATAGAGGTGTCTTGAATAGACGCCTCCTGCCGTTCAGCGGTCACAATGACCTCTTCAATTTGCCGTCCTTCTGCCATCAGTAAGTTTGGCGCAAGTAGTGCGGTTAATGCAGCCCCGGATATGAGGCGGTTTATTCGTGTCATCAGTTTACCCTCCAGATTTCTGATAAACATTAATTAACACGTACTAAAACTGTACGCAAACTAATTGGATTACGTGAATTTTTGGGCGCTGGGAAGAAAAGTTACATGTTAAAAAACCTAACGTTAGGTGCTTGTTAGACGAAATATGTAGTGTATTAATTGGGGGTAAGGTTTAAAAAAATAATTTAAACGAAGGATTATTAAAAACGTAGCTAATTTACAGCGTTTTGAGTTAATTAGGGGTGAGAGGCCCGTTGTGAAAA
>MDSY01125319.1_pt1 | contig 10137 bp, 6 predicted proteins | sample 811131 | NCBI WGS metagenome assembly MDSY01 (sample SAMN05326643, study PRJNA326480) | marine metagenome | isolation source: seawater | place: Atlantic Ocean: South West | collected 2010
CCTAAATTTTTAATTTGTTCTTTTAAAATTTTTGTTATTTCAGAAGGATTGATATCCATATTAAGCCTCTGTCATTAATTTTTTATATTTTTGTAATTTATTTTTAATAGAAGTATCTATCATCAAACTTCCTATTTGAATAACAATTCCTCCTATTAAACTTTCATCTACTTTTGGTTTAAATTTGATTGAGCCTTTTATGTTTGCAGAAATTTCCTTCTCGATGTCTAAAATTAGTTTTTCATCTATTTTTTTAGAGGAAGTAATGGTTCCGGATATTTCTCCTTTTTTTTGAGAAATTAACTTTAAAAATTCACCCACAATTATATCTAAAAAAAATATTCTTTTTTTTATTATCAAAACAGAGAAAAAATTTTTTGCTGTTTTATTAAAATTCATGAGTGTCAAAATTTTTTCAAATATTAGCTTTTGTTTTTCAACTGAATATGTTGGATTTTTTATGAAATTTTTAAATTCTTCATTAGAATTAAAAACTTTTGAAAAAGTTAACATATTTGATAAAACTTCATCTATTTCCTTATTTTCTTTTGATAACTCATAGAGTGCCAATGCATACCTCTGAGATATTTCTGATGAAAATGTTCTAATTTTACTCAATGTGTATTTCCCGTGTCGATTTGATTAAAGAATTTAGCAGATTTCGTATCATAGGAAAATGTTCTGTTCAAGTGTGATTGAAACCCAGTTTAACCAAAATTTAAAGGGTCAACATCAACCGTAAGTTTTATTTTTTTAGAGATATTAATTTTTTTCAGCATTTTACCCACCATTTTTTGAGCAAAAAGCTTGCTGTTAAATCTTATCAGCAATCTAGTTCTATATTTATTCTTAACTTTAAATATCGGAGAGCTGACAGGGCCCATAATATCTATGTTCTTAATTTGTGATAAATTTATTTTTATTTTTTTTGCTTCTATAAAACCTTCTTCCTCATTTTTCGAAGAAATTATAATAGCAATTAATCTTGTAAATGGTGGAAGATTTTTTTCTTTTCTTAAGAAAGTTTCTTCCTCTAAAAATTTTTCTTGATTATTCTCAAGTATGTTTTTTAAAGTTCTACCCGATGGCTCAAATGTTTGATATATGATAAGTGAGTCCTTACTGAATCTCCCTGCTCTTCCACTTAATTGATTATAGAGCTGAATATTTTTTTCTGTTGATCTTAGATCAAAACCCATTCCAGAAAAGTCAGCATCAACTACTACAATACAATTTAGGTTTGGAAAGTTGAATCCTTTGGAAATCAACTGAGTACCTACGAGTATATTAACTTTATTTTTTTCAATGTCTTCAAGCAAATTCTCAGTTTCATTTTTTTTGGATAGAAAGTCACTCGAAAGTATTTTTATTTTTTTTTCAGGGAATATTTGTCTTAATTCCGAGTAGATTTTTTCAACTCCTGGTCCATACATTTGAAATTCACAATTTACATTTGTTTTATTGCATTTGCGTTTTAAAATAACTTTGTAACCACAATGGTGGCACATAGCCTTTTTTAAGTGCTTATGAAATGTTAAATAAATAGAGCAGTTTGGACACTCTAATTTACCTCCACATTTTTTACAAATCACGAACGGTGCATAACCTCTTCTATTTAGAAAAAAAAGAACCTGTTCATTTTTATTAAGATATTTTTTAACTAAATTTAAAGTTTTTGTATCAATCCAAATATTTTTATTTTTTTTACTAAGATTTAAATTAATAATTTCAGCATTAGGTAATGAATAATTTTTAAATCTTTTCTTTAATTGAGTAAAATTATATTTTCCATTTTTAACATTTTTATAAGTTTCAAGGGAAGGGATCGAGGTAGATAATAGTATTGGAATATCCTCTATAGATGCCCGAGAGATAGCCATATCTCTCGCGTTGTACCTAATTCCTTCATCTTGTTTGTAAGACGAGTCATGTTCCTCATCAACAACTATTAAACCTAAATTTTTAAAAGGTAAAAATAAAGAAGATCTGGCTCCTAATATTAATTTTAAATTACCATTTAAAATATTTTGCCAAATTATTCTTTTGTTTTTTTTTGTTATTTTTGAATGCCAAAGTGCAGGCTGAAATCCAAAATATTCTTTAAATCTTTCATTAAATTGGTTTGTCAAAAAAATTTCTGGTAAAAGTACAAGAACTTGCTTATTTTTTTTTATCTTCTCTTTAATTTTCTCAAAATAAACTATTGTTTTTCCAGAACCTGTAACACCTTGAAGTAGAGTAACATTGAATTTATCTCCAAAACTATTTATTTTATCTAAACAATTTTTTTGTTCTTTATTTAAAAGAAATTTTTTATTTTCTATTATTTTGAAATCATTAAATTTATGAGGAGATTTTTTTAAAAAAGACTTGTCTCCTAGAAACATTTTTAAAACCATGCCTTTTGGCACTATATTATACAGAGAGAACCAGTTTATAAATTCTACCAAATTCTTACTAAAGGAAAATTTATTTATTTCTATTATATTTTTAATTTTAAACTTTCTATTAGTTTCTTCTTGCTTGTCCCATACAACTCCTATTTCTTTTTCTTTACCGAAGGGGACGGAAACTACTGATCCAATTTTTAATTTTTCATATTTGCCCGACAAATAGGTGTGTGGATGATCGAAGATTCTTGGGATAAGAACGGGTACTTTCATTAAATACTATATAAACAATTTACTAAAAATGAATAGGTCTTTTATCAACTGCTAAAGCAGCTTCTTTAATAGCTTCGGTATGTGTAGGGTGTGCATGGCAAGTTCTTGCAATATCTTCTGCGCTAGCTCCAAACTCCATAGCTAAAGCCATTTCGGCAATCATGTCTCCACAATGTGGTCCAATTATATGTGCTCCTAGAATTTTATCTGTTTTTGAATCTGCTAAAATTTTTACGAAACCATCAGACTCATTATTAACTTTTGCTCTAGAGTTTGCTAAAAATGGAAATTTTCCAACTTTATAAGAAATTTTTTTCTGCTTTAATTCCTCTTCCGTTTTCCCAACAGTTGCTACTTCGGGTGAAGTATAAATAACCCCGGGTATAACATCATAATTAACATGTCCTGCCTGACCTGCAAGAATTTCTGCTAATGCAATTCCTTCTTCTTCAGCTTTATGGGCTAGCATCGGGCCTTTAATTACATCACCAATTGCATAAATATTAGGTACAGAAGTTTGAAGTTTTTTATTAACTTGAATTCGTCCTTTACTATCCTTATTAACACCAATTTTTGATAAATTTAACCCTTCCGTATAGGGTTTTCTACCTACTGAAACTAAAACTTTATCACATTCTATATTTTCTTTAGAGTTAGTTTTATTGTTAACATAATCTACCTTTACTCCAGTTTTTGATTTTTTTACCGAAATAACCTTGCTTTCTAACTTAAATTTTATTCCCTGTTTAATTAAAATTTTCTTAAACTCCAGAGATATTTCCTTATCCATTCCAGGTACAATATGATCTAAAAATTCAATAACTGTAACTTCTGATCCCAGTCTTGACCAAACAGAGCCCATTTCAAGACCGATATATCCCCCTCCAATAATTATCAATTTATTTGGTACTTTTTTTAATGATAGTGCTCCCGTAGAGGAAACAACATCTTTTTCATCTATATTTATTCCGGGTAATGAAGTTGATGAAGATCCAGTTGCTATAACAATATTTTTTGAGTTGTAAGACTTCTTTTTTTCACCTTCATAAACCACTACATTATTTTTTGAAAATAAAACAGCTTTTCCCTTAATGTAAGTTACTTTATTTTTTTTAAACAAAAACTCAACCCCCTTAGTTAAAATCTGAACAGATTTGCTTTTATTCATCATAAGTTTTTCTAGATTTAGTTTTACTTCACCAGTCTCTATACCAAGGTTTTTAAAATTATTTTTTGCCTTATGATAAAGCTCAGAAGAATTGAGCAAACTCTTAGAAGGAATACATCCTACATTCAAACAGGTCCCTCCTAATGTACCTCTGGACTCAACACATGCTGTTTTTAAACCAAGTTGTGCCGCTCTTATCGCGCATACGTAACCACCTGGTCCTCCTCCAATAACTAAGAGATCAAATTGTTCTTCCATTTTAAACGTCTAAAAAAAGCCTTTTAGGATCCTCCAAAAAGTCTTTTACATTTTTGAGAAATGAGACTGCTTCTTTGCCATCAATAATTCTATGATCATAAGATAAGGCAAGATACATCATGGGCCTAATAATAATATCTCCGTTTTTAACAACGGCTCTTTCAATGATATTATGCATACCTAATACTGCGGACTGTGGAGGATTTAGAATTGGAGTAGAAAGCATTGATCCATAAATCCCTCCGTTGGTTACTGTAAAAGTTCCACCCTGTAGGTCTTCAATAGTTATTTTACCATTGCGAGATTTATCTCCTAGTAATGATATATTTTTTTCAATGTCTGCAAATGACATTTGATCTGAATTTCTAAGAACAGGAACTACCAAGCCTCTATCAGTTCCAACTGCAAAACTAATATTGTAATAATTTTTGTAAACTATTTCCTCATTTTGGATCTCTGCATTTACTGCTGGATAATTTTTTAGTGCTGCTATAGATGCTTTAACAAAAAAAGACATAAAACCAAGTTTTATTCCATATTTTTTTTGAAAATCCGATTGATGATTTTTTCTCATCTGTATAATTTCGTGCATGTCGACCTCATTGAATGTGGTCAACATTGCAGCATTATTCTGAGCTTCTTTAAGTCTTTTAGCTATTGTCAATCTTAATCTAGTCATTTTTACTCTTTCTTCTTCACCGTATGTCTCCCTTCTTCTGTTGGCAGCTGGTTTTGAGCCCATAAGATTGATTATGTCTTCTTTTAAAACTGTTCCACGTTTACCTGTTCCTTTTATGCTTGAGAGATCAATGTTTTGTTCTTCAGCTAACTTTCTAGCTGATGGCGATAATTGTTTTTTTGATTGAGATTTTCTTAAATCAATTTCTGAGTGTTCTTCATTTAAGATTAACGGGGCTTCCTCTTGTATATCGTTCAATATTAATGGTGTTGTACCATTAGTTGAAATTTTTTTAGGTTTTTCTTTAATTTTTTTCTTTACTGGTGTTTCAAATAAAGTCACCTCTTCTTTTTTTTCAGGTTTTGGAGGAGGGGTATATGTTTTAACTTTGTCTGCAGACTTTTCAGTTACTTCATTAGACACAGAATTTATGCTTCCAAGCAGACCTCCTACTTCTACAGTTTGCCCTTCGGTAACATTAATTTTTTCTAAAACACCGCTTAATGGTGAGGGTACCTCAACGTTTACCTTGTCAGTTTCTAATTCGACTATCGGCTCATCAGAGTCTACATTTTCTCCAACTGATTTTAACCACTTAGATACTGTTGCTTCTGTAACTGACTCACCCAATGTAGGAACTAAAATTTTTTCAGACATTTAATTTTTTCTAATAAATACCTTTTCTAATATTTCTTTTTGTTCTGCAAGGTGTTTATTTAGATTTCCTGTAGCCGGTGATGCCGCAGCATTTCTGCCTATATACTTAACTTTTTCGCCTTTTACTTGAATGATTTCTAAAGTTCTATCTATATAATATTTAGCTGTATTCCATCCGCCCATATTCATTGGCTCTTCTTGACACCAAAAAAACTTAGCATCCTTATATTTTTTTAGTTCTTTTCCAAGATGCTTCACCGGAAATGGATATAACTGTTCTATTCTTATAAAAACAGTTTTATCATCTTTTGCTTTCTCTCTCGCCTCTAATAAATCGAAATAAATTTTTCCAGAACACATCACCACCTGTCTTATATTTTTGTCTTTTTTTAATTTAATTAATTTATTGTCTTTCAATAAGGCACTATCTTTCAAAATTCTATGGAAAGAATTTTTTTTTGTAAAATCCTCAATATTTGATATACATCTTTTATTTCTAAGCAAAGATTTTGGCGTCATGACAATCAATGGTTTTCTAAAGTTTCTATGCATCTGTCTTCTCAAGGCATGAAAATAATTTGCTGGTGTTGTACAATTTACAACTTGTAAATTGTCTTGAGCACAAAGTTGTAAAAACCTTTCGAGCCTCGCTGATGAATGTTCGGGCCCCTGCCCTTCGTATCCATGGGGAAGAAGCATAACCAAACCACTTGCTCTTGACCATTTCGACTCACCTGAAGCAATAAATTGATCAATAACAACTTGAGCTCCGTTTGAAAAATCACCAAATTGTGCTTCCCATAAAACTAGGGTCTCTGGTTCTGATAAAGAATAACCAAATTCAAAACCTAGGACTCCAAGTTCAGACAATAGACTGTCTATAATTTCAAATCTTTTCTGCTTCTTTGATATATTATTAAGTGGAATATATCTATCGTGGTTATCTTGATTTCTGAGAACTGAATGTCTCTGACTAAAAGTTCCCCTACCAGAGTCTTGACCGGAAAGCCTAACTGAAAATCCATCATTTAAAAGAGTTCCAAAAGCAAGTGCCTCAGCAGTTGCCCAATCTATAGGCTGATTATCTGTAAACATTTTTCTTTTTACATCAAACAGCCTAACTAAAGTTTTATGCACATTGAATTTTGGTGGTATTGTAGTTATTTTTTTTCCTATAGATAATAAATCATCTCTATCTACTCCAGTGACACCTCTTCTATCTTGGCCTATCTCGGGCTTAAATCTAGACCATACACCATCAAACCATTTCATTTTTACTTTATAGTCCTTTGCTCCAATAAATTCCTTGTTTAAAAAATTTTTAAATTCTACTTTTTTATCTTCTGCTTCTTTTTGTGAAATTAATCCTTCGTCGATTAATTTTTTTCCATATATTTTTAATGTTGTTGGGTGTTCTCTGATTTTTTTATACATCAAAGGCTGGGTAAATGATGGTTCGTCTCCTTCATTATGACCAAATCTTCGATAACAAACCATGTCTATGACAACATCTCTTTTGAATTGTTGTCTAAATTCAGTGGCAATTTTAGCGCAATGCACAACTGACTCGGGGTCATCTCCGTTAACATGAAAAATAGGAGCCTGAACCATTTTAGCCAAGTCTGATGGGTAAGGCGAAGATCGGGCAAATCTTGGTGCTGTTGTGAAACCTATTTGATTGTTCACAATAATATGGATTGTACCACCAGTGTTGTGTCCGGGAAGACCTGACATTGCAAAACATTCTGCTACAACTCCCTGTCCAGCAAAAGCAGCATCACCGTGAATTAAAACTGGTATAACTTTTTTTCTATCTTTATCATTGTGAAAAAACTGCTTTGCTCTTACCTGTCCTAAAACAACTGGATTCACAGCTTCCAAATGAGATGGATTATCTGTTAGACTTATATGTACTAAATTCTTGTCAAACTCTCTATTAGCAGAAGCACCTAAATGATATTTTACATCTCCCTCAAAATCTTTCTTTGAAGTTATATTTTGTCCGAAAAATTCTTTAAAAATTGCTTTAAATGGTTTTTGCATCATGTTTGCCAGTACATTTAGTCTGCCTCGGTGTGGCATTCCAATTTTAACTTCTTTCACTCCTAAATGACCTCCTCTTTTGATTATTTGTTCTAACGCAGGTATCAATGATTCTGCACCGTCTAGGCCAAATCTCTTTGTACCGACAAATTTTACGTGTAAGAATTTTTCAAAACCTTCCGCCTCAACTAGTTTGTTGAGTATTGCTCTCTTTCCATTTTCTGTAAATTTAATTTCTTTCTCTTTTCCTTCAATTCTATTTCTTATCCACTGTCTCTCTTCAGGGTCTGACATATGCATAAATTCAAAACCTATATTTTGACAATATGTTTTTCTAAGAATTGAAATTATTTCTTTCAGAGATGCTCTTTGAATTCCTAAGGTTCCATCTAAAAATATTTTTTTGTTTAAATCTTTGCTGGAAAAACCGTAAGTCTCAGGTCTTAATTCTGGATGTTCTTCGCGTTCAAGAAGATCTAGTGGATCTAAATTAGATATCAAATGACCTCTTATTCTGTAAGCTCTTATAAGCATATTTGCTCTTACAGAGTCTTTGGCTGCATTTAAAATATTCTCGCCTTCAAAGTTTTCTTTTACATCTCCATTCTCTTTTCTATTACTATGTTTATGGCTTTCAGAAACAAAGCTTTTAAACTTTTTTTTTCGAGACCAACTTGGACCATTTGCATTTTTTAAAATTTTTTCTTTGTTATCTTTTAAGCCTTCAAAAAATTTTTTCCATTCTTCTGGTAGGTTATTAGGGTCATTTAAATAGTCAGCATAAAGTGTTTCCACAAATTCAGAACTATTGTTTCCTAAAAAAGAAGTTTTTTTAAAAATATTATTATCTTTATCAACAGACATTGTTTTTGAACTATACTATCATAAAAATTGAATATTCAAATTTTAAGTTTTGTAAAAAGTGTTTTGCCAATATCAGCTGGAGATTTTGATATAGTGATTCCAGCAGATTTCATCAATTCAATTTTATCTTCTGCTCCACCTTTGCCGCCCGATATGATTGCGCCAGCATGTCCCATCCTTCTTCCGGGGGGGGCGGTTAAACCAGCAACAAAACCAACAGTGGGTTTTTTTACTTTTGATCTTTTTAAAAATTCTGCTGCTTCTTCCTCGGCAGAACCTCCAATCTCTCCTATGATAACGATGGATTTTGTTTCATCGTCTCTTAAAAAAAGATCAAGACAATCAATAAAGTTTGTTCCATTTATAGGGTCACCTCCAATACCAATACAGGTAGATTGTCCTAGCCCATTTTGAGTTGTTTGGGCCACTGCCTCATAAGTTAAAGTCCCAGACCTTGATACAATTCCAACAGATCCTTTTTTATGAATACTACCAGGCATTATTCCAATTTTGCACTCGTCAGGTGTTATTATTCCTGGACAGTTAGGTCCAATTAATCTGCTTTTACTTTTAGATAAAGTTTTTTTAACTTCCATCATATCTAAAACTGGTATTCCTTCTGTAATACAAACTATTAATTTTAGTTTAGCATTTATAGCTTCTAGTATCGCTGCTGCCGCAAATTTCGGTGGTACATAAATCATTGTAGCGTCTGCTCCAGTTTTTTCTTTGGCTTCAATAACAGTATTAAAAACTGGCAAACCAAGATGTTTTTGTCCACCTTTTTTTGGTGTAACTCCTCCTACTAATTGTGTTCCGTATTTAATTGCCTCCTGAGAATGAAATGTTCCATGAGTTCCGGTAAATCCTTGACAAATAACTTTAGTATCTTTGTTAATTAAAACTGACATTTATTTTATAGCCTCAACAATTTTTTTTGCAGCATCGTTCAAATCAGATGCGGATAAGATTTTTAATCCTGATTTGTCTAAAATTTCTTTACCTTTTTCAAAATTTGTTCCTGCTAATCTTACTACTAGGGGGACCTGAATATTTGTTTCTTTTGCGGCTTCAATAACCCCCTGAGCAAGAATATCACAACGCATTATTCCTCCAAAAATATTGATCAAAATTCCTTTAACTTTTTTATCAGTTAAAATTAATTTAAATGCAGCCGTCACCTGTTCTTTTGAGGCTCCTCCACCTACATCAAGAAAATTTGCTGGCTCTTTTCCATACAATTTAATTATATCCATAGTAGCCATTGCTAACCCAGCACCATTTACCATACATCCTATTGAACCATTCAACTTTATGTATGCCAAACCAAACTTGCTTGCTTCAATTTCGGCTGGCTCTTCCTCATTCAAGTCTCTTAACTTTAAAATCTCAGGTCTTCTATACATTGCATTATCATCAAAATTCATTTTTGCATCTAAGCATAAAAGTTTTTTTTCTTTGGTTATAATTAAGGGATTTATTTCAATAAGTGATGCATCTTTTTTTATCAAAATATTGTACAAAGCATTCAATAAATTTTTTGCATCATTTTTTTGTTCAGAATTAAAAGAAAAAATTTTTATAATTTTTTCTATATCATCTGTTGATAAAGAGTCTTTAAGGTCAATTTTTGTAGTAATTATCTTTTCCGGATTTTCTTCCGCTACCGATTCAATATCTACTCCACCTTCTGTACTGCTTATAAAAGCAATTTTTGAGCTTTCTCTATCTATTAAACAAGATAGATAAAGTTCTTTTTCGATATCGTAAGCTTCTTGAACGTAAATTCTCTTAACTTCTTTACC
>MDSY01132329.1_pt1 | contig 10135 bp, 10 predicted proteins | sample 811131 | NCBI WGS metagenome assembly MDSY01 (sample SAMN05326643, study PRJNA326480) | marine metagenome | isolation source: seawater | place: Atlantic Ocean: South West | collected 2010
CTGGATGTGGAAGCGCAGTAATGCGTGTAGCTGACCAGTACTAATAGCTCAATTGGCTTGATTTATGCACTGAAAAAAATTTTAAAGTGATTTTAAAGATAATTGATATTTTATTTAATAACCCCAGCCTTAAAACAGTTGGGGTTTTTTTTTATATTATGAATTGTGTTAAAAACCTTAATTAAAAATCTTATCAAAACAAGCTATATCTGATGAGCCGTATTAAATAACAATCAAGCAGGCAAGATATTTGAGCTTTAATACATTCACTTTAGATTCAGTTATATGTAAATTCTAAAAAGCAAAGAAACTATCTATCAATAAAATTAGAGAAGCAACAAAAGCAAGAGTTTGTATTAATATTTGGAAATACTTTTCACTAAACTTTTTAACCAAAAAATTACCGGTTATAACACCAATCATACATATTATAAGATTTATCAACAACCTTTCAAAATCTAAAATTAGATTAAACAATAATAGAAATAAAATATATTGGAATAAAGCTAAAAAAAAATAGAAAAAAGTAATGTTATATCGAGTTTGGTTTTTTTTTGTAATTAAAGAAGATAGAAAGAGTGACAGCAGAGTACCACCAGAGTTTGTAAATCCGTGAATCATTCCAACTATTAAAAGAAAATATTTTATGGTTAAGTTCGAAAAAGCTTTAAACAAAAAATTAAATTTTAGTTTTATATAAAGAGAAAGTAAAATAACTAATGAAACTATGATTTTCAAATTTATTATTTCATTAAAAAGTTTTAAAAAAAATAATCCTATAAAAATTGAAGGGAGACATATTATAAAAAAATATTTTTTTATTTTACTATTTATTGAAAATTTTTCATTATCTTTATAAAATTTAAACACAAACAAATTTAATAAGCTGGTTAGAATTGAGATAGGGAGTAAAAGCGAAAGTGCATCGGGTAAGCTGTAATGAAGCATTAACAACGAAGGTGTTCCAACCACCAAAACACCAACACCTGCTACTGATTGTAAAACAACCAAAATAAGTAATAAAAAACTGATCATATCGATTTCTGACATTGCTTACTATAAACTTTCTAAATCTTATTTATTAAAAATTAAAAAATAAATGTTATTTTAAATTCTTTATACACATTTAATTTTATTTTTGATGAAAAAAATATTGCCCTTATGATTAATCAAAATTTAATATAAAACATATATATGGATTCTAAAATTATTTGGTTTACGGGCTTGTCTGGAGCTGGAAAAACCACATTATCAATAAATTTATATAAAAAATTAAAAAAATTAAAATTTAAAGTCAAAAAAATAGACGGTGATATCTTTAGAAAAAAGAAAGTTAGTGTTAAGAGTTTCACGAAAAAAAATATAATTGAAAATAACATTCAAATAATAAATTATATTGATAAAGTTAAAGGTCACTATGAGTTTATAATAGTATCTGTTATATCTCCTTTAATAAGGACAAGAATGTTAGCTAAAAAGAGATTTGGTAAAAATTATCATGAAATTTATGTAAAATGTAGTGTTAAAGTATTGGTGAAAAGAGACACAAAAGGACTTTATAAATTAGCTGATCAGAAAATAATAAAAAATTTGATAGGTTATAATTCTAAAATAATTTATGAAAAATCAAAATACAGAAAAATAATTATTAATACGGAAAAAAATAATATAGAAAACTGTATCAATATGATTGAAAATAAAATTCTTTAAAATATATGATTAAAAAATTTGATTGGAAAAAAAAAACAGCAATTTATATAGGTAGGTTTCAACCATTTCATGAAGGTCATAAAGAAATATTTTTAAATACTCTCAAAAAAAATTTTCAAATTACAATTCTAGTAATGGACAGCTTTGGTATTAACAAAAAAAATCCATTTAAATTTAATTATGTTAAAAAAGAAATCAATAAAATTTTAAAAGAGTACAAACACAAGTATATTATAATAAAAATTCCAGTGGTCTCCGAAGTTGTTTATGGGAGAATGGTAGGTTATAAGATAAGAAATATTAAATTATCTAAAAAAATTGAAAAGATATCTGCAACACAAATAAGAAAAAAAATTTTCGCTAAATGAGAAAAATTAAAATAATTTGTACATTGGGTCCAGCTTCATTTAAAAAAAAAGTTTTACAAAATTTAAAAAAACAAAAAATTGATATTTTTAGAATTAATCTTTCTCACACAAATGAAAATCAAATCGAGTCAAGAATACTTTATCTTAAAAAAAATAATATTAAAAATATTTGCCTGGACTCTGAAGGCGCTCAAATCAGAACAACCGCATGTAAAAAGAAATATTTTCTAAAATTAAATAAGATAGTTAATATTTTCAATGATGATAATTTTAGTAATGACAAAAATATTTCTATGTATCCTAGTTTTAATATTTCTTCGATTAAGAAAGGTACTAAAATTTATATTGGATTTAACAATTTATGCCTCGAAATTAAAAAAATTAACAAAGATAAAAATTATTTAATTGGTAAAGTTATCAAGAGTGGTTTTTTAGAATCAAAAAAAAGAGTACACATAAATATAAATATCAAACTACCCGCATTAACTAAGAAAGATATTTATGCTTTTAAATTGTCAAAAAAATATAATATTAATTATTTTGCTATTTCTTTTGTAAATTCACATCATGATATTGAAGACGTAAAAAAAATTGTTGGTTCAAAAGCTTTTATTATTTCTAAAATTGAAACTAAAAATTCCCTATCTAATTTGTTACGAATTACAAAAGTATCAAATGCTTTGCTCATTGATCGTGGTGATCTCTCGAGATATATCCCGATTGAGCAGATACCTATTGCACAAGAACAAGTTATAAAATTTACTAACAAACACAAAAAACCAACTTATGTTGCAACCAATTTGTTAGAAACTATGATTAAAGAAACTCAGCCCACAAGAGCAGAGAGTCACGATATATATTCTACATTAAAACAGGGCGCAAAAGGGTTAGTTCTTGCAGCAGAAACGGCCATTGGGAATAATCCTGTAGGTTGTGTTAAATTTTTAGAAAAAAGTATTAATAGTTTTTTTAAAAAAAAGAAAAAATTAATTGGATAAATGAATAACATTAATTATTTTCCTTTAAACAGAATTTCTGAAAATATCATATTAATAGATGGAATTAGTAGAACTGGTAAATTATTATTAGGTAGTTTGATTGCATCCTTTGATAAAATGGAACATCTGGAGATGGGAGAAAATTTTGAGTATTTGTTACCTGCTGTTAAATTAAAAAAAATAGATATTGATTTTGCAAAATCTTATTTAAACAATTATTTAAACCAATTAATATATAATAAATATATTTCTCGAAATGTAAATTTTAGACCAAATGATAGGACTGGAGTAGGTACAAGTAAAAACCCAAAAATTTATTATGATCGGTTGAAACTAGCAGAAGGGGACCAGGTGATACAATTAATAAAAAAACAAAAAAATTATCTACCTTTAATAACTCATGACATAGCGATCAACTTAGATATCTTAAAACAGATGAAAATGAATTTTAAGATAGTGGAAATTATAAGAAATCCAGTAGATACAGTTTATTCTTGGTATAAAAGAGGACTAGGCGATAGATATGGAAATGATCAAAGAATATTCACTTTATTAATTAAAAAAAATAATAAAAAATATCCGTGGTATAATTCACTCAACGGTTACAGCCATAAAAAATATAATTCATGTGAAAGATGTATAGAACATATCATTAATTTAAATAAAAATTCGAATTTAAATTTAAAAAAAAATAATTTAAACAAAAAAATATTAATTACAACTTATGAAGAACTAACTACAAATACACATAAGGAGTTAATAAGGATTTCTAAATTTCTAGGTTCAAAAACAAATAAAAAAACATTGGAATTTATTAAACGTGAAAATTTACCACTAAAAAATAACCTTTTAGAAACCAACAAATCTTTTAATCAAAAAATTAATATAATCAAAAAAAAATGCTCAAAAAAGATGTTTGAAAAACTGATGCAACTTAATACAGACTATAAAAATAATTTTTACAACCTTAAAGTATTAAAATAAAAAATAATCACAAGTTTACAATTTTAATGAATTTTTACTTTACTAAATTATTTTTTAGTATTTGAACTCAAAGTTTCATAATTGATTAAATTTGAGTTATTATTTTTAATTTGATGCATTAGAGATCTCTCAAAATTTTTTTGATCTTTATTTAGACTTGAAAATTTTAAAACTGTATTTTTCCAAAACAACTTTTTATCATAATCCATTCTTATATTTGACCAATAAATTAATGGCATTTTAACCCTTACAATAACAAGAAAGATATACCAAAATATTTTAGCTTTATCTGTTTGAGATTTATTTAGTTTTTTTATTGTAGGTATTTTTGCTAATATTTCTTTATATTCTGTGATAGATTTTGGTTCTATACAAAATCCTAATCCAGAATAAAATGTATCACCACATATTATTGTTGGTATAGATTTTGCGGGGTATTCATACCCTGCTGAACCATGAGAGGTTATTGATAAACTTATATAATCTATTATTGAACTTACATTATAATTTTTAGGAAATAATTGAATATGTGTGTCTTTATCTAATATACATTCTGCAAATATTTTATCAGTTGTTACCTTTAAATTATAAAATTTTTCACTTGGATGTGATTTTACTATAAAATTTATATTTTTAATTTTTTTAATGATTTTAAGAGTTTGTTTAAGCCACTCGCTATCATTTTTAAAAAGATTCCAGGAATTTGAAAAATTTCCATCTGTCATTTCATGTGATAGGATCAAAACAACAGGGTTGGAGTTTTTAAAATTAAAATAAGAATTAAAGACTTTTATTGACTTAAAATTTTTATATATTTTTTTTTCTAATTTTTGATGAACCTCTTTTCCAATAATATTATTTTTATCATTCGTAAAAAAAAGTTTTATTGATTTTTTAAGGATTATTTTTTTATATTTTTTTTCCATTTCATTAAAAAGCTCATAAGGAATTTTGTTTCGACCAACATTCCGCTCTTTAAAATTTTTATATAATTTAATACTCACCTCATCGATATTATTTTTAGCGATAACTTTAGCCTTATGTTTAAGAGCTTGCTGAGAAAGAATCCTGTGGGGAAGGTATTGTTTTTCACTTTGTATCCAATATTTAGGTTTTAGGTCTTTTAATAATTTTTCCGATTTATCAATATAGTAAAGTGAATCAGCAAAAAAAATAATAATTTTCCAGTTAACTTTAGTGGGTGGCTCACCAACAAACCTCACGTAATGCTCATAAGTTGTTTTTCCTGCGTCAATGCCCTTAACTCTGAAATTTAAAATTTTTCCAATATTATTCATTTTAGATAAAACAAAGAAACTTTTATAAAAGTATATCAATCTTGAGATGATATTTGAGTCATCTATTATTTTGATTTCATTAATTCCAAAACTTTTCATAATCTCAGTGCTAAAAATATCTCCACGTCTTATCAATCCAACCACATCATAATCTTTATTTTTGCTAAGTGTACTTGCAATAATGCATGACCCCAATGTATAAATGGGGTGATTAATTATACTTTCTGCAATAATTTTATTCCTTTTTACTTTCAGTACATTTTTTTTGATAATATTATTTTTATTTATTTCAAGAAATTTTGAAAAATATTTATTTTTGAATGAATGCTCATTAACTTTAATGCCTGATTTTAAAAATTCTAATATATCTATTTCATTTAAAAAAAATTTAAAAAAATAGTTATAATGCAATCTTAATTTTTTAAGCTCAGAATATAAAAAAATAAAAATGCTTAAAAAAAGTTTAAAAAAATAATTCAATTTAATTCCTATAATTAATTCTATAAATGACTATCCCAGGTTTAATAAGAAACGCATGATGCCTTTTATTTAATAGAGTACATAATGTTTTTCTTGATCCAGACATATACTCAAAAATAATAATACATTTTTTTGGTTATATACTGGTTAGAACATATATCCAGTTATTGTTTAGAGATTTTAAAATATAACTGTTCATTTTTTGAACGTTTATCGTATCTAATAAATATTTACAACTATTGTAATGCAAATGCACACGTTGAATGATTCAATATATAATAATATTAATAATGAACTAAATAAAGCAAAATTATTTGCTTCACTATATTTTTTTAATTTACATTGTTCAAACTTTGAACATATTATAATAATTTTATTATATAAACAAATTTATAAATATATATAAACTAAACAAATGATTTATAATAATCTAGTAACACTAAAAATTTCTAAATCTTTAAAAAATAGATGGGTGTTTAATTCTTATTTTAGCTCTCTCTCATGATCTCAATTCAAAATAAAAAAAAATTACTTCTAGATACTTACAATTTATTAGATCGAAAATATTTATCTAAGTTTGTTTATTTACTATTTTTATTAATCTCTGTATCTATTCTGGAAATAATAGGAATTAGCTTAATACCTATTTTAATAAGTTTACTTTTAGATCCAAAATTAATATTGGAAAAGTTATCTTTTTTATCTAAATATTTTGATTTTTACCAATTAGGAAATTTAGATAAAAAGACTTTAATATTATATTTTTCATTATTTGTAGTTTTTTTTTATGTCTTAAAAAATATATTCTTAGCATTTGTAGTTTATATGCAGGGTAACTTTTATAGAACTATAAAAAAAAATTTATCTAACAAAATATTTAGTAATTATCTTTCAGCAGATTACTCCTTTTTTTTATACAGAAATTCATCAATTACGATTAGAACAGTTCTTATAGATGTTGGAAATACATCTCTTCATATATTAAATATAATTAATTTATTAAGAGAGAGCTTAATCTTAGCATCAATAGTAATCTTATTGTTAATAGTAGATTATAGGATAGCCATAGGATTATTATTTTTTTTTGCTACTTTTACCTACCTTTTTTATAGCTTTACACAGGGACAGCTTTATGAAAGATCCAAAAAACTTCAAACTTTACAATCATCTTTATTAAAAACTATCACAGAAACAATAGGATCAATAAAACAAATAATTTTATCTAATGTTGGTGATAGCCAACTCAAGGAATATAAAGAATGTATTACTCAGCTTGAAAGAGGAAATATAAAAAATTACTTTGTACAAGCTTTACCAAGGTTTTTTCTTGAAGTTTTAACTATTACTGCTTTAGTTTTTGTAATTTTAATTTTTGTTTTATTAGACAGAGAAATGAAGGGGTTAATACCATTTTTAACATTAATTACTATTTCTGCTTTAAGGTTGATGCCAGCTTTTTCTAGTATTAGCACTTTTTTAGGCACTTTAAAAACTACATTGCCCTCATTAAAACATTTAATCAAAGAAAATAAATTTTTAGAGATAAAAGTAAAAAATAAAAATAAAATAAAAATCAAATTTAATAAAGAAATTGAGCTAAAAAATATTAATTTTACATACCCCAAAACAACTAAGAAAATATTAAATAATTTTAGTATAAAGATTAAAAAAGGCGATAAAATTGGAATAATAGGTGAATCAGGTCAAGGAAAAACAACTCTATTAAATATAATATTAGGACTTATCCAACCCACAAGTGGATTTTTGTTGGTGGATAATAAGGTGTCAAATTTTATTAATCATTTTTGGGGTGATGCAGTTGGATATGTTCCTCAAGAAATATTTTTATTAGATAATACTATTAAAAAGAACATTACCTTTGGTCTTGATAAGGATAAAGTTGATATGGTATTAATGGAAAAAGTTTGCAAAGTTGCTCAAATTTATAAACATGTTCAGAATTTACCAAAAAAATTTAATACTATAGTTGGAGAACATGGCCACAATCTCTCTGTAGGACAAAAACAAAGACTGGGTATAGCAAGAATCCTTTATAGAAAACCTAAATTAATAATTCTAGATGAGGCTACTAGCTCATTAGACTTTAAAACTGAGCAAAAATTTATTGATGATATCTTTAATATTGATTCAAATATTACTATAATTTTTGTTTCACATAAGATGAGTGCTTTAAAGAACTGTAAAAGAATATATAATTTGTCTAAACACAAGTTTATAAAACAATCTTGATAGTTATAAAAATATAATTCAAAATGGAAAAAATACTTATTTTCACAGCGACATATAATGAAGTAAAAAATATAGAAGAGTTAATTGCTGGAATTAAGAATAACTGTAAATATGCAGATATTCTGATTATAGATGATAATAGCCCTGATGGGACAGGCATTTTACTTAAAAAGATAGAACAAGAAGATAACAGTCTTAAAGTCATCATACGAGATGGAAAACTAGGACTCGATACAGCCCATAAATTTGCTTATGAATATGCTTTATCAAATAATTATCATTATTTAATTACTATGGATGCAGATCTTTCACATAATCCAGAGGAAATACCAACTTTTTTAGAAAATATTTATGACAATGATTTTGTTTTAGGATCGAGATATATGGTGGGTGGCAAAAATAAACTAAATCTATTCAGATTTTTGCTAAGTTTTTTAGGAAATAAATTAATTAAATATTTATTAAGTCTTAAGTGTACTGAATTTACATCTTCATATAGGGCTTTTAATCTAAAAAAAATGAAAGATTTTCATATGGAAAAAATAAACTCAAAAGGTTACAGTTTTTTTATGGAAACAATATATCAAATAAACAAACAAGGGTTTAAAATTATAGAAGTACCAATTATATTTGAAGTTAGATTGCAAGGTGAGTCAAAAATACCTAAAGTTGAAGTATTTAGAACTCTATTAAATATTTTTAGGTTATATTTTTCAAAATAAAAATATTGTGAAAATAAAGAAAATAATAAAAAAAAAAAAAAATGCTTTAATTTTTGGTGTGAGTGGCCAAGATGGAGCGTATTTAGCATCTTATTTATTAGATAAAGGTTACAAGGTGACTGGAACTACGAGAGACAAGTCTAAAAAAAATCTATCAAGACTAAGTCGGCTGGGAATATTTAGAAAAGTTAATATTCGCAAAGGTGAAGCAACAAATAACGCATTTTGTAAAAAAATAATTAATGGACAAATTAATGAGATATATTATTTAGCTGGAGACTCATCAGTAGTAAGATCGTTTGATCATCCACAACAATCTTTACAAAGTAATACTATCGGAATTTTAAATATTTTAGAAATTATAAAAAAAAATAAACTTAAAACAAAAGTTTTTAACTCAGGTTCAGGACAATTTTATGGGGATAATAAAAAAAACAAATATCATTTAGAATCTAAAATAGAACCTCAAAGTCCATATGGCGTTTCAAAAGCAGCAGGTTATTGGCTTACAAAAATTTATAGAGAAAAGTATAATTTATTTTGTTGCACGGGTGTATTATTTAATCACGAGTCGGTCTTAAGATCAAAAGAATTTGTTACAAAAAAAATAATTGATACAGCCAAAAAAATAAAAAAGAATAAAAATATTAAATTAAGGCTTGGGAATATTAATATTTATAGAGATTGGGGTTGGGCTCCAGAATATGTAGAGGCATTTTGGCTAATGTTGCAAAAACAACGGGTTGAAGATTTAATTATAGGAAGTGGTACTGTGCACAGCCTCAAAGAGTTTGTAGTAGAAGTTTTTAAATTACAAAAAATCAATAAAAATAATTTAGTCTCAAATGTAAAACAATTTAAAAGAAAACTTGATATCCGGGGCTATAAGGCGGACATCTCTTTAACTAAAAAAAAATTAAATTGGAAACCAAAAACTTCATTTAAAAAGATTATTTATAAAATGGTCAATGATGAATTATATTAAGTTACTTTTTTCAAATAATAGCATTCTTAGAATTCTACAAAAAGATGAATTTAAGAAATATAAGTTAAGTGGTAAATGCTTAGAATTTGGTGCAAATCATAAAATCCAAAGAAATTTCTTATATAAAGATTCTAATGAATATAATATATTTTATTCAAATATTGATAACAAAAATAAATCATTTATAAAAATTAATCTTATTAAAAAACTTGTCCATAAAAAAAAATATAAAAATATAATAATTTTTAATGTTTTAGAGCATTTAAGTGAGGTTAATATTGCTCTTAAAAACTTGAATTTATTATTAGATTCTAAAGGAAAAATATTAGGCTCAACACCC
>MDSY01095136.1_pt1 | contig 10134 bp, 5 predicted proteins | sample 811131 | NCBI WGS metagenome assembly MDSY01 (sample SAMN05326643, study PRJNA326480) | marine metagenome | isolation source: seawater | place: Atlantic Ocean: South West | collected 2010
AGCATACTTTCTACTCAACATAGACTCATCATTCATAAATCTACCCAATGTACCAGAGATACCATTAACTACAATAGAACAGTCAGCTTGTCCTTCTAATAGTAAAGTACCAGAAATTACAGGAGTTGTTTGTACTGTAAAGATTTCTTCATTGGATTTCAGTACTCCCTCAACATTCCTAAGAGTAATGATTTGATTTTCTTCATCATAATCAGTAACAATAGCAGTTGCAAACTTATAATCTGGAGTTCCTTGATATACAGAATATTCAGTATTAGGAGCAAAGACAATACCAGAACTGGTAAGCTTAATGATTGCCTTGGTTTCAATCTGTAATTCTGGTTTCAGAGATCTATCTGGTGAAATGTTTCTACCAGGATCTGTAACTTTAACTGCTTTAATTTGCCCAATGTCTTTGGTAAGAGGTAGATACTTACCTTCTGGATCTACAATACTTACCACAGGTTCAACATAACCACTACCTCCATTAGTTACATTTACTGATACTACACTACCATTACCTTGTTGATCTATAGAAACTGAAGCAGTAGCACCAGAACCATTACCCGTTACATCAGTAATAATAGCAATAGGATCTTCATATCTACTTCCCCCATAGCTAACTGAAATGGTTTCTACCTGAGTTCCATTCATAGAACTCACAGTCACTCTTGCTCTATCAATTTCCTTCTTAATAATACCTCTAATCACTGGTAATGTATTATAACCAATACCAGGAGATAATACATCAACTTCACATACTTGATTGATAATCTGAGTAGCTGGAGTGCAATATTTAATGTTAGGATCTATACCATGAGGCTTGAGTGTATAGAAAGTAAACTGACTGGTTGTTAGTTGAGAACCCCATACAACTATAGGAATATCAGTATAACCTTGACCACCACTCTGAACTGTAACCTTGGTAACCTCTCCCCCTTCTAAATCACCAGCTTCATTCTCCACCAATGGAGAAACCTCTGCATAGAATAAAGCACCAGTACCACCTCCACCATAGAAGGTAATGTAGAAATCTTGAGCATATCCACTACCTCTAAGCTCATTTCCATCTGCATCAGTAGAAAATACCAAACCCTCCACTTCATTAGTGGTTGGATCTATAGTAGGAGTAGCAATAGGAGCAACAGCTGTTCCAACTTCATAAATCACATGTGAAGCATTAACTTCATCATAAAGAGAGTTACTAATATTTACTATGTCTCCCTTGAGTAGATTATGAGGTACAGATGTAATAACTGTATATAAAGCTCTGGAGTCATTAATAACAGGACATCTATCAGGAAGCTCACTGGGACTATCATCTCTTATAACTTTCATAGAATAAGGAAGCCCCTTCTTCTTAATAAGAGCAGTATCATAGGAGTCCTTAATAACAACATTTCCTGCTGCATCTAATACTTCCTTCAAACCAGGAGCACTAATCTCAAACCTTAAAGTATCTCCAACATAAAAATCATCATAGTTATCAAACCATAGCCATCTCTGCTTAGCACTTTCAGATACATTATAGATAGGATTAGGATTACTTCCTCCTGAACCATCAGGAATTATATCCAAAGAACCTTCACCAGGAATAGTACCAATAGGACTGGTTATAACCCACTGACTAGTACCATTATTATCTGTATAATAAACATGTAACTTACCAGTTGAACATGACCACCAGAGCATACCATCACTTACAGGAATGGTCTGAGCTGTATCCACATAAACAGGAGCATCTGGAGATATTAAAGTGGTAACATTAGCAGAATAGATAGAGTCAGCAGCTCCAAAAGTACCAGCAACAGAAGATGTATGAGTGGTTGTTTCGTCACTACCACCAATAATAGAAGAATAACTACCAGTTGGATCAGTGGCTACCCATTCAGATCTGATGTAATCAGTGGCTGATAAGTTATAAATTGCATTTGTATTCCAAATATAAAGAATACCTGTAGCAGAAGACCACCATAAGTCTCCCAGTTGATTAGGATAACCATCTTTCCTTTGAGTAGGACCCCTATTAGCAATACTAATAGTATTACCTTCCGCTTGATGATATACTTTATTATTGGCTGTCCATCCTGACCTATAATAAGACTGAGGACCATAATCAATAGCACCATTCATTGGTCTGGTACCAATTGGCTGAGTACATACCCATTGACCTAATGACCTTATACACTCCTGACCAGCTTCCATATATGAAGCCTTACATCTAAAGAATACATAGAATCTACCAGTATTAATAGACCACCATAGATCTCCATCAGAAGCTGTATCTTCTGGTGGTTCCTCACTAGAAATATACAGATTAGATCCTACTGTAGGAATTCCTCTTATAGTGATAGTAAGATTTTCTTCTAGCTCTAAATGGAAATATCCATCTTCATCTAGTAACCATTCCCCTCCACCCAAATGTAGGTATCCTTCTATGGCTTGCTTAATCTTCATAGCACCATGATCAGCTACTGTATCATACAGTGACTCCTGATCTTGAATTATCCAAGTATATCCTTCTGTGGTACCATCACTAACACAAACTATAACCTCTCCTTTGGTTACCTTTTCTCCTGCTATACCAACCCAACCCACAGTTCCTTCACCTGGATCTGGAGCCTTAGCAGTCCTATTCTTAGAAGAAACATAGAACTGACCTACTACAGGAGTAAAAGGAGGATCCTTCTTTACATTAACCTCTCCCATAAAGGCATTCATACCAATAGCTCTTACAACAGCTAACTTTCCTTCATCATCATAAAATACATCACCAGGTTGAATTAATCTCTTGGTATCTGTTTGAACAGTTAATACTCTTGTTTCATAGTTATAATTATCTGGATCATCAGCAAAGTTAAAAGGATCTACATTATGTTTTCCTAATACCTGAGCAATAGATTCAGTAGTGGTAGTAATAAGAGTATCAGGCACAAAGGTAAAGTCTGGCTTTACCATCATATCAAGCTGAGGGCTATATTCCCAATAATTAAGATCAATCTTTTGTTTATGGGAAATCAACTGAGTAGCAATAACAGAACCAAAGGAACGCACTACATTTTCTCCTTTAACCTGAGATACTATACCTTCAGCTCCTGCTCCTCCCGTACCTGCATCATCAAAGTATGCTAAATCTCCTACCTTACTTGTAGAAGGATATCCACTTATTACTTCAATAGAAGATACACTGCCTGTAGATACATCAGCAATCTCAACCTTTAATTCATCCTTTGTCTCTTCCAGATAGGGATTTCTAAATCTATTAATCTTAGTAAAGTCAAACTCTAATTGAGTTGTATCATAAGGAACTTCTGGATCAAAAGAGTTGTATGTAAGAGGTACTGGTTCAATCTCATCAATTAACTTAAGACTTTGAGAAATGGGTCTATTGGTAAAGTTAGGACCAATAATATAAGGAAACACAGGACCAGAGCCTATAGCAGTAGCAATATAACAATATACTCCATCTGGATACAACTCCTTAGGAAACTCAGGAGTATTCATCATTGCGCCATTGTTTTCATCACATACCACATAAGCAGCAGTCTCAGTAGTGCTAACATTAAAACTAACACTAGAGCTTCCAGTTAAAATAGCCTGCAATTTATCATTATCTGGATCTGTTTCTAGGTATGCATTATTGGGAGGATCAGCACTAGCAGTTGTATCTGGATTATCTACAAGGATATCATAAGCGCTTGATAAAGTATTATCAGCATCATACTTATAATCCTGGATAAAAGTACCCATTGCATATTCTTGTTTAGTTGGAGGAAGAGTCCCAGGCAATCCACCACCAGCAATAATATTATTTCTATTAGCTTTTAATCTATATCCACTAATATAAATTACATATCCATCAGTATCATCCTTCTCATTTTTAAATTGAAGAGGTCCATAAATGGGATTTCCATCAAATGCCCATCCAAGAATACCTTGAGGTCTCTCAGCAGCCAAAAGCTTAGGATAACCAACATAACCATATTGTGTTCTTTCTAAAGCTCCATTGGTAGCTGGATACAGGAAACCATTACCAGAATCCAAGAACCAATCATTATGATCTAAAATCTCCTTATACCTATCAAAAGTATAATACTGAACAGTAACAAATACTTCTGCTCCTTCACCTAAAGGAAGAACTTCAGCAGTAGTTGTGGAGGGTTGATAATCAATACCACCATCTACAATTTCAACACCAGTAATTACACCATTATTTTTAGAAGTAACCCTAAGGATAGCTCCTTTTCCTATACCTGAAGTATCAACTACATTGATAATTGGAATAGCACCATAATACCACTTTCCTCCATCATCAATAGTTACTTCCTTAATAGTACCATAACCAGTAAATTTTAAAGTGAATTCTGCTCCCTCTCCACCACTGATTCTACTTGTAACCTGACTATTATAATCATCTTTGGTAATAGGATCTGTATCTATAGATGCAATACCACCATCAGCTGTTAGTTCAATAACAGCTTCTCTTTTCGCAGTATTGTTAATAACCAGGGTAGGATTTACATACCCACCACCTTTATTAAGTACAACAGCTCCAGCCAATCTACCTTGATATAACCTATCATTGGAATTGTTACTATAAGCAGGAACACCATCAACAAATACCCCTATAGTATGAGTTCCTTTGTCTTTAAAGGGATTATACTTAATAGATGTTTGAGCAGGAAGTACACTAACAGAATTATAAGCCTTTGGTGTACCAACAGGATCACCCTCAGTAAAAGGTCCAATTGGATAGTATGGAAGAGTGCTGGAAGTGGAAAAGATATTAAAGGCATCAAAGTATACTCCACTTACACCAGCAGTTACTGAGAATGGAGTATCAGTACCACCAGATTCAGCAACTGTTGCTAAAGTGTCAGTATAGTTTTCTATAAAGGATGCTAATGCTTGTTCTCTTGGATTTACCCTTCCTGGGCCATTAATAAAGATATCATCATCCAAAGAATGTAAAAGACCAGGATCTTCTACTTTAACCTTCTGTGCTAAGCCTAATGGCCAAGATCTACTAACATAAACCTCACCATCCTTCTTATATCTTGCTTCTATGTAATATGGGCCATATACCAAGGACTCTATAGGATGAGTTACAGTAACTCCAATGTATCCCCTCTTACAACCAATAAATTGATTAAAAGTCTTTGAAGTGTAGGAAATACCTTCATTTTCAATAAAGATGACTCCACTATCAGGAAATCCCAAAGTTGACTCAACAGTAATGGTAGTAACATCAACATTGTCATTAGGAGTGCCAGGAGCATTTGCTGGTCTTGTTAAACGACTTTCTGGGTTAGGAATAAAGTCTCCAGAGTCAAAATCTTCATTTACATAAAGTTCATACTGAGTTTCTTCATTATATGGATAAACAGAAACATAATTACAGAAGGTTCTGGCATATACAGCATCATCATCCAGATAGGACTTCAAAAGCATCTCTGCGCCAAGAATACCTAAAGGACTAACATTATTTTCCTTAGGATCACATAAAAGAGTAGGAACTGGTACTACCCTAAGAATAAGAGTTTCAAACCATCCTGAATCGGAAGGAATAATCATCCTATCTCCAGGATAACTAACTTCCACTTCATTCTGGGCAAAAAGCATCTTAAAGAGAGATTTGATGCCTAACTTAGAACCTTTAGATTGATAGAAGTCTCTTATGTTTTGTAAAAGAGCAGATTTGTTGACTCCTTTAGCAATTCTCTTATAATACAGATTATCTGTGAAGGATTCTGTAATAGTCTCCAGCATTGCTGATAAAAACAACACTGAAAGGTTATGAACAACAGATCCTGAAGTATGAGGAGTAGAAGGATTATCAACATACTTTCCAGGGGAAGTAAATGTTTGTAGTACGGTAGTACCGGAAGCTCCTCTGGTTAAACCTGTGAATAGGTTACCTTCTTTCTTCCTATAAAGTATAACTTCTTCACCAATCAGTACTACTCCATTAGTTTCAGGAAATCCATACCCATCTTCCAATGTAAAGGAGGTAGAACTATCATCTGTTAGAATGCTATCTCCCTGAGAGGTAATAATGTCTTGAGAGTAATTAGTTTCAAGTGAAGAATTCCCGGTATCTTCCCCTACACCCAAATTAGAAGATAAAATACCATATTCTACTATTCCATGTTCATAGGTATCAAAATTCCTATATCTTTGAAGTCCTTGTAATAGGTTTTGACCAAATCCAAGCCTTTCTTCACTTTCGTCAGCCTTTTCCATAAAAGCTACGAAGTTAGCATAATTCTCAACTATAAAGTTAGGAAGAGTACTATCAACCTGAGATGAGGGATACACATTCACCTTAGATTGGTCGGAGTAACTTAAATTCGTCATGATCCTGAAATTTGCTTATCTTCTGTTGCTTCAATAACAGATGAAGCTATGTCTAAGTCCATATAGACAGATCTTATAACAGTAATATCATTATCTCTTGGAATGGCTGTTACTTTAATCAATCCATTCTTTTCCACAGTGGTAGCAAAGGTAATATCCTGTCCCTTTAAGTATCCTAACTCTATTTCCCCAGTATCATAATCTACAGTACCAAATAACTTATTATCAATGATAATTTCTCCTTCCTCATCATAATGATAGGTATAGATACCTCCTTTAGTGTCATCTTTAAAATAATGAATGATAGGAGAGGTAACACCATTTATAGTTAAGGTAAACCCTGTTGAGTTAACAACAGCATTGTTACAATCAATCTTCAATGGGTTTTCAAAACAAATCTCATAGGTGGCTGGAGAATTCAACCTAACCTCTATGTTCCTTCTCATCCTAAGGTTAGTATTATTTCTGGTAATGGCTTCATCAGAAGCATCAATAGCACCAACAATCTTAGAATACTTAATAGAACCACCAAACTTAGAAATAGAAGAAGCTGACTTATAAGTTTCCAAGGTTTCCTTGACGGAACTTACAATAGCAGCATTATCCTTCAAAGTCCTGAAGTTATTATAGTATACCATAGAAACCAATTCAATATAAAGAATTTGAGGATCTACAAATACAATATCCAGGGAAGCTACCCTATAAGGGTCCAAAGATTGCTTAATGTAATTTTTAGTAATATTAGAAAGATACTCAGAGTTAGAAGGCTTAACGGAAATATACACTCTACCATACTGTGGAGGCACCAGTGTGTCCCCTCCATAGACATAGATGTCGTCTACGGCAGGATAGATGTCCCTCACCAGGCTATCATAGTCAGAAGCCACCACAGCCCTCTTCTGGGAGGCATATGACTTGGTAGCCCTGAACTTCACAGAAGGAATGCTCTCAATAGCTGCTCCCCCCTCTGATGCTGGAGCTTCTGTGACTAATGGTAAAGTGGTAACAACAGTTCCATAAGAATCAACTACACTACCAACAAAGATGTAGTTAGCACTTCCCTGAACTCCATTGCCTAACTCACCATTTGTAACAACATAGTTAACAAAGATTTTAGCTCCATTCTGAAGCTTTTTCCCAAAGTAACCATCACCAAAGGTAAGGTGATAGAAACCATTACTTACCTCTTCCAACCAATAAGCTCTGGTTTCTGATGTAAGGGTAACTAAACTTTCAGCCTGCTTATAGATAAACCTTACATCTTCATTAGGATCTTCCTGAACCTCCACTCTCATAGTAGAAGTATCAATATTAGAGTTTCTAATAACAAATTCCTGATTATAATCAGCTTCATCAACTACAAAGTTAGCAGGAAGGTAAGCTCCCTCATAAACACTAACTTCAGTAAACCTACAAACCCCAGCACTGGATACTGGTGAGTTTTGACTATCAACTATGTTAAAAATAAAGTTTCCAGTGCCACCGCTGGTGGTAAATATCATTCCTGGTTTAATAGTCAAATATTGAGGTAGTCCAGAAGAATATTGAGTAGTATCAAGTAGAAATTCAAAACTTACTGAAGATTTAGAAGCTCTGGCTGAAACGGGAACATATCCAATCATAGCAGCATTGGATACCACATTCTCCCTCAAAGAAGCAGAAGCTAAAAAGCTCTCATTAGCCACCATATTGGCTGTATAAGCATTAAGTTGAGCTTGATAAGAAATGAGGTTCAGAATAACCTGTAAGTTCGAACCGTCAAAGTCGAAATCAGTAAACTGTTTTGTTGATTTAAGATAATTTATAAGATTTTGCTTAATCTCATCAAAATCTACCTCAGTTAGTTGAATAGCGCCCGCCATTATTGGTAAAACCCTGATTTTAAGTTATTTATGCTATCTCGTGGGAGTTAAAATCTGCTCAACAAACTGAATTTTATCAGTTCCTACAATTTCATAAGTGATGCTGACATAAAACTGATTTCTCTCTGGTTGAGGTTCAACATAAACTGCTTCATCTTGATGATTTCTGTTTATAAGTCCATTTTGAAGATTATGATAACCTCTAATCTGAGAAAGTGAAGTTAAAGCCACTCTCGGCTCATTATAATTGATGGCTCTTTCAATTTCTAACTTCAAAAGTCCTGCAGATCCATAATCAACCACATCAAACAAGTAACTTGTTACCTGAGAACCAATATTTCTGTTAAAAGTAACTTCCAAAGGCATAAAAAGAATAATATTCTTGATTGCATTATTAATTGCTCTCTCATTTTTCAATAATGTTAGATCCGCAGTAATAGGACTGGGCTCAAATGCCAAAGAAATGTCTACATAAGTCTTTTCTTTCCTAGAAAGTTGAATATTATTGTTAGCCATTAAAAAAGGGGCATTCTGCCCCTCTATTTATTCTTCGGATTGGTGCCATTGTGGATATTTCTCTTTTCTCATCCTCTCAGCATGTTGATCTAGGTACTTATCAGCATCTCTATCAGTGATTAATACCTTAGTTCCATGTTCGGCAAACATAGTTTCCTCAAGAAACTCAGGATATTTGTTTTTGTATGTCATCCTTGCCCCCTTGGTGCTTTACGACGGGGCCGACGACCCCTAGGTGAGTATTTAGTATTCTTCGAGTTGCCTTGATAGGTCTTTTTATTGGTGGGGATGATAGTTATGTCCCCAGTTTTACTGTAAAGTACTGCCATAATTAAGATTGCTGTTGGGTTTTAACTGAGTTCTCAAGCTTTTCAAGCCTAATGAGGATATCATCAAGGACTTGTGCTACCTTTTCATGCTTTGTATTGCCTGGACGGCGATACATCAGCTCATAATTTGGTTCCGGCATTAAAAACCTCTGACGGTCTGGGGGTCTTTTCGTACCAAATGGAAGGAATCATGATATCACGTGCTGCTTGAGGACCAAAACGGGACCACATCGAATAAAAATCATCCCGTTTTGAGCGAGAACATGGGTATTTACGAATTGTATCAAGGTTCAAAAGCAGGACTTCTGCTTTTACTTCTTCTACAGACATATAAAATAAGATGGGACTTCTCTATTTTAGCAGAGAAGCCCCTTTTTTTCAATCGTCCTTGTTATAATTCTTGATGCCAGGGCCTCCTTGAGTGCCAGGACTCTTGGCTACACCTTTTACGCTGTCTGCTGCCCTGCTCTTTCCAGCTCTCTCATCACTCTGAGCCTTTGCTTGTGCTTTGGTTTCCTGTGGATGTGAAGGATCCTTAGGATTTACTGCTTTATTCTCCTGAAGAGCACCTTCTACAAGGCTATTAAACCACTCATCAGACATGTGCTTGATGAATACTTCACCAGATGTGGCATTAGTAACATAACCCTCATCCATAAGCACCTTGAGGACTACCTCTTCAGCACTTACATCTTCAGATACAGGTGTCTTATCCTTAATATCCAGTGCTTTCTTACCAACCTTAACAGGAGCAGCAGCAACCTCACCAACAGCGTCAACAGCACCTTTAACTAGACCTGCAACCTCATCCAATTGCTTCTCTGTGTTATCATTGAATTGATAATACTGACCCATCTTACTGAGAGCCCTTACATAAGAATTCATGGTACTCTCATCAACCTTATCCATTTCCTTATCACTGGAATAGGCACGCTTACCTTTGGCTTTCTCTTCACCTTTGGATTCATCACGACGATCCTTTTCACTCTGCTCTTTGTCAGACTCTTTGCCGTCCTTCTCGCCCAGAGTGTCATCTAGGCGATCATCATAACCCTGCTTCTTTTTCTCAA
>MDSY01097224.1_pt1 | contig 10134 bp, 6 predicted proteins | sample 811131 | NCBI WGS metagenome assembly MDSY01 (sample SAMN05326643, study PRJNA326480) | marine metagenome | isolation source: seawater | place: Atlantic Ocean: South West | collected 2010
GCTCGCGCAGGCCGTCGGACAGATCGAGGAGATCTTAAGTGAGAGGGTGCCGGCGTCTGATGATCGCCCAGTCCAGAACAATCCATTCGTCGACGAGCCACAGGTTGGGGGGGGCCACACCCCCTGCCATACCCCTACCACACCCCTACCATACCCCTACCACACCCTACCCACACCCCTACCCACACCCCCACCCACACCCCTACCCACACCCTAGATACGGCTGGGGGAGATGCAGATCGAGCGTTATGAGGACACGCTGCCAGAGGGGGGGGGGGTGATCCCTCGCCCAGCGAGAAGCCCTCGCTCTCCGAGCAGATGGAGAAGCTCGACGCCTTCTACGGCGCATGGGTCGCCGAGGACATGTACGACGTTGCCAACGGCGAAGGAGGCGCTCTCGGCGCGGCGCCCGGTGGCGGCGCCATTGCTGACCTCGGTGGTCCTGCGCCCTCCACAGTGGGCGGCGTCTCGCCCGCTGATGGCGAGGGGGCACCCGACGGGCGCGCCAAGAAGAGCTGGGGCGGCACCTTCCTCACCGGCCCTGCACCAAAGGGTGCCAGCTCGACGAGTCAGCTGGGCGAGGGCCGCCGCCGTAGCCGCAGCAGCAGCGCGCGGAAAGCAGAGCCGAGCGGAGAGGGTGCACCTCCTCCCTTGTCAGCGGGAGCTCTCGGCGGCATCGTAGGGTACGAGGCTGGTGAACACGTCGAGATCATGCCGCCCTCCGACGAGACTGCCGAATCGTGCGAGGCGGCAGCGGCAGCTCCGCCGGAGAAAATGTTCGCCGCAAAGACAGAAAACGCCAAAATTTTCAAAAAACAAATGGATCAGGAAAACAGTTTTCCGCCGGAGCCGCCGTTAAGCTGCGACTTCCCCGAGAAGACGCCCCCCACAGGCTGGACGATTCCCGGCGAGAGCGACACATCCGATGGCAAACGGCGGATGAGCGCGGCGGCCCGTCTGGCGGCGGCCCATCCGGCGGCGTCCAATCCGGCCGGCTACTCAGAGTCGGAACAGGGCTGGTTGCGGGAGTGGAGGCGTAGGCTGAGCTGCTGGTGGATCTCCCTCCCGAGCAGCACACACACGGAGCTCAGCGCGTGTATGGGCGCCCTTGGACTCCACATCGCCGCACGCATCGACGCCTTCCGCCTCGCGGCACTCGGCACGGCGGCCACCGCTCGCGCGCGCCTCGCGCCAACGGCGGGCGCACCGGAGCACGGCTGCGAGTGGATCGACGAGGGCGCGCCGCTCGCACTTCCCTCATTCCCCAACCTCCCCACCGACGCATTCCGCATCGAGCTCCCGCCGGTGCCCCGACTCCTCCCGCCGTGGCAAGAGCTCCAAGCGCTCACTTTCGCCGAGCGCGAGTCTAGCTGGGGGGGTCACGGGGGGGTTCGCGGGGGGGTTCGCGGGGGGGTTAGAGGCGCTGAGAGCGCACTCGCTGTGAGGGGCGAGAGGTACGGGTGGGGTGCCGCGGGGATGGGGCTAGGGGCCGCCGCAGGGCTCCTCGTTGTCCTCTTCGCTGGCCGCCGGCGATCGGCAAGCCGCATGCATCACAATGGAAGCAACCGTCGAAGCTCCCGTGGAGGACGTGCGCAGCTGAGGGCCGTTCAGAGAGAGCCCCGGCAGGCCTGCTGACGAGTGGCGGTGACCTGCAAACGAGGACACTCCGCACGAGGCCCAAGATTGCACAGATGCTCTCCGCGTGCGTGCCAATCGACCAAGGGACGTTTGAGCACGCAGTCTCCCAGAGAGTCTCCCACTTGTATGGGGAGCTCGATGATTGTCCGCATCGGCATCTCAAGTAGGCTTGCTGCGTCATGAATAGAGTGCAAATCACCTCGACAACCTATTCGGTCCAGAACATATATTACCGATAGGTTGAGGTTCGTGAATGATCAGAATCTCGCAATCTGAATCTGAATCTCCGCCAATCTGAATCTCAATCTGAATCTAATAAATATCGAAATGAAAATTTGACAGCAATACGAATACGCTATCACTGTTAATCAATTGGAATTGCGCAATTGTTCACATACAATATATATATATTTATATTTGGACTCCCGTGACTAGAGATACTCCGGAGTCTCAGCGTCTACCACACATAATCATAAGCCGAAGTGCGTGTCCCTAGGGCCATTCATGCTGAGTGCGCCTTAGGTTCCAAAGGCTGCTCCAAAGGCTGCTCCAAAGGCTGCTCCAAAGGCTGCTTACTGATTGTTTCATCTTCTTGGTGGGGGTACGCCGGGGGGTGGCTGCGGAAAGTGGTGGTATGCCTGTGGGGCTCCAGCTGCCCAATGTGCGTTGGGTGGCGGTGAGCGGAGCATCCACGCATGAGGTGGTGGCGCACGCGGCGGCTGAATCGGCGGCTGATGCGGCGTGAGATGTGCCGACGGGTGCGGCATCATCGGGTGCGGCTGGTACGGGCCTCGTGGCGGCTGTGGCATCACTACCTGCTGTTGTGGAGCCCACGCCGGCGCGTAATGCGCGCGGGGCGGCGGCAGCGGCGGCTGTGGAGCCATTCCGAACGACGGCGGCGGCGCCCGCTGTGCGCCATATGGCCCAGTCGGGCGGCTACCCATGGGATGCGCCGGCGGCGCATACGGCGCCGGCGCATACGGCGCCGGCGCATACGGCGCCGGCGCATACGGCGCCAAATGGGGCGGCACACTTTGATGCACAAGCGTGGGTCTCTTTCGGGGCGAATAAGACGCTCCCTCCCCAGCAGGAGCGGCGGATCTTTTGGTGGAAGACGGCGCAGATGGGGTAGAGGAGGGGGGTCTGCCTGGAGCAGAGGAGGGGGGTCTGCCTGGAGAGGGCATCGGAGATGCGGCAGTGGCGGACGCGGCGGCCGGATCCTCGAGATGTACTCGAGCAGGCACTCTCCCCCCTCCGGCTCTCTCGGTCGCTCCCGCCTCCTTACCCGCCTCCTCACCCGCCTCCTCACCCGCCTCCTTACCCGCCTCCTCACCCTGCTCCTGACCCCTCTCGGCCATCTGCCTCGCAGGCGCCTCGAGGATGACGAAACCTCTCGCCTCCTCGGCGGTTGCCACGTGGAGCGTGGGGAACTCGATCAGAGGGCATCCGCGGAGCGTGCACTCACGCAACGCCTCGCCGAGACTCAGCTGGAGCGCCATCTCGACATATCTCGGCTGATCTGCCCGCTGCAATGGAGCCTGCATGTACAGGCGGAGCCCGCCGAGCCCAAGCTTTGCGTACCCGCGCAGCTTGTGACGCAAGAGCGCTCTTTCACCCGGATCAGTCGGAGGCGCTCCACGCGCCGGCGCCGCGGACCGATGCGCCCGCTTGCCGTGCTTCGGCCGCGACGGAGCCGAGGTGGGGGGCTTCTCTGAGGTGGGGGGCTTCTCTCTACCGGCTCTCTCGGCCCCTTTGGAGGCGCTCAGTGCGGGTGCTGTCGTGACGGCCGAAGCGGGGGTAGTACCCTCGTTGGCCAAGGCGGCGCCGTTCTCGAGATCACTGATAGCGGCCGTCTCCCCCAGAGAGGTCTTGGGGGGCGCTGCAACAGACAGCTCGGACGCTTCGAGCTGAGCCCTGCCGCTTTCTATACTCGCAGCATTCGCAGCATTCGCAGTCGCATCGACCTCCGAGGCGTCATCCGCGATGGCTTCTGCGGTGGCGCCTGTAAGAACCTCCGTGGCAGCAGCCTCTGTGATGGCAGTCGCCGTGGCATCAGCCTCCGTGGCATCAGCCTCCGTCGCAGCAGCCTCCGTCGCAGCAGCCTCCGTCGCAGCAGCCTCCGTCGCAGCAGTCGCCGTCGCAGCAGCCTCCGTCGCAGCAGCCTCCGTCGCAGCAGCCACCGTCGCAGCAGCCTCCGTCGCAGCAGCCTCCGTCGCAGCCTCGGCCACAATCCTCTCCTCTTTGATTTTGTGTTCGTCCCTCTCCCTCGCCTCTACGAATGCGGCAGCGTTCGCATCTGCGACTGCGACTGGGATGAGGAGGGATTCGAGGAGGGACTCGAGCGATGTGCTCTCAAGCACCTGCGATTCCACGTGCTTCACACCCGCCTCACCAAAATGAAGCTCCAGACGCCAACGGATCCGACGTTGACGAGATTCGTATCGGGATGTGTTCTCCCGCTGTCGCTGCATCCCCTGCGGCAGGAGGCGTAGGTCGATGCCGCGGTAGCGCGCCTGCTTGAGGAGCTCGCGTCGGGCGTACGGCACACCCTGCCCGTGAGCCGCACGCGACGCCGCGCGGCTCGCCGAGTCGACCGCTTGGAGCGCACCCTCGAGGAATTTGTAATCTTGGAGCAGGCTAGCGTCATCAAACTCGCCGAGGCTCTTGTAGACGGTAGGGTCGCGCTTGCCGGAGCAGCGGGGGGATTCCTTGTGGATGCGCACGCACGCGAGCGAGCAGCTCGCCGCGTCGCACGCAGGGCAGCGGTACTTGGCTGGACGAGAGCACGAGCAGAAGAGCTTGCACACGGAGCCATTCGAGAGGCGCCCACTCGGCTCAGCTGCGTCGCCAGCTGCTGATGGAGTGGCACCATCGCCTGCTTCCGTGGTGCCCACGTCCTCTCCAGCCGTCTCATCGCAGTATGCCTCCGCCAGAGAAGCCAAGACGCCCGCCATCAACGACCTTCTTGGACTGGCAGGCCCTCAAAAAAATCACGCTGTGCACCTTAAGAAATAGGATTGCAATCACAGTTCTTTTAATCTTTTTCATGTCGCATATCCATATGTACCGGTATGCGGTATAGTGTTAAGGAATTAACAGATGCGTGTTACACACATCCTTGTGTAATAAAAAGTGAAAAACCTAACCCTATTATTCAGATCTAGGCCTCGCACGCACACATAAGAGGACACGGCCGCTGGATCCATCGATCCTCGGGCGCGGAGTCCCTAGTGGAACGAATGACCCGCCACGTGAGTCACAACTCACAATTGCAAGCTCCTAAGACAAACCAACACGCCCCCCCCCGGCAGTAGTCGATTTGCGCGAGGTGCGCACTCTAACCGATGAGAAGTTTCTTCTCTTCCATGTACGAGTACGGCGGGATCTCCATGTTGATCGGTGCAGGGCCCTTGCGGATACGCCCCGAAGTGTCGTAATGCGATCCGTGGCAAGGGCAGAACCATCCAGAATAGTCACCTGCCTTGTTGATGGGGACGCATCCAAGGTGGGTGCAGATGCCAATTACCACGAGCGTATCCGACTTCTGGCACCGATCCGCATCCGCCTCCGGGTCGCGCAGCTCGGAGAGATCGACGTTCTCGGCCTCAGAAATCTCTTCGTCCGACCGTGCGCGAATGAAGACCGGCTTGCCACGCCACTTGACGGTCATGCAGTCGCCGGTGTTGAGCTTGGAGATGTCGACCTCCAGGCTCGCAAGCGCAAGCACGTCGGCAGCGGGGTTCATCTGCGCCAGGAACTTGATGAGCACCAAGCGCCACGCGGACGCAGCCATGAAGCGGGCGCCGCCTGCAGAGAGCGACAAAGCGAGAGCACGTGAGGTGAAAAACTTCATAACAAAAAAAGCGAGGTGGAGCGCGAGGGGAGGGGCTGCGCGTGGCGGTGCGTGCGGGGATGTCTGCTGAGTGCGCGGCCCCGCCGAACGACAGGCGACACACGCGGGAAGGCTGCAATCTGTAATGTGCAGACACGGCTCGCAAGCAGAGCTCTGAGACTCTGGTGAGAGCTGAGGGCGTGCCCGCGTGCTGTGCGATCAGATGGTGGGAGAGGGGGCTCGGCAGGGGAGCGGCCAAGAGTAAGCACGCACCGATCATCGCATAGTTGAAGGTACGGTTCGCCGGGTCGGCGTGACGCACACGGGCCTGGTGCGCCACCAGACTCTCACTGTCAACGTACTTCATGGGGTCAACAGTGGCCAGCGAGCCGCCAGTGGCGGTGCGGCTCAGCTCCGACTGAACGGCGGGCGTTAGCCTCAGACTACGCGCGAAGAGCGAGCTCGGCTGCCTGGCGGCGGCCAGCCGCAACGAGCTGCGCATCCCGCAGAGCATTGGCAAAAGATCGTCTCTTGCCCGAGTTTAGGCTCGGGGGGGGGTTGTCAACAGCGCACCGCCGTAAAGCGCCTCTATAAGACATAATCTACACTGTTTTCGGATGGTGGCCGCTCTCTCCTTGAGCTCCGCCTGGCTCGGGCTGCTCGCACTGCCCGGTGGAGCGCTGCCGCCGCTGCCGAGATGGATGGACGCCCCCCGCTGCACTCCGCCCGTCCTGGCCGCAGAAGACACCCCCACCACGAGCACCGCCGCCAGTGCAGCTCCGGCGGCGCCAGGCGGCCGCCGCCAGCGCGCGAGCCTCCTTGCGCTGGAGGCGGCCAAGGCGGACGACTGGGAGTCTGCTGTTGGCTTTCTGGAGAGCCTGCGTGCTTCCGAACCCCTCGATCCCTGCTACAGCGCCACCATCGCCGCGTGCGGCCGCGCCCGCCAGTGGGAGCTCGCGATTCGCCTCTTGTCAGAGTACCGTCAGCGCCGTCCGGCGGGCTCCTCGAACCCCGTCGTTTTCAATGCTGCGATCGGAGCGTGCGGTCGCGCGGCGCAGTACGTATCCGCCGAGAAGATCTTCCGACAGATGCTCGCGTCGGGACAGCCCCCCGACGCCTTCAGCTACAACTCACTCATACAGGCGGCGCGCACCGCGGACCGTTGGACAGATGCGCTCAAGTCTCTGCAGGCCATGCGCGACCGTGGGCTGGAGCCAACGTCGATGAGTTATTCGACGGCCATCTCCGCCTGCCGCCGTGCGTACCAGGGCAAACCCGCCGCAGCCCTCGTCCGCACGATGATCTCTGAGGGGATCGAACCCGGCGAACGCGATTTGACCAACGCGCTCTCTGCGACTGCAGCATCTGCGGCGCTAGTCGATGGGCTCGAGATGTGGAAGCTGCTGCGTGAGCAGGCAGGGGAGGATGGGCCATCTCCGCGCGCATTCACTACGGCCATCTCGCTCCGCGCCGCCGCCGGCCAGTGGCGGGAGGCGATCTCGCTGTTAGCGGAGCTCGAGGGCGGCGGCGGCGCCGACTTGTGCGCGCTCAACGCGGCGCTGCGTGCGTGCGGCCGCGGGAAGGCTGGGGTGGTGCACGCCGAGCGCATCTGGGCACGCATCGATGCCGCTGCCCTCCAACCCGATACGTACTCGTATCATGCGATGGTTGTGGCGATGGGCGGTAAGGGCGGCGGCGCGACGCGGGCTTGCGAGCTCATCGAGTCGGCGCACGAGGGCGCGCTCGCGTTGCCGACGCGCACCTACGGCGCCGCGCTCAATGTGTGCGCTACGGACGCCGCGTGGGAGCAAGCCCTCGCGCTGCTCACACAGATGCGCGAGCGCGGCGTCCATGTCGATGAGGGCTGCTGGGGCGCGGCGGTGAGCGCATGCCACGCTGCGGGGAAATGGGACAAGGTGCACGAGCTGCTCTACGAGATGCGGGGTGCGCTCGGCATGGAGAGAGCGCTCAAGCCATGGCAAGAGGGCATGTTCAAGCAAGCCAAACAAAAGCTCGGTCTACCGACTAGTGTGAGTGTGAGTGTCAAGTCAAAATGAGCATAGGTTCCTATACCTAATATACGTGTATGATAAATGATAATGATTTGAAAAGCCTTAACACAAACACGACTCGGTTATATTTATATATACATTTTAAAGATAGTCCAAGTCGATCAAATAATTGAACGTTAATACTTTTAAAGTAAAAGTGCACAGGTTGCGATCAAATATATCATTGCGACGAATCGAACTGTGCCACTTTCTGACGACTCCCAGACGAGGTTGAGCAGACGCTATCTCGACTGGAGAACCCTTCGATGTGATCCATCTTGTTCCGAGTGGCTGTCTACGCCCAGGCGAACCTGGTCTTTTGCCACGGGATCGCCAGGTAAAGTGCCAGTCCCGCGACGATGAGCCGCTCACTCCTCAGCACACGAAGGATGGCTGGCCTCGTGACACGCATCACCTTTTCCTTGAGTGCCGGCACGTCTGCGCCAACAATGGAGTCCACCTTCTTGCCGTTTCGGAAGAAGAGGATGGTGGGCATGCTCTTCACACTGTACTTCTGCGCCAGCTCGCGGGACGCGTCCACGTCACACTTCAGGAAGACCACCTTGTTGGAAGAGGCAGTTTGCAACGCAAGGTCATCAAGCACGGGCGCGAGCTTCTTACAAGGGCCGCACCAGTCAGCGTAGAAGTCGAGGACGACGAGCTTCGACCCGGCCAGCTCAAGCTCGTAATCGAGCGCATCCTCGTCCGCGATGAGCAGCACAGGCTCGTCGTAGCCGGGTGCGCCGCCGCCGCGCAGCTGCATCAGCTGGTGCGGCTGCGGCAGGGAGCGTCGAAGGTGTGGCTGCTGCCGCGGTATGCGGCGCCGTGGTGTCAGCGTGTCGCCCTCCAGGCTCCGCACATGTGTGCCGCTCGCTGCTGCAGTGAGCAGCGCCACGCCGCTGATGAGCAAGGCGCGCATCGAAGAAGATTGGACGGGGGTGCGGACTTTGCGGAGGGGCTTCTCACTCAAAGCTATTATAGCAGGCTGTAGAAGCTGGCGAGGTTTGGGTCTCCAGCCACACATGGCGCGGTGGAGCCTGCTCGTCGCCTGCCTCTCCCTGGCCGCTGCGGCGGCGCTGCAGCTGCCCTCGGCGTCCGCACCAGGCACTTTGAGCCGCACCGTCTGGACCACACCCAGCACCCAGCTCCGTGCGCGCGTGGTCGCTGCTGGGGCCGCGCCCCAGATCGCCAAGCCAAAGACCATCATTAAGCCGAAGACTGGCGGCGCAAAGCCGGCGACGCCGGATCAGAAGCTGGCGACCGCACAGCCCAAACTGCAGCGCAAGTCCGAGGATTGCCCCATGTGGAAAGTCCTTCTACTTGGCGACGAGGAATATGAGGTGCAGTGTGCACACACCCGCTACGGATCACACCCGCTACGGATCGCTTGTAGACCGTCTGCGGCGGACGCATCGAGACGCGGAGCCCCCCTCCCTGTGCACGTAAGCTCGTTGTACCTGCTGAGCACTCGCCGCGCTCCACTCTACGCGTGCTCGTCCATGCCTGTGCCTCGTCCCGCGCTTTTTTCTTGCGCCCTGACGCCTCACCCCGCTGGTTTGTCCGTGCGTGTAGGAGGACCCCGTGTGCGAGGTTTTGCTCGCGGTCATCCCGGAGATTGAGAACCGTGCGCAGGCGGGTGACAAGTACCAGGAGGCACAGGCGTCGGGTAAGGCGCTCCTGCTCACAGTGCCTAAGGAGCAGGCCGAACATTATGTCGAGCAGCTCATCCGTTCAGAGCCGATGGTGTATGGCGAGATAGAAGAGGATTAAGAGCCGAGAACAGGGTCGAGCCCGAAAGCCGATGTATGTGCTGCGTTTTCGAAAGATGATTCAGACAAATTGTGAATATTATTGAACATATTTTTTATTTATCTCTCGCTCAATTTCAATTTGAATTTGGGAATATTAATATTTCGATTTTGGAATTTACCATGTCAATTCGAATTCATTTTTATCATGTTCATGTTGATGTTTATCTTATTTTTATTAAATCGCTCATTCTATTCGGTGTGATTTTGATCATTAAATTCGAGCATATATCTCAAAATTATGAGTTAACTGCGTTTAACATACGCTGACGATTCGCGGATATCGCTGATGATAGAAACTCCTAATACTGAACCACCCTGCGCATCTACTGATATGTAGCACATGCACAAACTTAAGACTTCTCGGCTAACCCGCGGATTTGCCGCACAAGCCCACGAGCGTTCGCCTCACCAAGGCATTCACAGCGAGGTGCTGCTCGAGGATGTTTTGCTGCATCTCGACGGCGGTTTGTACAAGCACACTGAGATTGGTCTTTGACGCCAACGCGAGGAGTCGCACACGGAGCCCTGCGGCGACAGAAGCCTCGCGCATTGCTGGCGGTTGGAACCGCTCGCTGAATCTGGGAGGCGTACGCAAGCTGGCCATCCAGCTGAGCTGTAAGAGGCCTTCGTCCTCGAGGAGGGCGCGAGCGCATCGCACGAGCGCTATGTCCTGCGCGGCGGCGGCGCGCCGGAGCAGCGTGCGGCATTGGAAGACGCGCGCATGCGCCGGATCTTTCGATGACGAGCATCCGGCGGAAGGCCGGGCCCCCCCCCCCCCCCCCCCCCCCCCCCCCCCCCCCCC
>MDSY01056949.1_pt1 | contig 10132 bp, 11 predicted proteins | sample 811131 | NCBI WGS metagenome assembly MDSY01 (sample SAMN05326643, study PRJNA326480) | marine metagenome | isolation source: seawater | place: Atlantic Ocean: South West | collected 2010
CACTCCGTGAACATACCGAAAGAGAGCGCCGAAAGGGGTTTCTTGAATTTCCGTATGAGTTATTAGTGTAGAATACTTCAGGGAAATTAGTTCTACTCATCAGAGGGAAAAAACTAATACAAATAAGTATTATTACATATATGATATATTTATGAATCACTCATATTGTTTTGACGAGACGCCTTTGGGGACAAGTCACCCAAGTCACCCGACGATACTGCAGGACATGGAGGCTGACTCCTTTTAGTTCTAGTGCTGTAAGGCTCGGGGACGATGGGTGTCAAAGGGTTGTGGAGTCTCCTAGAACCCGTGGGACGGCGCGTCAATATCGAGGCGCTTTCTGGTCGGCGAGTCGCGGTTGACGCCTCAATATGGCTAGTCCAGTTCATCAAAGCGATGCGAGACGAACAAGGGGACATGATTCACAACGCTCACGTTCTGGGGTATGGTTCTTTCCTCCATTTCCCCCAGGATTTTCTCTCTTGTTTGGACTGAGTGTCCATTCGTCGTGTTCTCTCTTTGTCTCAATGTTTTTTTATCTATGACCCTCCTTGAAGCTTTTTCCGGCGCATCTGCCGTCTCCTGTACCATGGATTATTACCTGTATTTGTCTTTGATGGTGCCACGCCTACATTAAAGCGCCGGACCACCTCAGCTCGCCGTCACTCACGCGTCAGCAGAAAAGTGCAGGCCAGACGGATCGCAGAAAAACTTCTGGTTAACTCAATGAAGACAAATATGCTGAAGCGTGACTCTGACTTTTTGCAAGACCATATGGACGACGGCGGCCGCCGCGAGCAACTCCGATTTGATGGCTCTCTTCTCGGTGCTGACGGGATGGCCCGAAAGAAACCCCGTAAAACTACGCGCCGGAGTGGGTCGCTTCAACAGCCTTTTCCAACCGACAGCCTCACCGATAAAGCAAGGCCAGACACCACAAGTCCAGTTGATTACATAGGTTTACAGGAGACAGACGGCAATGGTACATATGATTTCCGCCAAAGAGATGAAATGCTGATTCCAGGGATGGATGATGTCCATCAAGATGTGCTTTTGACGCTACCACCATCTGCACAAATGGACATGTTGATTAAAATTCGCGAACAACGTGTTGTAGAAAACCGTTCACACTTCCAGACTTTATCCGGCAAGATCGAAGACTTTTCAGAACTTCAGATGAATAGCTATCTGAAATCAAGCAATATTCGGCAGCAAATGGAGGCGGCGACTGTGTCCGCAAACGTAAGATGCATGTCAGATGCTATCAAGGAATCGGCAGGATTCAGGACTGATGGGACATATCGCATGAAGAAGAATTGCATTGCGTCCACTGTCAACCGTGAATACTTGCTTACAGAACCAGATAAAATTGTCGCCCAAAATCGTGCTCACTTGCCACGTGTCTGTAAGGAAATTCACGCTGACTCTGTTACTGGTCTGGAGAGGGCAGGTCTCTCGAAATGGAGACAAAATCATGGGACATTTCAAAACGATGAGGAGAAAGTGGCTATTCGGTCCTGTGGGGTTCATCTGGACGATATGCATTTTCCTGCTACTGATACAGCTCCACCGGGTGCAAGTATTCCTCATATTTTAGCGAAAATACCTGGAAAACAGCTGAGAGCTAATAAAAATAGCGCAACTCTTGACTTCACCTTTGAGTCGTTAGATGCAGCAAGTGGGGGAATCGATCCACTTTTTGAAGGCGAAAGCAAGAGAGCACACCTGAGTACTCAGAATACATTCCAGGATACTTTTTCAAGTGCACATGGAGGCGGTGGGAACGTCACTTACAGATTACTAGAAGATGATGGCAATATTCCAAAAGGATCTTCTGCATGTGAGATTGAACAGTTTTGGAGACCCATAAACGAAAGTGAATTACCCCTCGATCATCCCCCAAGATGTCTCAAGCACAGAAATAATTTGAATGAAATATCTTCTTTCGAATTGACCGAGGAAGAAAACGCTCAAGGCTGGCAGTCGCGTGATGTCTTTTTGGGAGATAAGATACCTGTGCATGCGCCTACGAGCCAAGATAGAATAACAATGACATCATCCGCAAAAGACCCTGTATCTTTCTTTGAGAGCAAAAGCAAAGTTAAACCAGTTTCAGAGGTTGCTGATGATGAACAAGTTATTTGTGATGCGCAGTTATCGGGGAAGACCAAGACTGGAAAGTCAGCAAAGCACATGCTCTCGGGCGGCAATGCCTCATATTATTCGCAGCCTATAGTGGCTCACACCTCTGATGATATATTCCATCTGTCAGCAGAGATCCCAGTGCAAGTTTCAATTTTCCTCCGAAATGAGGACGAGGCAATTGAATTCCGATCCATTGACACTTTTGAGGTCGAATTGACTCGTGCGCTTGACCGCTGTACTTCTCTTCTTACTCGGGTTGTCTTTGGAGAGGCAGGCGCAGTTGTTAAGTGCCAAGGATTCAGATTTGACACATCTGCCCCAATAGCAAACTCATTGGGGAAAATTATCATCGCATGCCATCGCGTGACTGGAATGTATCCGACCCAGTTCAAGATGATGCGCAAAGAACATGGCAAGAGCTGTTGTAATCAGCTTCACACGGTAATACCGGATTGCGCATCAAATTCACATAGTGATCTACTGGTCGACATGTTCGTCAGGGATGCAAAGGCAGAACGAAAACAATTACAGATTGATAAAAGAAATGCTGAACGTGGAGCAGATGCCCCATCAGAGGGCATGTATCGTCAAATTCAGGAACTTCTCAGCCTGTTTGGGATTCCATATGTAATTGCTCCGCAGGAGGCAGAGGCGCAATGCGCGTGGCTGAACTCAGAGGGTCTTGTAGATGCAGTCATTACAGATGACAGTGATGCATTTTTATTTGGGGCGAAGACCATTTACCGCCACGTATTCCAGAGTAAGAAGTATGTGGAGGTTTATTCTGCAGATGGAATTCAACATGATCTTGGCATTGATCGCGCAAAGATGGCTGAACTGGCCCTGCTGCTGGGATCGGACTACACTGAAGGCATCTCTGGTGTTGGAATCGTGAATGCCCTCGAGATTGTCACCTCCTTTCCAGGACTAAATGGGCTCAAGGAATTCCGCGACTGGGCAGAAAACCAAGATCTATCTGACCATGCTGTGAGTACTCCAAACCTGGAAGAGACAACTCCTCGACGGCAAAGGTTGATCAATGGCCTGACGAAACCTGAAAAACATAGGAAAATGGGACGTGTTACAGAACAACACTTGTACATATGTGACAAAAATGGATGGATGGAGTGTGCAGAAATTACATCTCGCCGCCAAAGCTTTAAGAGAGGTCACCAGACGATGAAAAGAAGTTGGCGGATCCCCGATGACTTTCCTTCCTCTGCAGTGCTTGAGGCTTACGAAAAGCCAGCAGTTGATCGGTCAAGGGAGCCCCTACTATGGGGAAAGCCCAATCTAAACCTATTGAGAGCATTCTGTTGCAATCAGTTTCACTGGCAGCACACAAAAATTGATGAGCTAATCCTGCCCGTGCTTGCTCTCTGGAAAAAGGTTGCTCAACAAAGTCGCATAGATAACTTCTTTTCTGCTGCAGATAACACAAATGTATGCACTCAACAGTTTGCAAAATATCGTTCAGCGCGTATTCAAAAAGCTGTCGCTGATCTGACTCGCAAGTCACTGAAATAGGAGACGATGGCCAATAAAAGGAGGCAACTGGGCAGATAGAGCATTAACCTTTGATTTCAACTATACTACGAAGGTATGATTCAAGAACTTTTCTCAGTTTCACTGGCATATGCTGGTAGGACCATTTTGCATGTGGTTCAGGGACACCACAGGAGAGAGTGACAAAGTGGGCATATGCCGCCACCTCGGAGCTCGCTGCGAATGGCTCTGCGCGTGCAAATCAAACAACTCATCACCGCGTCCATGGCAGTAATATTCCGACGAGAAAAGTCACGAGCGGCAAGAAGTTATGTCAATATATGGCAAGGCATGAGAAACCACGAATTAAGTCTCACCTGCCACTTGCGATGCAAATGTCATCAGAGTCCAAATTGCTTCTTGTATCAGTCCACGGGACTGCTTTGTCTTCTGGCAGGCGCATACCGACAGGTGTATATGAAGAATGCCAAATGAAGGGACGCGTAATTAATTCAAGCTCTTCATTATTATTTTGGTCTTGGAAATTAATGTAATAATAAGTAAAAAATGAGTTACCTTTGAAAATATTTCAGTTGTAAGCTCAGATGTGATTATTTTCTTGTTGAGCGCAGGATCTGTTCGAAGCTTCATGCATGCCTTACCGCATACGCTGTAGTTCCCACTGTAATACGCTGCCAATGCGATCAGGGATTGTGAACGACTGGCATCCACACAGTCTCTGTATTTTTCGAGCACAAGAGAAGTTCGCCTTGCGTAGTCGAATTGACCATCATAAAGCTGTCGATGAGCGAGAAGTAAAAAATGGTACGCCTCAGCTTTTCGCCAATAGCACGTGTGCGCACAAGTTTCTGCATACAAAGGACAGAAAAAATTTCATAGAGGTGTTGTGAAAAACGTAATCATGAAGGATTAGTATCTACGCTTGTGAACAGCACAGTTACGGTTCAAGCCTAAATCGCACCCTCTCCTTGTTTTGTGGAAGAATTGCGAGTCAAGGATTGATCGACTTTTCTTGCCTGCGAATATTTGCCGAAGTTGATGGTCAGTTTGCGCAATGCGCACTTCAAATCACTGTTTGCGCGCTCACCTCAAGCGCGCCCAAAACATATATTTTCTTCATATATGCTGTGCTATTCTTCACAGTGCCAGACTCCATTTCAAATTGTGATAACAACTGAAGCATAATTTCATGATCATTCGTTTTCCTGTGATGATCGGCTGCACGGAGCTCCATTCCTGCCTGCAAAAGATATACGTATCTTTCGAGCATTCCCTACAAAAATTGCTTGCGTTGAAACAATCAATGAGAATCAGGACAACATAGTACAGTAATGTCGGGGTGGGTTCAACTGTTGGAAATTATCACTTGCCGTCATCTGACAGTTATGTTCCTTGACAAGACTGAAAGCAGAGTCCCAATGATTGAGTAGAACACATGCATCTATCGCAGAATTTATGTCTGACGAGCTTATGTATGCATGAATAGCCTGGCTACACATGCCTGCGCCACAAAACATGCTCCCAATGTTTGACAACATTTCATTGTTTCCTATTGTGATACTTACGACCTTCTCTAGTTCCTTATATTCTTCCAATAAATAGTAGCAGTCAATCAGTTTCCTTAGATTGTTGGACCTGAAGTAATATAATGCAGCTCGATCCCATTTTTGCCGCTCGAAAAAGTAGTTTCCAATGTTATTCAACGCAACCACGTGAGTCAAGTTATTCTTGTCACCGGCACGTAGCATTTTTTCAACTTTGAACCAGTCGCCAAGTTTAATCCGCATGGCTAAAGATAGATCAAAACGATCCATGCTTGCGAAAAGAGCTTCGGCCTCGTCAAAAAGTTGAAAGTATGCTGAAATTTCAGCGCGTTGTTGATTCTTATCACGAATCATCTAAAGTAGGGAACCGTCAGCAAATTCTTTTTTTTCTCGACAGCGGCAAACTGGCAAGAATAAGACCAATTAATGAGCGAACATACCTTCAGCCTTCTCACGAACCCTATGCCATGAGTGTCATTAAAACATGCGAACGAACTTTCTGCAACGTCAAAGTCAAGCTTCTGTAAAGCACAATGAGCAAGCAGCTGCCACAGACGCTGATGGCCGTTATTTTGTACAAATCGCCTCGAATCCTTCAAGAAAGGCCCAACAAAAAGAATAAAATTAAGATATCATCAGATTTCACAGCTTTTAGAAAGAATTAGCTGCCTTCCTGAAGGGAAATGTCGTTTAGTATCAGCGCGCGGGTGTCCCTGAGAGATTTTGTTTCAAATTTAACTATTTGCTCCGCGCTTGGTGTTTGGGGATTTTGCATGATATCCTCGAGCAAAACGGCTTTAATCTCCAGGTCACAGAAGTCAAAAATATGCCCTGAAGTGAGAACCTGTTGTCGGTTGTATAAAATGTCGGTTAGAAGTTTAGGGTTAGATATACGGCAAAAAATGAAGAGCAAACTGAATGCTGACAACTAATAAAGGAGGAGAGCGCACCGGCTCCTCCGGATCACTGTTTCGGAACACATACATCCGAGTCTTCTCCATGACAACATAGAGATTAGGCTCATCCTTACTCCAATAGATTCCAAAACAATCTTTTCGCTGATTTGACACGACCATTTCTTGGTTGCGAAAAATATTGGACGAAACGGTTTCAAGGTCAAGAACTGTCAACACTCCGTCAACATCTATGACACTAAATTTGGTGTCGTTACAATTCAAGGACATGTGCTGCAAGGATCCACGTTCAGTTATCACAAATTACCGAAAAAGAAATCGCTTCTCACGCGCGGGCGGATGTTTACTGCGTATGTGGCTTCGTGTTGTAAGTGAGGCAAACCATAGCGTCGCACAGCACCGGACTGCATGCCTACCAGGAGCATCTATGAAAATATATTCTGTCAAGTATGATATGACAATACCCGGCTTGGTCATGAGCTCATCACGTTTCTCACCTTCTCAGATGCGGCCAAAGAACATATGCTATCACACGAGATAAAGCGACTCAAAGTAGGGTGCATCGCGTATTGAAACATAAGAATGTGAAGAACATCAACGAATCAGCGGACAACTCACCTGAATTCCGGTTTCAGATGTCCACTCCCTGGATCAACGCCCGCGTCTATCGGCTCTCGAATACTGTCATTCTGACGAATAATTTGTAGATTGACTATTTTCTTGCATTCGCTGGCATTATAATCCCACAAGTTAACATGCGAATCAGTTGCTGTAATCAGATGAGATGCTGTCATGACGCAAAATAGGGGTTTTTCCTTGAAAGAAATACAGTCAACACGAGAGAAGCAAATGACAAACACGTCCACATGACGCACTTCTACGTAGCTACTAGTTAAAGCTGCACCCTTGGCGTCACAAATGATCAAGGCAAACATATTCTTCATGGCAGCCTCAGTAATCAAAACGCAAAGGTCCCCGAAAGCACAAATATCAATCAATCCATGTACATATTTGGCGAACCGTTCATTTGATTTCGTATTCCAAAAAGCGACGCACTTCTCATCTTTCCCTGGCTTGTCGAAAGCATAAACTAGCACATCGTCAAAAAAGCTCCATTGGTATTGGGGCCGAATGTCTGCGAAATAGATGAAGCTGTCTACAGCGAGAGCAATCCGCGTTCCGCTACCTTCCCATGCAATGGATTTTATCCCGTTTCCAGGTACACGGAGTGACCGGAGTAGCTGACCATGTGGACTATAGAACTGAACAGCACTTATCTGACGACCAGCAGAATTAGCTTGGGTGCCTTGACAGAGAAGGGCGAGCATGAGGAAAAAGTTTGGCAAATAATATTTGTGCTGTGTATTTCCTCACCCGCGACTGCCAGGATAGACCCTGATATATTCCATCTGATCTGGAAGAGCATAAAAGTTTAAAAAAATGTCGAAATGTATGAAAGATTAGAGCTTGCCTTCGGGGCAGTCAATCCTGTCTGAAATAGTGCCGGTTGACAATCGCCGACATCTGACATCACCTGGATGCTTCCATTTTCAAACCCAAGAGCCTGAGGAAAAACATGCTTCCGTGCTAAAAACAGGTGCTAAATCTTAGTAATATACCATACCAGTCTTGACCGCACATAACTCGCCGAATGCCCGGCGCTTTCATGCCAATCAATCCCTGTGATCCGGGCCGGACCATATTGGTCTGGAATAAGGATTGAAAGATTTGAAAGATGATTTCCATTCTCATCGTAGACACGGCATTCTCCGCAGACACTGCAGAAAATGATTGTCCGACCATCTGGAGACCATTCGACGAGCGCGAGCTCAAGATTGACATCTCGGCTCCACATTCTTTTCCCATCGACTGAACCAACAATCACAGCCCCATCTTCATAAACAATACATATTTTTTTGCCATCTTTTGTCCACTTCATGTCACGAACAACGGACTTGTTTCGATTGTTGATCATTTCCTCGAACCACATTCCCTTGAGACCAGAAGAGAAAGAGTCTCTCATCAGTTATCAGTGGTCGCTGAACACAAACTGCAATTCGGAAAGCTGCAAACCTTATGAAGCATCCATACAATTATTAAGCCATGCTGATCACTGGTTGTTAACTTTTCGTGCTCGTCATTCCACTCGACATTCAAAACAGTTCCTGCTTCAACGTTGCTTCACTATTACAATGTGCACAGAAGGTTCTGAAACAAACGCCTACTGACCTTCATGACCGGTCAGTGTTTGGTTCATGGAAAGATTGCCCCCATCCCCGTTCTAAAATTGAATACGTCGTGATATTCAATCTATCACAAGACCCAAGGATGACGTACCTTCGGACGGTCGACGAGCAGCACCTTCAGCAAACCATTTTCGCCCCCACAAGCAAGCCATCCCTATAATCAGAATAGCAATTCTTAGCCATTCTTCAGATTGATACAGTTTATTTATGCACTAACCTTGGCGTTGCTCCACGAAACACAACTCAACCGGACGCCACTCGGGAGAGCGATCTTCTTACTGCAGCCAGAGAATTCGAGTTATGATATAGGATGTAACGGCATTTAATCCGAATATTGCACACCTTAGATACACAAGCATTATGCCCTTAGATACACGAGCATTATTTGCGATGGCGCAGAAGAAGAAATGCAATCTATAGAATCGACCACGTGCGCGGGACTCTTATTAGCGGAAGCATGCAAAGAAGCGGCAAAAAATTAACTGTAACACATTTTTATTCTCTGAGATGCGATGAATAATTATAATATAATACCTTCGTTCGTAATAATAATAATGTATATAGATATCGTTACGTATATTAATACAAATCTTCCAGCAGGGACCGAGCAAACAGCGTTAAACGTGATTGCGTGGGTCCGTTCCCAGGTGTATCGGCATAGCCACCTGCTGGCTGGCATGTACGGACTTATTAATTAAAACATGATGAGACTGATGAGGGTACGTACGTACTACATACGTACGTTTATTTATCTCAGTCGAAAAAAATGTAATAATGCATGTATGATAATGTATATATATATTATATTATATTATGATGAAATATCATATTAAATATATATCCCTTCTTTATTAAATACCTTCGAAGGTAATAATTATAAGTAATAAGGTTATTTGATAATATGTTATTATTCGATGTTATTCAGCATGCAATGCATGTCGATGCATGGTTCATATATTTATATGATCTTATTATTAATAACACTTATTCGGCATAGCCGATCTTGCGGGGATTTCTCGAAAAATATTTCGCCTCACCTGGTATCGTTAATTAAGGTCGAAGGTTTATTTTCCCCAAAAATATAAACCATTAATTTCACATATGTTAAATTACACACATACATAATAATAATTGACATGAACGTGTACGTAATAACATTACGTATCCGCAATTCTATCATGATTTCATAACCATGCGGGGGGCTATGCCGACACAGCTGGGAACGAACCCACACAATCACGTTAAACACTACTCCTGTTCCTCCATGGAAAATTTTTATTATTATTAGATAATATACGAACGAATATTAAATACATTATCTTAATATTAAAACATATTAAAACTAATAATTCTACAGGATCGAACGAGGACGGTGGTTCATTCGCTCCATGTGGGTCGGCATAGCCTGAGAGGGATAGATGGTTAATTGATTGTAAAATGCATTAATATAATTACAATCTTAACGCGCCAATAAAAATAAAATTCAATTAATTATACAAGCAAGGACTTATTACTCACGTAGTTTTAACGATACCAGATCATATTACTTGGATCGAGTATTTGTGAAAAAGGTACTCTTGGATTCAGTAACGAGGGTGAAGGCTTAACCAAGATTTACGAGTTAAAAGAAAAAAAGGAAACCTTGGAATGGGTGAATGTATGATGGGCTTAACCAAGATTCTTGAATTTAAAAAAAAAATTGGCGACAAATGTATGGAACGAATAGACCGTGACGTTTGATAAACGATACCAGGTGAGTGTGACATTTTTTACAGTC
>MDSY01040865.1_pt1 | contig 10131 bp, 10 predicted proteins | sample 811131 | NCBI WGS metagenome assembly MDSY01 (sample SAMN05326643, study PRJNA326480) | marine metagenome | isolation source: seawater | place: Atlantic Ocean: South West | collected 2010
AATAGGCAATATTTTGATGCTATTTATGCTCTTGATGGATCAACAGATAAAACAGCAGAGATAATTCAACAGTTTCCTGAGGTTAAATATCTCATTAAAGATCAGGATATTTTTCCAAAACGAGTTATAAAAGATGGCGTTCGTCAATTTCTTCTGGAAAAAGCTCAAGAAGACTTAGGTTATGAAGGATGGTTTACGCTACTTCATGGGGATGAATTATTGGTAGATGATCCTCGTATTATTGCAAAAAAAGCAGAAAAACAAAACGCTGAACGAATTAATTGGAGACCCCTAAACTTTTTTTTACATACATCCCAAAAAGAAACGTATTCTGAACAAAATTTAATTACTAAAGAAGTAATTTATTTTGAACCAGGTGTCAATTTAGAAATTAGACAATTCAAAAATAAAAAAGGAATTTTTTATAATTTACACCAACATAATAATTTAGTTCCTCATGGAATCAATTGGAAACCTTTATTAGATTTTCCTATTTTTCGTCACTATGTTGTACGGTCTTTAAAACAATTAAAAAATCGTACATATACACATGATCAAGCTAACAACGGATTTGGAAGTGGTTCTGATAAAAATAGTTTATCCTCATCTAATTCTTATAACTATGATGATATGTTTAAAGATTTTTTATTTACTTCAAAGAATCAAGTTCGTAAATTTTCAGGAGATTACTACGAATTTTGTCCCACAAAACGTCCTAATTTTTTAAAACAATACTTAGATTTTCATAAATATCGTCATTAATGATCAACATGATCTATAAAAAGCTAATGTAAATCAACTTAACTAGTTAAGTTTTTTAGAAAAAAGTACTGACATCCATGTTTAATCTATCACTACCTAACTTAAAATGCTTCCTATTGCTAAATTATGACTAAATTCCATCTAAATCTGGCAAACAAATATGACCTTGTCGTTTTATCACTCGAAAATCATAATTATTTTGCTTAGTGATTTCTTTTAGTGGCGCTATACGATCTAATTGGCCGTGAAAAAATAATATTTTTTTTTCTGGAGTAGGCCAGTGAAACTTAAATTTTTCTAAATAATCTAACCCCCTTAACAACCTCTCATCTTGCCACGAATACTCTGTGTGGCTCTTAACAAAATTTTTTTTATTAGTAATAGGAGGCCTGCAATCTTTCCAAAATGATGATAAAACCTTATCCTTATCTAAATCTAAATCTATTCGTAATCTCTGAATAGGTTGAGATGGATACGACGATCTTACTCCTGAAAAAACCATGTGTTTAGCCTGTGTAAAATAAGATAAATAATGTGATAACCATAAGGCTCCTAACGAAAACCCCATAACCGAATAATTGTGAATCCCATAATAACAAAGATATTTCTCGATATTCTTTGATAACAAATAAGGGTTATAATCTGAAATGAATAATATATTTGATTTTTTAACTGGTTTTATAACAAATGATCCTAGCAACGCCCAGCCCGAAATAATAATCCAAGTGTGCCGAGCTTGATTATCAATAAACTGATAATAGGGTTTAAAATTGGTTAACGACATAATCAATATCGGCTTTTGTATGCGATGATTTTAAGGAAAACCGAAACCGTTCTTTTCCTTTAGGAACCGTTGGATATCGTACAGCAGATACAGCAATCCCACCTTCTTTTAATTGTTGATAACGATTTAATAAAGATTGATTTCCAGGCCATACTAAAGACAAAATATGGTAATCTCCTAATAATATATGTCCTTTTTTACTCATCATTTTAATAAAATAATTAGACACCGCTTGTAACTGTTGTCGTTGAACATCCAGTGATGGAATTAACAATAAAGCGTGGTGGGTCGCAGCAATAATAGGAATGGGTAATGCCGTTGTGTAAATAAAAGATCGACAGCGATTAATTAAATAATCACATATTACATGTGAAGTAGCAATAAACGCACCAAAGGTTCCAAATGCTTTACCAAATGTTCCTACAAGATAAGTGGGTTTAATACCAAATTTCATACATAAGCCTCGTCCTTGATCTCCTAAAACTCCAATAGCATGTGCTTCATCAACCATAAAATCAGCATCATAATTATTTGCAAATTGCTGTAATACATTTAACGGTGCAATATCTCCATCCATACTAAAAAGAGATTCTGTCACCAATAAACAACGTTTAAAATGACACCGATGATTATCTAATAATAGTTTAAGATGAGTCATGTCATTATGCCGAAATCGCTTCATAGTTGCTTTAGATAATTGTATCCCATCCAACAAACTAGCATGACAATATTTATCAGCAAGAATTAAATCTTCCTCACCATATAAGGTTGGTATAACCCCAGAATTAAGCTGAAAACCAGAATTAAATACTAAAACTTGCTCCATGCCAAAAAAATCAGCTAATGAGTTTTCCAAAGACTCTAGCAAAGCATAATTTCCACTTAATAAACGTGAGCCTGTTGAACCAAAACCATATTTTTGAATAGCTAACATTGCTGCTTTTGCTAAAGCATCATGTTTTGCTAAATTCAAATAATCATTCGATTGAAATTGATATAAAGCAGACTCATTTGTATTCGGTAATTTCCGATACAGCAATGATTCTTTTAACGTCGTTAATGTATCTTCAAAATCGAATTCCATAATTAGCCTCAAAGTATGCTATCATTACACGCATGGCTTTTGAAGGTATCTTAACCATAAACAAACCTGCGAATATTACATCCTATGATGTTATTCGTAAAATAAAAAAAATAATCGGTAAACAAAAAATAGGTCATGCTGGTACATTAGACCCATTTGCAACTGGTATTTTAATCATCGCAATCGGAAAAAAATTTACCAAACAATTATCCTCTTACCAAGCACTCCCAAAAATATACCGATTTACTATCCAACTAGGAACCCAAACAACAACCTTAGACCCAGAAGGCGACATCATATCAGAATTACCCATACCAACTCCCTATACAACACAATCTATTCATAACGTACTAAACACCTTTAAGGGAGAAACCACACAAATACCTCCTGCATTTAGTGCAAAAAAAATCCAAGGTCAACGTGCATATAAACTTGCTAGAAAAGGCAAAGAGGTTAAACTGGAGCCAACTACCATTACCATCCATGACATTAATTTACTAAACTATGATCCCAAAACTCATCAAATCGAATGTCGTATAAACTGTGAAAAAGGTACTTATGTAAGATCATTAAGCCGTGACATTGCTATACAATTAAATACTGTCGGCTACACAAAAACTCTAGTAAGAGAAGCCGTAGGCAATCATACTCTAGATACAGCCCTTAGCATTGATCAATTAGAAAATCATTTAATAAACAACTAAAATGGCTATAAAATTAACAACGTACGGATCAAAAAAGGCACCTCAATCTCTTGGACTTGGTGTCTTTGATGGCATTCACAAAGGCCATCAAGCTATCCTATCACAATGTGACGCTTTATTAACCTTTAACCCACATCCTGTAACCATCATTCATAACACCATCCCTTTAGATCGATTAACCACAATCAAAGAAATGACACAGTATATTCCACAACTATTTGTTTTAGAATTTAATAAAATGATAGCCAATTTATCTGCCCAAGACTTTTTAAATAAAATCATCTTAGAAAAAATCAACCCTTCTCGTATCGTGATTGGCTATGATTATCACTTTGGCAAAAATAAAACAGGAACTCCTGACATATTTAAACAATGGTGTAACAGTCATAATATCCCCATAACAATAGTCGAGCCCATTTCCAATACCGATCAAATTATAAAAAGCAAAGCCATTCGTACCGAATTAAAACAAGGAGATGTCAACCAAGCTCTTGATGACTTAGGTCACCCTTACTTAATGATAGGAACTGTCATAAAAGGAGACAGTCGTGGTAAAGAACTCGGTTTTCCTACAGCTAATCTAAAATTTCCACCTGAAAAATTAATTCCCAAAAAAGGTGTCTACAAAGGTACTATAACAATAGAAGATAAACCCTATAAAACCATGATTTATATAGGAAATAGACCTACCTTTAATACCAAAACAACAACAGTTGAAGCTTTTATTTTAGATTTTAAAGGAAATTTATATGATCAAACTATTAGTTTATATATCGAACACTATTTAAGAGCTGAAAAGATATTTCCTAATAAAGAAGCCTTAATTAATCAAATTCATCAGGATATTCAAAATGCTTATGGGCCTTAAATATTGGTTATTAGCAACGCGACCCAAAACATTAGCAGCAAGTTTAGCTCCTGTGATTATCGGACTTGTCTTAGCATCCTCTTACGTATCTATTTTTAATATTTATGCATATATTACGCTACTATGTGCCATCCTAATTCAAATTGGCACTAACTTAGCTAATGATTACTATGATTTTAAAAAAGGAACCGATACGAAACAACGAAAAGGCCCTACACGTATGGCACAAGCTGGCTATATAAAACCAATACAATTAAAAAAAGTCGCAATTACAGTATTCTCATTTGCCTTTATTTTTGGCTTAATATTAGTTTATCAAGGAGGCCTTCCCATTCTAATTATTGGCATTATCAGTATTATCTGTGGATTTTGGTATACAGCAGGCCCTATTGCATTAGCCTATATTGGCTTAGGCGATCTATTTGCGTTTTTATTTTTTGGACCCATCGCTGTTGGAGGAACCTATTATATTCAAACTCTAACCCTACACTCAAACGTTATTGTGATAGGCGTTGGTATCGGACTATTAGCAACAGCATTAATATCGGTTAATAATATTCGTGACATTGAAGAAGACAAGCAAAACAATAAAAACACCTTAATTGTGAGATTTGGAACAGCTTTTGGAAAAATAGAATATATCAGTTGTCTATTATTATCTTCTTACATTTTATTTACATGCATCCCTTATTCAAATACATTGTTATTTGCACTAATCCCATACAATTTATTAATAATACATAACAGCTATAAATTAGTAACAAAAACTGGTGAAATACTTAATAAAGTCTTAGCCCAAACAGGAATATTAATCATAAGTTATGCTATAATCCTATCAATAGCATTTATCAAATAACAAAACTACACAAGGAGTTTCACATGAAACAATTAATCATAACACTAACTGTCTTACTGAGTCTGATCACCTCTCAATTAATGGCCATCCATAATGACGACGTTAACATTAGCGGAAGTTATTTAGGAATATTGAATAGCCTATCCCCTAGCAATCAACGAACTCAGTTTGATTTTGCAACCAATATTAATGTTGAATTTAATCTGGCTAAGAATATGACCGGTATCATTCAATTGCAAAGTGGAGCTGGAAACGGTAGCCTAGGGTTTGTAGGTCCAGTTGCTCAATTAACGGATATTAATATTCAATATACACACCCTCAATCTAAATCAACCGTTACCATAGGATCCTTTGATCTTCCATTTGGTAAAGGCGTAAATTATCTCAGCAATAATGGGAATACATTTCAAAGCCCATTTATTTTAAATTCACTTACCTATAGTGCTTTAGCGGGACCTATTGGTACATTAAATACACTAGGTATAAAACTAGAAAACACAATGTCTGCTTTTGAAACAACCCTAGCTTTAAGTAATGGAACAGCAGAAGATGCTAATAATAGTCAAAAAAACTTTCTTTATCTTCTTTCTTTAGGAACAAGTCAACTATCAGATAAACTATATGTTGGAGTAACCTATACTACAAGTGAGGATTCTCAAGATACCAGTAATAGTAGCTATCAAACTAATTTTTCAGGCTGGTTAGTTGATCTTAATATCGAATTAATGCCTCAGTTAAGTTTTAAAAACCATATCGGCCAATTAACATACAATGATAATAATACTACTACAAAAGATGATGTTAGCATTGCCAAAAGTGAAATAAAATATACAATTGATTCATTATTTATTGCTGGACGATACTCGCACTGGCAACCTCTAGATTCTAATGGAAATTCAACAGGAATATCCGCTGATGCTATAACCCCAGGACTATCATTAGCTACTATCACAGATACAACCATTACACGTTGGCAACTTGGCATAGGATATGAAGTAACCAAAAATACACTAGCAAGAGCCGATGTTATAATGGACGATTACCAACATGGTTCTGATTACAAAGGGATTGTTATGGGGCTTAATAGTCGCTTTTAATTGGTTATCAACGTTTAAATAAAAAAATCTTAATTTTGTGGTGGGCGATACTAGACTCGAACTAGTGACCTACGGCGTGTAAAGCCGGTGCTCTACCAACTGAGCTAATCGCCCAAAAAGAATATTGGTTATGCATTCTATCATATAAATAATCACTTGTTAAAGAACCCAAAAATATTACTTACTTATTTATAGGCTTTCTTTTTAAAATAAGCTAACAATTTTTATTATTTGATATAAGAAATTAAAACCTTCGAATGATGGTCAAAAATTTGATTAAAACTTACTTGATTTCGATACGATCCATTTTTTTCCTGAAATCAAGCCTCTATCATTAACTTAACTGAAGGTGAATTGCTACGCTTAATTAATAAGTGATTATTAGGTTGGATATGGGTATTCAAAAAATCAAAAGATCTATATGAATCAATTTGCTTGATTATTATTTGATCATTATCACGCTGGTACTGAACATAAGCATCCAACTTTTCTTGACTCGATATATGGTAAGCATGAAAAAGAACAGCATAATCCATATTAATATTATAATGAAATCATTAAACAATAATTTAAATTTCCTAAAGTCTGAATATTTGTATCAATATAAATATTAATATCGTATTCTGAATTAATAAGATGATTTAAACATTTGTAATAGCGGGACAAATGAAATTTTTACAAACTTTAATAAAACACCAAGAAAAATTTAAAAAATTTCATGTTTACCTTGCTGCTTTACCAGCTTTACTGTTCGTTTTATAATATACATAGAAACATATAATTTATATATAAAAACAAATTAAACTAAATGAAAGTAAAGCAACATAGTTAGTAACTTGAGAAAAAAAACAAATCATAAGCCAATGTCAAAACTGTTATCAACCAATCCTTTATATTTTGAAAAAGTAGCAAAAACTTACAACAAAAATATGCATATTCAATATGAGGTTTTTAGAAAAGTATTAGAATTAATCGATTCTCAGCCCATAGCAACCATTACGGATATTGGATGTGGAACAGGTATTATTACAAAAAAACTTCATGATCATTTTAATTGTTCTAAAACACTAGGTTTAGATCAATCTGAAGCCATGATTAATCATGCAAAATCAAATTTTCAATCTGAATCAGAAAATATCTTATTCAAGCAAAAAAGTGCCTATGAATTTTCAAAGGAAGATCAAGCTGACCTCATATTTTCAAATGCAACCTTACAATGGTTACCAAATTTGGATTTATTCTTTAAAACACTTAAAAATACTATCACAACCCCAACTATAATTGCGTTTTCAATCTTTTTACCAACAACCTATCACGAATTAGCTCAAGGATTAAAACATATTATTAACAAAAGCATCTCAATTCCAGCAGAACAATTTAAATCCTATGATGATATTAAAACAATTTGTTCTCGCTACTTTCAAGATATAACTCTTCAAAAACATAACATAATTCATACTTACCCTAGCATTTATGAATTATTAAATATCATTAAATTAACCGGAACCAAAGAACTTTATCCTCAAATAAAATTTACACAAAACACTCTAAAAGCATTAGAGGAGTGGCTTTTTTCAAATTATGATAAAATCCCAGCATCCTACGAAATTGCTATAGGAAAAATTATTATCAACGAAATAAAATAGATCATAAACAAATAACTGAAATTTTTTGTCTCTAAACCCCGATAACTAGATAAAGCCTTGAAATAATGAGGTAAAAAAATATAAACGAAAGGGGCAAACTAAATTAATACATCTTGTTAAACTAACAAGATGAAAGGAAAAAAATGAGTTTATTAGTATCACCATCTCAGAAATCCCCCTCAAACCCAATAGAGATTCCTAAAGGACAACAGGATAACAAGCATAATTCTACGGTTGATCATATGGGTGAATACTACTTCTCACTCAAAGATTCATTAATATATGGACCTCCAAATGTTGAATTTTACGACGGTACTTTTTTTTTGAAGTAAGATGTTTAGAATGTGACTTCAGTCATGCAGCACACGTAAAGAAGTCGTTAGTACCTAACGATTAACATCCATCCAAAACGTTATTAATAGCGATTTGTTCTTTGGGATCAATCTCAAGTGAATATTTCTTTTTAAGAGCGATCCATGTCTGAATATAAGTACAATGAAAGGATTTATTGTCAGGTAACCATGACGCAGGATCTTTGGATCCTTTACTACGATTCGCTGATCGACTTACGGCAATTAAGTTATTGGTATCATTAAAAAATTGACTCTTTTTTTTCTTTATTACGTTTAAGTATATTGCTTAGTGTTTGTATTTCGGATGTTTGGATAAGGGATTTTAATTGTTTTAATATATCTATCATGTTATCAAGTGCTGATATGATAGACTTTTTGTTATGAGTACAAATATCAGTTCCCCAATATGGGGATGATGCGGCTAAGCGGGTGCTATCTTTAAAGCCTGGACCATAAATAGATTTAATCGTATCTTGAGAGTTGTCTTTTGTGGCAACATCTATTAGAGCTGAAGCTGTTAGGTAAGGAAGATGAGATACTAATGCTATTAATTCATCATGTTTTTGAGCTGTTTGTTTAATAACTCTACAGGATAGTTTTGTTAAAAAAGTTGTTAATTTTTCTTCTTGTTCTTGGTGAGAGTTGGTAATTAAAATATAAGGGGCGTTATTAAATAGGGTTTCTGATGCGGTTTCAAATCCAGTGGTTTCTTTACCTGCCATAGGATGACCAGAAATATATGGGTTTTTTAGGGATAATTCTTGAATTGTTTTTAATAAGGTTTCTTTTGTGCTTGTTACGTCTGTTAATAGTGTGGATTCTTGAATGTGGTTGCTCAGGATTTTGATTGTTTTTAGTGTATTATCGATTGGTGTTGCAATAAAGATAATATCGATATCTGTAGGTAGATCTGTAAGTGTACTTGATAGGTGCTTGAAGCAGATTGCTTGGGGATGGGTTTTAATGGAGTCAGATTTTGGATCTATGCCATAGATGGGTATATTAGGGAATTGTTTATGTATGCTTAAGGCTAATGAGCCTCCTATTAATCCACAGCCAATGATGCCAATTGATTGGTACACTAGCGTGCAAATTCAGGTCTAAGAGATACAGCTTCGTTTAAGTAAACATGTTTAATGTCTTTTTGTTTTAGTTTGGTATTGATATGCATTAAAATTCGAATACATTTTTCGATACTACCAGGGATATTAATTTCGTTTAAACATAATAGAGGTGTATAGGTTAAGTTTAATTCACGAGCAGCAGTTGCTGGAAATGTTGAATCTAAATCGCGTGTTACAGAGAAAAAAATAGAAGCAATATCGTCTTTTTCGACATGATTTATGGTTATCATTCTATTAATAAGAATAATCGTTTCTTCAATGATATTATCTTTTGTATTTGCGTTAACGGTTGTTGCACCGCGAATGCCTCTTACTGTCATAATTGAAATCCTTTATTGAATAATAGTCAAAGTCTGGATTCTTCGCAAGTTTTATTACTTGAGGGTATTAAGGTTTTAAATAAGATGATGCTAAAAATTAGTAAAAACGTTTAACTTGTATTAGCACGTATATGCTAAAACTGCGTACGGAGCAGTATGTCTTTAACTATCATATGTTACCCAAGGATAATATGTAGCGAGCCATTGATTTAAAGAGAAATAGCAATTTTCAAATCAAGAAGTATTCTTGGTTTCGAAAATAAAATTTTCTATGGGGAATAGTTTTCGTGTCAAATAGTCTACTTCGGAGACTCTTGTATCAGGATTGGTTGTTGTTAATATCTGTGCGATTATTGTTTTTATATTCTTACTTGTCTCATTTGTTTTTGGAGTTTTTTTATTTTCTATTAAAGATTGTATGATAAAGGTTAGTTTTCTTATATCATTATTGTTATTGGGAAATTTTGTTTTTGTTTGTAGGCGTTCTATTATTCCTAGTATTTCTTGTTGTGAAGTTGAGCGGGCATTTGCAG
>MDSY01130859.1_pt1 | contig 10131 bp, 7 predicted proteins | sample 811131 | NCBI WGS metagenome assembly MDSY01 (sample SAMN05326643, study PRJNA326480) | marine metagenome | isolation source: seawater | place: Atlantic Ocean: South West | collected 2010
GGGGCATAGTAAAGCGCTCTAGGTCTAGTGCCTAGTTTAAGAAAGTCTGGTAAGCAGGGTTTTCTGTTTCTTCTTGCCAGTGATAACCTAGTGTATCTAAATGTTCAAAAAAATCGGTTTGTTGGTCTTTACTGACATTAAACCCAGCTAATACTTGACCAAAGGCAGCCCCATGGTTGCGGTAATGAAACAAGGTAATGTTCCAGATTTCACCCATTGCCGCTAAGAATTTTTCTAATGCGCCAGGATACTCTGGAAATTCAAAACTAAATAATCGTTCGTCCTCGCTCGTTTGGCTGGCCTTTGCCGCTTTGCCGCCTATCATGTAACGCACGTGCACCTTGGCTAATTCATTATCAGTAAAATCAATAACTTTGTAATGAGACTGTTCTAGGCTTTGAAGTAATGCTTGGCGTTCTTCCACGCTACCACTTAAGCGTACCCCGACAAAAATTTCAGCGCTTGGTTTACCCGAATACCGATAATTAAACTCGGTGATAGGCCGATTACCAATTGCTTGGCAAAAACGTTTAAAGCTGCCTTTTTGCTCAGGAATCGTTACCGCTAAAATAGCTTCTTTTTTCTCACCTAGTTCGCAACGCTCTGAAATATAGCGTAAGGTATGAAAATTCATGTTGGCGCCAGATAAAATGGCCGCTAACGATTCACCGCCTTTACTGGTTTTACAATATTTTTGTAACCCTGCTAACGACAATGCACCTGCGGGCTCAGATATAACCCGTGTTTGTTCAAAAACGTCTTTAATAGACGTACAAATTTCATCACTGGTGACGGTAATGACTTCATCACAATACTCTTTTATCAGATCAAAAGTGTTTGTACCAATGCGTTTAACCGCAACACCGTCAGCAAATAAACCCACTTGAGGGATATCAACCGGCTTACCCGCTTCCATGGCGGCTTTTAAACAGGCTGAGTCTTCTGCTTCAACGGCAATAATTCTAGTTTTGGGGCTAAGCTGTTTTAAATACACAGACATACCCGCTAATAAACCACCACCGCCAACAGGAATAAACACTACGTCTGCATGCGGTAGTTGTTGTAATAGTTCTTTAGCAACAGTGCCTTGCCCAGCAATGATGTCGGGATCATCAAAGGGGTGAACGAGGGTTTTATTCTCGGCAGCAGCAAATTTTACAGAGGCGACTTGCGCTTCATTAAAATTATCACCAACAAGCCTGACTTCACCACCATAATGCCGCACATTATTGACTTTAATGTCAGGTGTTGTGGTAGGCATGACAATCGTTGCCTGAATACCCATTTTTTTAGCGGCTAAAGCGAGCCCTTGCGCATGATTACCAGCTGATGCAGCCATTACACCATGAATACACTGCTCTTCAGTTAAGGTATTTAATTTATTATAAGCACCACGCAATTTAAATGAATGAACAGGTTGCTGATCTTCACGTTTTAAGTAAATTTGGTTGTTCAGCTTTGCTGACAATTTACTGCAATGTGTCAGATCAGTTTCAATAGCTAAATCATAAATAGAAGCTAAAAGAATACGTTTTAGGTAATCTAATCCTCTGGCCTGTTTTGTGTCGCTATGTAAGTGCTCTACTTGTTCTTCTATCATGGTATTGCCTAAGCATATATCGCTGCCGCGCGGGGTTTATTTAATTACTTTTTTTATTCTAAGCCATCAAGCAATGCTCTGTTACGAACCGCACCTTTATCGGCACTGGTAGCTAACATGGCATAATTTTTTAAGGCATAGCTGATAGGGCGAACACGATCTTTTGGCTGCCAAGCATCCTTACCTTTAGCGTTCATTGCATCGCGACGTTGAGCCATCTCTTCGTCAGTAACGTTAAATTCAATTGATCGGTTAGGGATATCAATATGAATAATGTCACCTTGCTCAACTAGGCCTATTGCACCGCCATCTCCTGCTTCTGGTGAAACATGGCCTATTGATAAACCAGAGGTACCACCAGAGAAACGACCATCAGTTAATAAGGCACATGCCTTGCCTAAACCCATAGATTTTAAGTAGGTGGTTGGATACAACATTTCTTGCATACCTGGGCCACCTTTGGGACCTTCATAACGAATAACAACTACTTCACCAGCGACGACTTTGCCATCAAGAATAGCGGCAACAGCATCGTCTTGGCTTTCAAAAATGTGAGCAGGGCCGGTAAACGTTAAGTTATCGTCACTCACACCAGCAGTTTTAACAACACAACCATTAGGTGCGATATTCCCCGACAACACAGCTAAGCCACCTTCTAATGAGAAGGCGTTGTCTATTGAACGGATACAACCATTTTCTCGGTCATCGTCTAAGGTGTCCCAGCGACAATCTTGGCTGAATGCTTTAGTGGTACGAATACCAGCAGGACCGGCGCGATAGAATTTTTTTACATCTTCATCTTCAGTGATTGTTATATCATATTTAGCAATAACGTCAGCCAAGGTGGTACCAAGTACATTGGGGACGTTAGTATGTAATAAATTAGCGCGAGCTAACTCACCTAAAATACCAATAACACCACCAGCTCGATGAACATCTTCCATATGGTAATCAGGCGTTGAAGGCGCTACTTTACATAGTTGTGGGACAATACGTGATAATTTATCCATATCTTCCATGGTGTAATCTATTTCAGCTTCTTGTGCGGTAGCTAAAAGATGTAAGATGGTATTGGTTGAACCACCCATGGCAATATCCAAACACATGGCATTGTGTAATGCTTTTTTACTGGCGATATTACGAGGCAAGGCACTTTCGTCATTATCTTGATAATAACGTTTGGTTAAGGCAACAATTTCACTACCTGCTTTTAAGAAAAGCTGTTCACGGTCTGCGTGGGTTGCCAACATAGAGCCGTTTCCTGGTAAGGCTAAGCCAAGTGCTTCTGCTAAACAGTTCATTGAATTGGCGGTGAACATACCTGAGCATGAACCACAAGTTGGGCAGGCTGAACGTTCAATTTGATCACTTTGTTCATCCGAAACCGTTGGATCAGCACCTTGTATCATGGCATCAACTAAATCAAGTTTAATAATTTGATCACTTAGCTTAGTTTTACCCGCTTCCATGGGTCCACCAGAGACAAAAATAACAGGGATATTTAAACGCATTGCTGCCATTAACATACCCGGCGTGATTTTGTCACAGTTAGATATACATACCATGGCATCAGCACAATGAGCGTTAACCATATATTCAACCGAGTCGGCAATTAAATCTCGTGATGGTAAGCTGTAAAGCATGCCACTGTGGCCCATGGCAATACCATCATCCACCGCAATAGTATTAAATTCTTTAGCAACACCACCTGCTTTTTCAATAGCGCCTGCGACAAGTTGCCCCATGTCTTTTAAATGAACGTGACCTGGTACAAATTGGGTAAATGAATTAACGACAGCAATGATTGGTTTCCCAAAATCTCCATCAGTCATGCCGGTTGCTCGCCATAAGGCACGAGCACCTGCCATATTACGGCCTTGGGTAGAAGTTGCAGATCTTAATTTAGGCATGATGTCGGTATCCAGTTATCGATTGTTAGTAAAGTCAAAATTATATAATTTTTAAGCATAGCGTTTACTGCTCTCAGTAAAGCGCTAATAAGCTAGTGGTACTAAGCAGGTGGCTAATATGTATTTATCGTCTTTGCTGCTTAGTTAATACTGTCATTTGGTCTGAGTTATTCTACTGGCTCTAACCAGCCCCATTTATCTTCTGTGGTGCCGTCAAAAATACCAAAGAATGCGTGTTGTAATGCTTTCGTAATTGGGCCACGAGAGCCATCACCTACAGGTAATCCATCAACCGATTTAACGGGTACAATTTCAGTAGCTGTACCTGTCATAAAGAATTCATCAGCAAGATATAAGGCTTCACGTGAAATTGTCTCTTCACGCACTTCATAGCCTAAATCTGCAGCTAATACAAAAACGGCGTCGCGAGTTAAGCCTTGTAGAATTGATGCCGTACCTGGTGGTGTGTAGATAATACCTTTACGCACGAGGAATAAATTTTGGCCAGCACCTTCGCTAATTTGGTTGTTGATGTCCATGGCAATACCTTCGGTATAGCCATGGCGGTGAGCTTCAGAAGAAATTAATTGTGAGGATAAGTAATTACCGCCAGCTTTAGCGGCAGTCGGCATAGTATTTGGCGCTAAACGGTTCCAGCTTGACACACCCACTTCAACACCATTTTCAATGGCATCAGCACCTAAATAGGCTTCCCAACTAAAGGCGGCAATCATTAAGTCAGCTTTGGCATCTGCTGGTGGACGAAGTCCCATACCAACATCTCCTAAAAAGGCTAAAGGGCGCAAGTAGGCTGATTTTAAATTATTTTTAGTAACCGCTTCTTTACACGCTTGGATGACTTCTTCTTTGCTGTAAGGAATGTTCATACGATAAATTTTTGCTGAATCAAATAAGCGCTCAACGTGCTCTGTTAAGCGAAAGATACAGGTACCCTGGGGAGTATTATAAGCACGAATTCCTTCGAAAACAGAGGAGCCATAATGAAGAGCATGGCTCATTACGTGCACGGTAGCATTTTGCCAAGGCATCAGCTCTCCGTTGAACCAAATATATTCTGCGTTTACTTTAGCCATTTTTTTTCCTAATTTTGTTGCACTTTTTTGATTAGCCAACCTCGAGTTTATCATCAAAGTAAGACCCACCAACTAAGGCGAATATGTATTATAATACTGGTTTTTTAAGCGCTATGTTGTTGTGTTTGTACTTGACTATTGTCTACTGTGACACCCTTGATGTCGATCAATTTGTTGATTTGATCAACTAACAACGAAATAGGACGCTCACTACTGACGCTCATAGTAATAGTGGCCACATTATTACCGGTATTCACTTCTGCATTGATGCCATTAATTAAAAACCCACGGTAGCGAGTCACTTGTAATATTCTTTCAAGTACCACTTGTTTATCATCAGCCATGATAATTATTTGGTATTTATTTAGTGTTGCAGCATTCATATTAAACGCTCTCCATCATTTGGTCATTGGCAGTATTGGGTGGCACTAAAGGCCAAACATTTTCAGCAGCATCAATTTTAACTTGCAGTAAGAATGGGCCATCGTGATCTAGCATTTCTTTGACAGCAGCATCCACTTCGTTCTTCTTAGTGATAACCCGTGCTTTAATATCAAACGATTGCGCCAGCATAATAAAGTCAGGATTATCTGATAAATCAGTTTCACTTAAGCGACCTTCAAAAAATAAATCTTGCCATTGGCGAACCATACCTAATTTAGCGTTATCAATAAGTACCACTTTTACAGGGACTTGGTAGCGTTTAATAGTAGCTAACTCTTGCACATTCATCATGATAGAACCATCACCTGATACGGCAATAACGGTATCATGCGGGCGAGAAATTTGTGCACCAATAGCTGCAGGTAAACCAAAGCCCATGGTGCCCATGCCACCACTGGTAAGGAAATTACTTGGATCATCAAAATCCATATGTTGTGCTGCCCACATTTGATGCTGGCCAACATCCGTGGTGACACAGGTATTACTGGGCATTAAATTACTCACTGTTTTTAACACAGCAGGGGCATATATATTATCGCCAGGGTGATCATACCGCCAAGCAAAATCGGTTTGCATTTGTTTTAGCTTTTGCTGCCATGGTGTGATCTTTAATGCGGTAGTTAGTAAGGGCAAGTTACCTTTTAAATCACCTAAAATAGCAGCATCAGCTGCGCGGCGTTTATTAATTTCAGCCGTATCTATATCAAAGTGAATAACGCGTGCATTTGGGGCGAATTCTTCTAACTTACCGGTAACACGGTCATCAAAACGGGCACCCACAACGACTAATAAATCAGACTCTTGTACGGCAATATTAGCGGCTTTCGTACCATGCATACCTAGCATACCTAAGTAATGTTCATCGGCATCGGGAATTGAACCTAAGCCTTTTAAGGTACTGACACTTGGCATACCGGTTTTTTCAGCAAAACTTCGCACTTCTTCAACCGCATTAGCCATACCAACGCCACCACCTACATATAAAATAGGTTGTTTGGCATTGGTCAATAAATCTAATGCTTTACTAATATCGGCAAGCGGTAATTGTACTTTATTTTTCAAATGCGAAAGTTTATCTAGGCGCTCGGTAACTTCAGCAAGTTGAATATCTTTAGGAATATCAACTAAGACTGGGCCTTGACGTCCTTCTAGAGCAATTTCAAAGGCTTGATATAATACTTTCTCAAGGTCATTAATATTAGTCACTTGAAAAGAATGCTTGGTACAGGCAAGTGACAAACCAAATACATCAATTTCTTGAAACGCATCACTGCCCATGGCTGCAGTTGGCACTTGCCCAGTAATAGCAACAATAGGAATAGAGTCAGCTAAGGCATCAGCAAGACCGGTAATTAAATTGGTTGCCCCAGGCCCAGAAGTCGCTAAACAGACACCAATTTTGCCGGCGGCACGTGCATAACCAACAGCAGAAAATGCCGCACCCTGCTCATGACGACAAAGAAAATGTTTTACGTCACTATCGTACAAGGCGTCATAAATTGGCATTATTGCACCACCAGGGTAACCAAATACATGTTTTACACCGTGCTCTTGCAGTACTTCAAATAATAATGCGCCGCCTGTTAACGTTTTACTTTCGCTCATCATGGTTCCAAATTTTATCTTGTTAGTATCTATCTATTTATTTAGTCATTTAAATTTTGTTTAATTGATAACAAAAAACACTATTAAAGCGGCTAAAAGAAAACCCTCGGTTCTTTCGAAGCGAGGGTTTGTAATTTGTAATATTGCTTTTCTTTAGCTCAACAAAACCCTCGAGGCGATCTGATAATCACCACGACGAGAAGGTTTATAATAATTGAGTTTAAATTATGCATTTTTTCTCTTTGCTTGTTTGTTTGAGGACGTCTGATTGTTATTTTAATACTTGTTCAGATCGTCTTCCTTATTAAATTAGTACCATAGCTCTAATCCTTTGTGCAAGTTTTTTCATTATAGTATTTTTATGTGTAAATCAAAATTAGGTAATAAACCTTTTAAAAATATATGAACTACACTGAAAAAAGGTACTTTAAAAAATGGAATTTTTATGTCACTTGCATGCGTTTATAGTCGAGCTAAACTGGGCTTAGAGTCACCATTAGTGACGGTAGAGGTTCATCTCGCCAATGGTTTACCAGCATTCAATATTGTTGGTTTGCCTGAAACTTCGGTGAAAGAATCGAAAGATCGAGTTCGCAGTGCAATCATTAATTGTGGTTATGAATTTCCTGCTAAGCGTATTACCATTAATTTGGCTCCTGCAGATTTACCCAAAGAAGGAGGGCGATTTGATTTGCCTATTGCGGTAGGTATTCTTGCCGCCTCAGAACAGTTACCAAAAGTAAACTTAACAGAGTATGAATTTGCTGGGGAGTTAGCCTTGTCTGGTGAGGTTCGGCCTATTATCGGTGAGATACCTGTTGCTATGGCCAGCAGTGCTAGTGGTCGTATCTTAATTATCCCCAGTCAAAATGTTGAACAAGCAAGCTGGGTGAAAACGGCTAAGCTACATGGTATTAATCATTTAACACAACTGTTTCCACATTTTTCAGGTCAACAAATTTTGCCCTTTTCAGCTCAGCAATTAATGACAAAGTCATTGCCCGAAACGTCACTTGATATAGCTGATGTTATGGGGCAACCCTTAGCCAAACGTGCCTTAGAAATTGCTGCTAGCGGTGGCCATAATTTATTATTTATTGGCCCACCAGGTACAGGTAAAACCATGCTTGCAAGCCGCTTGGCAGGTATTTTACCGCCAATGACAGACAGTGAGGCACTGCAAGTGGCGGCCATCCAATCCATAAGCCATCAAGATATTACCGATAAGTCTTGGTTTACTCGCCCCTTTAGGGCTCCGCATCATACGGCTTCATCAGCGGCTTTGGTTGGCGGTGGCAGTCAACCAAAACCGGGAGAGATCACCTTAGCCCATAACGGTGTTTTGTTTTTAGATGAATTACCTGAATTTGAGCGTAAGGTGCTTGATGTATTACGCGAGCCTATGGAATCCGGTGAAGTCACTATTTCTAGGGCTATGCAAAAACAATGTTTTCCAGCACGGTTTCAATTGATTGCGGCGATGAACCCAAGTCCAACTGGTTTTTATAATGATAAACGCAGTACACCTGAGCAAGTGTTACGTTATTTAAATCGTTTATCGGGGCCTTTTTTAGATCGCATGGACATTCAAATTGAAGTGGCACGTCTTCCAAGGGGCACCTGGGCAAACACTGAACAAGCGAATGAAACCAGTAGCCAAATTCAAATACGTGTTAAGGCTTGTAGGGAATTTCAGTTACAAAGACAGAAAAAAGCAAATGCTCATATTAGCTCGGCCGAATTAAAAAAATATTGTGTGCTAAGTATTGATGATACTGAATTTTTAGAATTAGCTGTTGAAAAATTAGGCTTGTCTACTCGTGCTCATCATAAGATTTTAAAAATAGCGCGTACCCTAGCAGATATGGAGCAAAGCCAGGCCATTGGGCATAAACACTTAATTGAAGCGTTATCCTACAGAGCCATGGATAGACTGTTACGACATTTAACAGGTGCTATTGCTGTGTAATGGCTGTGCAATGTAAACTATGAAATTGCCGCGAAAAAAGCTTGTATTAGTGGTTGTGCTTTTGCTTGGTTTAAACAACATACACCCAAGTCAAAAGGCGCAATTTCACCAATATTTGCTAAATTTTTAACCCTCTCTTTAACGGGGCTATTATCCACCACCACCTGTGGCACTATACCTACACCGCACCCTAAAGCAACCATACTCACTAATGCCTCATGCCCAGAAACAGTGGCATAAATCATGGGTTTACCTTGTTGTTTTTTACGATACCAGTGCTCAAATCGTTTTCGTGCAGCGCCATGTTCAGGCAGTATAATGGGAATTTGCGACCAGCTGAGTATGGTTTGATTCAGCTGTTGCTGAACTTTACAGCTCATTGTTGGTGCAATGACTGTCATGGCAATGGTATCTAAATGGTGAAAATATACACTGCGTGGAAGTTGTTCGGGCGCTGCGGCAATCGCAAAGTCTACTGATTGGTTTTGCACTTGCTCCAGAGCATCTGCAGCATCCCCTGTGGTTAATACAATTTCAACGAAGGGATGTAATACCCTGAAGCGTTCAAGCAGCGGAGGTAAATGACTGTAAGCGGCTGTTACTGAACAATAGATTCGGAGCTTGCCTGTTAATTCGTCTTGTTTATTGGCGAGGGTTTGTTTAAAGCTTTGCCACTGCTCAAGTTGCTGTTCAGCGTATGATTTAAATTTTTTACCGGCATCGGTAAGCACAACGGTACGATTATCTCGGTGTAATAATGGACTGCCAACTTCGTCTTCGAGTCGTTGAATGGCTCGACTCAATGTTGATGGGCTAATATGGTGCGCACCTGCCGTTTTACCAAAGTGTAAGCTTTGGCTGAGATGAGCAAACATAGTAAGTGCTTTTTGATCCATGATAACCCCATTGACTTGAAATTTTGACATACACAATTGACTGTTGCAAAAAACGCAACGTAACGCTGCGAATATATCACTTTTTGCAATGACTGCGCTAGGGTATTATTAAACCATTGACACGATTAGTCCTAAAGATAGGTGCTAATTAATTGAGAATTTTAAAGGAAATAACCATGAGCAATTATTTTAATACCTTAAGTTTACGTGAAAAATTAGGTCAATTAGGCCAATGTCGTTTTATGAAACGTGAAGAATTCAGCGATGGCTGTAATTTTATCAAAGACTGGAACATTGTTATTGTTGGTTGTGGTGCACAAGGTTTAAACCAAGGTTTAAACATGCGTGATTCAGGCTTAAATATTTCATATGCGCTACGTGATGGGGCTATCAGTGAAAAACGCCAATCATGGCAGTGGGCTACTGAAAACGGTTTTACGGTAGGTAACTACGCTGAATTAATTCCGCAAGCCGATTTAGTCCTAAACCTTACACCTGATAAGCAACATACCTCAGCGGTTACTGCGGTAATGCCTTTAATGAAACAAGGCGCTACGCTTGCTTATTCACACGGCTTTAATATCGTGGAAGAAGGTATGCAAATTCGTCCAGA
>MDSY01107906.1_pt1 | contig 10129 bp, 9 predicted proteins | sample 811131 | NCBI WGS metagenome assembly MDSY01 (sample SAMN05326643, study PRJNA326480) | marine metagenome | isolation source: seawater | place: Atlantic Ocean: South West | collected 2010
AAAAACGACTCATTAGGAAACACCCCACCTATGTTCCCAATTTATGTAATGGGAAAAGTTTTAGAATGGATGGAAAAAAATGGTGGTTTAGAGGAATTTGAAAGACGTGCTGGAATACGATCCAGTCTCATTTATGAAGTAATTGATAACAGCGACGGCTGGTATTCGTCACCTGTCGCAACTGACAGCAGGTCTCTAATGAACATAATTTTTCATCTTCCCGATGAAACACTTGAAAACCACTTCCTGGAAGAAGCTACGGCTCTAGATCTAATAAACCTCAAAGGCCACCGCAGTGTGGGGGGCGTTAGAACAAGTCTTTACAACGCTATGCCTTTAGAAAGTGTTGAAATATTAGCCAATTTCATGAAAGATTTCTTGAAAACTAACGGATAGTTCTTTATCTCTAAAAGCTTCTGCTGACTGTACTACCTTCTCTTTAAGTCACCGAAGGATCTCTTTTATCCTTTGAGGCCCCAAATTTGTTTGAAGAACTTTTGCCCCTAACGGACTCAAAGCATCTGCCACAGCATTTGCAAGTGCAGCAGGTGCAACAATTATTGGACCTTCTCCTGCTCCTCTGAATCCACCAATAAGCTCAGAAGGAGTTTCCATATGAACTATTTTAGGTTCAAATACATCATTAAACCCGGGCACAATATAGTCAAGGAGAGTCGTAGTCAATGGCTGTCCGTTGTCGTCATATCTAATTTCTTCAAGAAAAGTCGCCCCTACCGACTGGGCTATCGCTCCCCTAATTTGCCCATCTAAAATTTTCTGATTTATTACCGTTCCGCAATCATGCACCAAAGTAAGGTCCTTTATTTCAACTCTTCCTGTTTCAATATCAACCTCAACTACCGCTCCTGCAGCTGCACTGGTATGAGTATTTGCGACATTAAACTTTCCTGTTTCAGGGTTCGGGAAAGGTTCAGCCACTGCTGGTTCGTAACATACAAACGCCACTAAACCTGGGTCAACATCAGGTGGTAAGGCGAAGTTATGCAAATAAGAAACATTTGCAATCTCTGCTAGAGATATGACAGCATCACCAAGATGAAAAGCTCCATCTCGTAATTCCAAAACTGCCGTATCAACCCCCAGCATGCCAGCTGCAATGGTTGCCATTTTGTCTCTAATTTCTCTAGCTGCTTTTATGACTGCTCCCCCACCCATTACCGCTGAACGACTTCCCCATGTACCCATTCCAAAAGGCAACATTGTTGTATCACCGTCACGGACGGTTACCGAAGATGAAGGAATGGTTAAAACTTCAGCAACTAAATCTGCAAAGATCGTTTCGTGACCTTGTCCTTGGGATTTCGTACCCACCTGAACTGAGACAGTACAATCCGGAAGAACTGACATTAATGCCATTTCGTAACCTCCAAATTGTCCTGCTAGAGAATGCAAACTCGGGGCAGTAGGTTCGACTATATTTGCAATACCAACACCAACAAATTTGCCCTCTGACCTAGCTTGCTGCTGGTAGCTTCTCCAGTCCTCATAACCCATTTCTTCCACAAGGCGATCGAGCTGATCGTGCATGCTACCAACATCTATTTTTGAGCCGGTAACTGAAACAAATGGACGTGGGTCATCTGGAATTAAATTTCGGCGTCGAACTTCTACCGGATCCATACCTAATTTTTCAGCGACCATGTCTATGCAGCGTTCTATTGTAAAAATTCCTTGAGGTTGACCAAAGCCTCTATAACCACCTTTTGGAGCTTTATTAGTGCAGACGCATTTGAGATCAAACTCGTAATTTTCTATTGAGTACAGATTAGGAATCACGCCTGTTGTTACTACATCGGGAGCTGCTCCTAAGACATAGACTTCAGGTGAACCAACATCAGAAATTATGTTCACGCTTACAGCTTTGATTTTTCCATCATTATCGTATGCGAGCTTTACGTCATGTATTTGTTCTCTATGCTGCACACTTGCGGATAGGTGTTCATTACGATCTTGCTGCCACATAACTGGATCTGTCATACGAATAGCAACTGCTGCGACTAAAACTTCTTCACGCATCACATGATTTTTCGCTCCAAAGCCTCCTCCCATATCAGGGGCATATAAAAGAATTTTAGATGCACTCAATTCAGTAACTTCGGAAATGGTGGTTTTTAAGAAGTGGGGCGATTGAGTCGAAGATGTCATTGAGAGGTCCCCCGTTGAAGAGTTGTACTCCGCCCATGCACCCATACCCTCTAACGGCAATGCAGCAATACGATGATTAGTTATTCTTTCCTCTATTACACCATCAGCCTCTTTGAAAGCTTTAGCCGTGTCTCCTCCATGCATTCCTGGCATGTGGAGAAAAATATTATCTCCCCAGTCTTCATATATTCGTGCCGACTTGCGGCTTAAAGCTTTCTCTGCATCAACTACCGGAGGCAACTCTTCGTACTCGACAACAATATTTTCTAAAGCATCTTCAGCTATATAACGAGAATCAGCCACTACGCAAACTACAGGTTCCCCAACATATTTGACTTTGTCTATTGGGAGGATTGTCCACTGAATTTGCCTGAGTGTAGGGATCATATCCAAATGGTGATGCATCGGATTGTTATATTTTGCGAGCTCTTCCCCAGTAAAAACAGCAACCACACCTTGAACTGCTAAAGCTCCACTTACATCTATATCTAAAATTCTCGCGTGAGCATACGGACTGCGTAATAAGGCTATGTGCTTCATACCCGGATGGTCGAAGTCACCTAGATACCTGCCTTCACCAGTCAGAAAACGTGCATCTTCAACCCTTTTGTAATCATGAATCGAAGTAGCAACTGTTTCCGTAATTTGTTCCGTATCAACACTCATCAGCTTCCCTCCCCGCTTCCTGAATTACTTTCACACTGAGACATAACCGAATCAACAATTCCGGTATATCCCGTGCACCTACAAAGATTTCCTGACATCCATTCCTTTACTTCTTCACGAGTAGGAGACGGGTTAACATTCAAAAGTTCAATAGCCGTTAAGACCATCCCAGGGGTGCAAAACCCACACTGCAAACCATAATTATCAGAAAAGGCTTTTTGCATAGGATGCGGTGATTCAGTTGAACCAATTCCTTCAATAGTAACAATTGAAGACCCCTCAGCCTGAACTGCAAAAAGTAAACATGATCTCATCCCTTCACCATCTACTAACACTGTGCAGGATCCACATGATCCCTGTTCACATCCAGCATGCGTTCCTGTTAAACCAACACGATCACGCAAGACATCTATAAGTAATTCTCGAGGCTCAACTGAAACCGTTACCGATTCTTGATTAATCTCTAAATTTATTTCATTCATTAGAACCTCCTAGACGTTTCCAAGCCAAGTTCAAAGCTTTTACAGTAAGCGTTTGACTTAATTCACGGCGAAAATCTTCCGAAGCATGAATATCCCCACCTGGTTCAACTCTTTTAAAAACATTTTGAGCTACTTCAGCAAATGAATCCAGAGTTACATTCTCATTACCTAAAAGAGAATCTGCTTCAGAACTAACATCCAGTGGTTTTCCATCTACACCCGCAACTACTAAACGCACTGAATCTATGTGCCCTGAATCATTTCGCGAAATAACTGCAGCGACACCAACTATCGCAAAATCACCATGACGCGGGGCGAACTCAACAAACGCACTCCCAGAACTTTTCGTTTCTTTAGGAATTCTGATTAACTTGACGATTTCACGTTCATCTAATTCCGTGAAAAAGGCACCTAGAAAAAAATCTTTCGCTGAAATAGTTCTATCTCCATTTGAACTAGAGGCGACTATCTCTCCCCCTAAAGCCACCAATACTGTCGGAATTTCTGCTGAAGGATCAGCATGGGCGACATTGCCTCCAATGGTCCCACGGGTACGGATCGCAGTATGAGCTACGTAACTAATCGCCTCTCTCAGTAAAGGAACTGAAGTAACAATTTTTTCATCCATTTCCACAGAACGAAGTCGAGTAATCGCCCCAATTTCTATTGAATCCCCAGAATCGGAAACATAGTCGAGCTCTTCAATCTGGTTAAGATCAATGAGTACTTCCGGTCTAGCTAGTCTCAGATTCATCATTGGCACAAGACTCTGACCACCAGCCAGTAATCGCAAATCTCTTTCATCATCATTGCCGTAGGCTTCTAAAGCTTCAGACAAGGTTGATACTTTTTTATAATCAAAAGGTGCAGGTTTCATATCTGGGTTGACTCCTATTTTTCAAACTTATTAAACCTCTGAACCGCCTTCGCTGGTCCAATGTGATGGGAGGTCTGGATTTCCAAGTACTTTATGAGAATCAAAATCTTCTATAAAACCATCTGGCTTGCTCCATAAATTTATCTGATTACCCCACGGGTCTATAAAAGAGCTATTTAAACCATTAAATTCGAACCAGTAATGGTCTTTCCATAGAATTGTTGCACCAAGCTTTTCAGCAGCTTCTAAAATTCGATCTTGCGAATCATCCTCATCTACTAAAACCCAAGCCCTCGTGGTTCGAACACCAGAACTCAACTGATGGGGTCCCACACCTTCAGGGTCTGGGTAAGGTCGAGCATTCTCGACGTTGTAAATCCCAAGATGTAAATTGCCTATTTCACTATCGGAACCATCTTCATTCTTAAATTGTCCGCCAGGGACTATACGACAAAAAAGATTTGGCACTCGTCTCTCTACTTCCCATCCGAAAACTTCTTCATAAAACTTTGCAGAAGCTTCTATGTCGTCAGATGGAAAATCAACAAATACAAGTGTGTTTGGCATACACCCCCCAATCCATTCATTTATTCTGCTCAGGTATGTTTGTCTGACAGTCAGACACTAAATTACTTTGATGATAAAAAATAAGTCAAATTAGAGAAGACTGAACAAAATAGAGAATGCAAACCAATGGTTGCAACAAGCCAAACTGTTTTATTCTAACTAGTTAATAAATCACCCAGGAACCAGCTAAATGAATGAGAACCAGATAATTACTCCAAAAATGGAAGTAGAAGGAATTTGGAAAAGTTACGGGCCTATTTATGCGTGCAGCAACGTTTCTCTCTCGGTTGGTGTCGGAGAAATTCATGGCTTACTAGGTCAAAACGGTGCCGGAAAATCTACCTTAGTAAAAATTATAGCTGGAGTGATAAAACCCGATTTAGGAACAATCTATTTTCAAGGCAACAAAAAAGAACTCAGTTCAGCCGGCGATGCTATAGAAGCCGGAGTCGGAATGGTTCATCAGCATTTTAGCCTCGTTGGGAATCTTTCTGTATGGGAAAACGTAGCACTAGGAAACAAAAGAGCTGCAAATAAATCCGCATTGATTAATGAAATAGAAGAAATCTCAGAAAACTACGGGCTTAAAATAAATCCTGCATCACGTGTCGAAGATCTTTCCATCGGAGAAAAACAAAGAGTTGAACTGATCAAATGTCTGCAACGGAAACCTGATTTAGTGGTTCTTGACGAACCCACTTCTGTTTTAAGCCCACCAGAAGCTCACCATCTCTTTTCTGTTATTCGAGAGATGGCTATAAAAGAATCAAAGTCAGTAATTCTGGTCAGCCACAGACTAGAAGAAATGGCTTTAGTGGCTGACAAAATCTCTGTAATGAGAGACGGGAAATTAGTAAATACTACGAACACGCAAGAAGCAACCACAAATAGTCTTGCACGCCAAATGCTGGGACATAGTTTTGAGGAATCAGACTATAAGAACAAAAGCGGTCTCGTTTATGAAGCTGAATTGGATCCAAATGTTAAAAGCATTTTTTTCTTTTTCGAAAACGGAAATCTAGCTCACACAGCAGATACAAGAGACACGAAAGTCACGACCCCCAAACGATCCGAACAAAAAGTAATGCAAGATGACTCTGGAGAGAAAAAGGGGATCATAACTGTAAGAGGAAGCGATACAGATGAAACCAGTTTTGGTGAGGAGACTCGCGATGTTTTCTTTGAATCACTTCATGCTTCGAGTGGTGATAGTCGAGTAGGAGTTACGGACTTTAATCTCCACCTCGAACCCGGCAAAATACATGGACTAGCCGGTGTTGAAGGAAATGGTCAAGACATATTAGTTGAAATATTGTCCAATCTCCGAAAACCAAATTCTGGAAAACTTGTCATCGGTCGAAAAATTATTGATTTTTCAAAGTCAAACCCCACAACTAAAACAGGAATTGCAGTAGTGCCTTCCGATAGACACTTTTCAGGTTGCATACTAGACATGACACTTGCTGAAAATTTGGCTTTTGGAAAACTCAATGAATTTATAAAAAAAGGCAGAATCGACTATTCAAAATTACATGAACATGCATTTGACCTAGTTGAAAAATTTAATATAAGCACTCCAAGTCTCCAAACTCCTTTTAGGTTTCTTTCAGGTGGTAACCAACAGAGAGCGGTACTGGCTCGGGAAATAGACAAAAACCCAGAATTATTAGTGGTTTCTCAACCAACTTTTGGCCTTGACGTCAACGCTATGAGTTTCATATGGAATAAATTAAAAGAGATAAGTGAGAAAGATATCCCGATTCTTGTTATATCTAACGATCTTGAAGAAATTCTCGAATTGTCTGAAACAATTAGTGTCATCAATCGAGGAACCATAGTAGGCGAGATGAGCCGAGAAGAGTTTGACTTAGAAAAATTTGGATTACTGATTGGTGAGAAGTCATGAAAAAGATAAGCCTCTCATCAATTGACTTCGAAAAAATTAAAGACTCTGAAAAACTTAAAGAGTCCTTCCGAACATTAATTATGGCTTTTTCATTATTTATTGCTCTAATAATTTCAGGATTAATACTATTTGTTACCGACAGCAATCCTCTGGATGTTTTTTCATCAATCCTAAAAGGAAGCTTCGGATCCAAAGCTTCCATTGTTATGACTCTCAATCACACAGCTCCAATACTTTGTGTCGCAACTGGGGCAGTGATCGCCGGCAGGGCCGATCTTTTAAATATCGGTCAAGAAGGACAGATAATTATAGGGGCAATTTTGGCTGTAGCAGTTGGCCTGTATATGCCTGGCCCTAGATGGGTAGTGCTTCCTTTAATTCTTATTACTGCAACAGTTGGAGGAGCTTTATGGGCAGGGATAGCAGCAACAATGAAATTCAAACGCGGAGTAAGCGAAGTAATTTCAACTTTGTTACTCATTGTGGTTGCTTCGCAAATTGTTTCATTTTCAATTAACCGAGCGTGGCTGCTACGCGAAGACAAACCAGAAGGCTATGGTGCTCCTTTAGCAAGGACCAACGCTATCGAGAGCGAAAATCTTATGCCTGTACTTTCTCAAGGAGCAGGTTTCCGTTTAAATGCAGGAATTCTCGTTGCTGTTTTTACTACCATTGCGATTACTCTCATTTTGAATAGAACGCGTTGGGGCTTCTATTTGCGCATGACGGGCATGAACTCTGATACAGCAAAAGCGCAAGGCGTTTCCACAGGTCTTTTAGGGTCTTCAGCGCTTTTGATTTCAGGTGCTTTTGCAGGGTTATCTGGTGGAGTAATCCTCACTGGAAGTGCTTACAGAGTTTCAGATGGGTTCTCATCGGGATATGGCTGGACAGGTTTGTTAGCAGCATTCGTAGCAAATCTAAACCCTAAAATGCTAATACCTAGCGCCCTTCTTTTCGGAGCTATTCGAGCTGGAGGAGGTGTCTTGACGACTACTGGAGTCAGCACGAACATCGTAGGGGTAATACAAGGTCTTATTGTGCTTTCTGTAGTAGTGCCATCAGTAATCTTTAAAACTATAGATAGAAATAAATCAAGCATGTCTTTAAAATTGGATAGAACATGATTGAAGATATAGAACTGATTTTCGACAGCTCGATAAGACTTGCAGCAACTCTGCTACTAGCTGGACTAGGTGAATTAATTGCTGAACGAGCAGGAACAATTAACATTTCGATCGAAGGAATGCTTCTAAGCGGTGCTTTTGGTGCCGCCTATGGATCCCATGTAACAGGCTCTGCCACAACCGGTCTAATAATTGGTTCTCTAGTAGGCTTATTTGTAGGATTGGGTCAAGCTAATTTGTCTCACAGATTGAAAGTTAATCAGTTCATAATCGGACTGGTAATAAACTTTTTTGTACTAGGTATTACAAGTTTCCTTGCCGCAGAGTTGTCTTTTAGACCAATTAGATTCGGTGTCCTAGAGATACCCCTAATTCACTCCATACCAATTCTCGGAAGTTTATTCTCGCAACGGACCCCTTTCTTTTTACTATTTATACTCATACCTCTGACTTGGTGGCTTTTATACAAAACAAGATGGGGACTAGAAATACGATCTGTTGGCGAAGATCCAGAAGCAGCTGCAATCAGTGGCGTTCCTGTTCTCAAAAGAAGGCGTCAAGCAATCTATATTTGTGGCCTTCTATCCGGTCTTGCAGGTTCCTATCTTTCTATTGGCCATGTCGGTTCTTTCACTCCTAACATGACAGCATTACGAGGTTTTGTCGTAATTGCAGCTGTGATACTAGGAGGATGGCGGGTAAAAGGTGCGATTGCGGGGTGTCTGCTATTCGGCGGTGTAGAAGCACTAAGAGTCTCATTGCCATCATTAGGTGTAACTCTTTTCCCGCAACTATTAATCGCACTTCCTTATTTAGCTGCTCTTTTGACGCTTACACTTATTGGACGCAGCAATCGACAACCAAAAGAATTGGGAAAAGACTTTGACGATCAATTATGAAAATAAAAATTAACTAATAAAAAGGAACAAAATGAAAACCGAAAAAACCCAGCACAATTTCAGTCATGTCTTCAACAAGGAAGTAGCTGAAAATATGTCGGAATCAGTACAAGCCGTTGAGGACAGCAAATTTTTTGACCCAAGTGTCTACACCTCAGATGATTGGTTCAATTTTGAAATCGAATCGATTTACAAAAGAAACTGGCTTGCATTAGGACGCGTCGGGTACTTACGAGAGCCCGGAGATTATTTCACCGTAACAATAAATAATGATCCACTTATGGTTGTACTGGGTGAGGATCATCAAATTCGCGTTATGACCGCAGTGTGTCAACATCGCGGGATGCTTTTAGTAGAGGAAGACGGCCATATAGAGCGTGGCCTTTTCCGCTGTCCACTCCACTCTTGGTCTTACGATCTTGAAGGCAATTTGAAACATGCGCCAGAGATGAACAAGACCAACAATTTCGCAATAGATGAAATCTGTCTCCCCCAGTTGAAAGTCGAAATATGGAATGGATGGATTTTTGGACACTATGACCAAAATGCAGCTCCTCTAGCACCAACTCTCACGCAACTAGATGACGTCATGAAAAATTATGATGTGGAGAACATGGTGAGCCTTCCGCCTGTGGAGCTAGGTCCATATCCATGGAACTGGAAACTCATGTTAGAAAACTTCATGGAGCCTTATCACAACGCATATTTGCATAAAGGAATACATGACTTTGCGTTAGGGCATGGATTTGTCGAACACAGTCCAGATGAAAATGTGATTATGCACCCAACAGGATTCGATCGTGAAGGTGGCGCATTCAATCCATTGCACAAATCTCTACTACCTGAAATACCGACCCTCACTCAAGAAGAAAAAAGTCAGGTAATGTTCGCGTTGGTCCCTCCAATGATGCCACTTGGTCTGGTTCCAGATCACATGTTCCACTTTTTAGTTCTACCGAATGGACCGAACGAAATAAAACTTAGAGTAGGTCTTTGTTTTCCTCCTCCTTCGCTTGAAGTTCAAAATTTTGAAAAAATAGTTGAATGGATAGTAGATGGAATAATGATGTACAACGATCAGGACGTATGGGCTGATACAGCAACCCAAATAGGGCTTAATTCATCTTTTGCTCCACGTGGAAGATTTTCATGGAAAGAGACGACAATCTCCCAACTGAACAAATGGCTGTTTAAACGCTACAAAGAATACGGAGAAGCTGAAGGACTGATATAAAAACGCCTAATCCAATGGAATTCTGACTTCTATACCAGCATCCTCGCAAGGGTCGTGTCCCTCTGGATGTGTATCTGCAAGCATCTGGTTAAATTCCTGCGATGTCACGTGACAGAGAAGATACAAACCTGACTCTTCTAAAAACTTCATGACATCATGGTGGATGTCTCTACCATTTGGATTTTTTACCAGCTCAAAAATTCCA
>MDSY01129637.1_pt1 | contig 10129 bp, 11 predicted proteins | sample 811131 | NCBI WGS metagenome assembly MDSY01 (sample SAMN05326643, study PRJNA326480) | marine metagenome | isolation source: seawater | place: Atlantic Ocean: South West | collected 2010
CAGCTTGGTGTTCTTCTCGCGTCTTTATTGCACCATTTTTACTATAGTTCGGTGGACCAAAGTCTAGATTATCATAACACATGTGTGGTTTCACAAATAATTTTGATTGTGATGGACAAGCTCCAAATTCTATCAAATGTTTAAATCGGCCGTAAAAATTCATGATTTTTGCTTTGTATCCATACTGTTGTATTCTATCACTTTTAGATGGCAGATTCCCCACCATACAGCAATTGTCAGAAATAAAATGGTAGTCCGATTGAAAATCTCTTATCGAGCAAAACTTGGTTGTCCCAAAACGATTTACGGAGATGTGTATTGCGTTTTCAATGGGTTTGTAGTTTTTTAAACTAGGACCAGTACCCATGAGAACGCACGTCTGTCTTTTATGTGCTAGTTTACAGCTCTTTAACCAGCTAAGATCAGCGGTGCTATCACCACCACCTTTAAGTTCCTTTTTTAATTCTAAATACTTTTTTTTTGTATTTTAAGTATTTACTTTTATGCATAATATATATATATATTAAAAAATAAAATATATATAAATTATTTTAATAGCGGTTTATTTAGATGCCCATCTAATATCTTAAATATTTCACTTAAATCACTTGAAATATTTGGTAGTTTATTTATGTAACTATCATAATTACCTAATTGGTCTAAATTTGAGTTTATCAGTTCATTCAAAGGTTCATCATAAGTAGATCCTTTTAATTGACCAAAATTTAAAGCAAGTTGCATAAAACGAGTAAAGCTACATATACCGTCGTCTTTATATGGTATTTTTAATAATTGTTTTATAAAATGAATATGTTCAATCAGATTACCATCATCGTCCTTATCTTTATTTATTATATCAGCTTGACTTTCAAATGATTTTACTAGTTTTTTGTGATTTTTTAAGTTCCACTGCATTTGAACATTTATTTTTTTTAGTAAAGGTTTAAAACTTTTCCAAAATGCATCACCGTCAAAATTTTCATTATGTTCTTGTCTTAATGTAGATGAAACATGTATGATTTTATGCCAAAGACTATCTACAGAATTACTTCTATTCATATCAGAATTTTGTTTTAAATCTAAATATTTCTTCTTGTATTTTAGATATTTCTGTTTAAACATGTATAATATAGATAAGAATTTAAATATAAATATTTTTTTTATTATTACTTATATTATGACTGTCCTAACAAGGTTGAAAAAAGAATTATCTGAGAAATATAAAAAAAATATAAATGAATTAATTCCTAAAAATGATGTGGAAGCATGGTCACTATATCCAAAATATAATTTTCTTTATAACAAAATGTTTATTTGTAAACATGAAAATATAAAATACGCACCTATGCCTATTAAACCTCAAAAATTTCCAATAGTTATAAAGCCAATAATTAACTTACTAGGTATGGGTAATAATGCTATTAAAATAGATAATATACATGATTTTGCTAAACATTATGACAATAGTCATTTTTGGTGCGAATATTTGGAAGGGGTACATTTAAGTTGGGACTTAGTAATTAGAGATGGACAAATTAAAATAATTTTTTGTTTTAGAGGATATAAAAATAATTTTGGTTGTTTTAATTACTGGAGAAGTTATAAAAAAGCACCAAAGTTACCAAACGGTATCATTAAATTAATAGAAAAATATTTATTTGACTATACAGGCTATTTAAATATAGAGACAATAAATAATAAAATAATAGAGGTTCATTTAAGGATGGGTGATATAGATCAAATACCCGAAGATAAATTAAGGTTAGTTTTGCTAAATGTAATAGATAAAAATATTGATATAAAAAATGAAATAAATTTAATTCAAAATATATATTTATTTCCAATATGGCAAGAAATAAATAAAGAGAGCAATTTAAATGAAATTTATAATTATCTAAAAAAAGAATGGGAAGATAAAATAATAGAAGATAAAAATATTACTCATTATTATTTTGATGAACCACTACACTCCCATCCAATGAATGTAAAAAGATGGTTTTTAATCACAACTAATAATTATAAAAAAGGAATGAAAATAAAAAAAAATATAGAAAATGATTTGATAAATAAATTTTAGTTATATATATATATATATATATATATACATACATATGAATTTTAATCAATTACAAGAAGAAATATATAAAACAAACTCAAAAGAAGAGCTGGAAAAATATAAATATTTAACTTTAGATTTAATTGTTAAAATAAATGACAAATTATTAAGTATGCCTAATTTGGAGTTAAATTTTAATCCACAATCCAATACTTCTTATAGTCCTTCTAAAGAAATGACACAGGGTAAAGTTATTAATGTAAATAAGCAAAATTTTTTAAATCAAGAATTAAGAAAATCGGAAAATAATGAAAACTTCTATCATCTAAATTCTGGATACCATGATTTTAACAATTCTCCAAAGTCAACTGTCTTTCATGGATATACTAATGGTGAGCCAAATATTAGCTATCTTACAGTAAAATTTAATGAACATTTTAATACAGAAAGCTTAAAAAAAATATTTGGTAAAGACGTTTCTTTTTATTTTAATATTCAAAAAAGTGCAGGTAAAAAAATAAAACCTCATTATGTCCTTAAAGATAATATACCAGCAAGTTTTAAAGGAAATATATTTAATAAGAATGTAAGTCATGGTATATCTAAAGAATTAAAAGATTTAAAAGTATTAATGTATAAACAAAAAGTTCACATTCATGATTCAAATATATCACCAGATAATGGAGATTATTCATCTAGTAAATTTATAGGACCAACAAATGAAAGCCCTGCAAATTTTTGGTCAATAGTTAAATTTAATGGCAGAAGTTATATTACATTTCATTTAATTTTGTTTGAATCAAAAATTTCAAATACAGAGTTGGATATGAATGATATTAAAATAATTCTAAGTCAACCATCAATAACACTTAATAAATTTTTAAATAATGAAAAAATAAGACCTTATCTAAATAAACTATTTGAATTTTTTAATGAATAATACAGTAAATTGTGGCTAATTATAAGTATGTAAAAATGATATGTAACAGGATAATTTCTATTGATTTATTCTACATACTCAATTAATATATTAAATTATCTAAAATTTCCTCAGCTAATTCAAATCTTGGTATTGATTCAAAAAATGTATTTCCATATGACAACGCTTTAGGTCTATAAATAAATTTCTTTACATCTTTATTAAATAAATTAATTAAATTTTCTTGTACATTTTTAGCTCTATAAACATCTTTCAAATAAACTTTCTCCATTATTTGTATCCCTATATTTCCTTCATTTAATGAATCTCCAACTCCAAAGGCACTGACTAAAGAAATTGTTTTGCATGATTCTGGTAAGTTTTCCAAAAACTTTTTGGTTAATTGGTCTGAATAGTCTTTTTCAAATGCGCTTGCACTTGTACAAAAAATTATATTTTTATATTCATCTTTTATATCGCTCCAATAACTATCTAAAATTAAATTTCTGTTTTTAATTTCAGGCATTTGCTTTATATCTTCATAACTATTTCCTCGATATGGTTCACATATAGGATATGGAATTCCAGACAAACCTAATACTTTTTTGTTTCTATCTTTTATCGACTGATATATCAACTCTCTACCTAATCCACTTGATGCACCTACAACACATAAATCAAATGCTTTAGAGACATATAATATACTTAAAAAGTATAAAATTTTAAACATATTTATTCAAATGATATTTTTTATTAAATTATAACGTAATTTCAAAATAATAAGCATCTTCTTTTACCTTTTGCTAACTCTTGTTCAAATAAATTTATTAGTTCTAATGCTGTTAATCTATCTTTTTGATCATCTCTGAGCATGTGTTGTACAATAATATATTGTATATTTTTTGGGGTTTTTATCCATACAAATTCATTTGAGTACCTACGATTTTCAAAGAGCTCAGATATAATAACTCCAACACTCCAAATATCAATCTTTGAATTATATAATTGCTCCAAGTTAATTTCTGGAGACATATATCTTCTTGTACCTACTGGTAACGTTAGGTCAGCTATTTGATTATTTGACTCCATAAGTTCATAATTTAAATTTAATTCATTTAGGTTTTCAACAGAAGATTTAGTGTCTAATATTGTACTATTTAAAATTTTACTTAATCCAAAATCCGATATTTTCGCCTTTCCTGACTCTGACAATATGATATTTTGAGGTTTTATATCTCTGTGAATTATATATGAAGGTCTTCTATTATGTAAATACGCTAAACCTTTTAAAATGTCAATAGTAATTTTTATCTTTTTATTTAGCGATATTCTTTTTTCATTTATATAATATAATAAGTCTTTTTTTGGCAAATATTCCATAACAAGTATAAAAGGAGTTTCTACATATCCAAAGAATTGACATATATTAGGATGATGAAGCATCATCATTGCATTTAATTCTCTTTTATGAAATTCACTTGTTTTTGTATCATATATAACCTTTGCAACAACTGTTGTCTTCTTCCATGAAGCTAAAAAAACTCTACCATAAATGCCTTCACCTATAATTTTATCATCATGAATTAGCAAGTCCCATGGAGGAATTTCCCATTCTTTAAACTGTTTATTTCTTATATCCTTAAATTCCTTTGGAATACCTTGATATAAGGTAGGATCTAATATCTTACTACTGAACATTTATATATATTAAATAAATATATTTAAATATTTTCACTAACTAATAGAAAGATGTCACAAAATTCTTCTAAAACTTTATCTAGATATTTTTCTGGAACTAAAAATTTTTTGTTATCTATTTTACCATTTAATATCAAATGATAATGTTCCTTTATAAGTACTGGCTTTACAGACAAATTGAAAGACATATATTTAGTTTTTATAAAACCAGTAAATAAATCATCATTTTTTTTCCATATCTGTTCTACTTTTACTCTTGGTAATGAAATTTTTAAAATTGTTATTTTTGGAATAGAATAATATGTAATCTTTTGTGGAAAAATAACATCATCATCCATACTAAAAATTTCAGGCTCAAAATTGATATTCTTTGCATCTACTACATCTAAATATTTATAATAAAATTTAGGCTTTGTAAAAAATTTTGTTACTTCTAACTTATTTTTAAATTTTGTTTTTATACTATATATCGTTTCATAACTTGAAGTTACTAGTGGTATAAAAAATAAAAATGTAAATTTCATTATATGAATATAATAAAATTATATTTAAATATTTACTCAATTCTTATTAAATTAAATTTTTTGTCTTTTGTTTGGCGAATCACTTATATAATCTTCATATTTAAGATCTTTTGGAAAAGGACAACCATTTTCATAAGCATATTTTAAACAATCTAAATGTCCCTTAAGTGCTGCTTGTTCACATGTATCAACAGTCCAAAAACAGCCTTCCTTATGAAGATATTTTAAACATTCTAAATGCCCCTTCTCTGCTGCAGACCAAGGCGCGTCAGATGACCATTCACACCCATTGTCATGAGCATATTTTAAACAATCTAAATGCCCATAACGTGCTGCTAAAGTACATGTCATTTCATCCCATTCACAGCCATTTTCATGAGCATACTTTAGACATTCCAAATTACCATATTTAGCAGCATATTCACATACTTGATCATCCCAATAACAGTCATTTTCATGAGCATATCTCAAACATTCTAGATGCCCTTCTTTTGCTGCATTTATACATGTTTCTTCATCCCAAGGACATCCATTTTCGTGAGCATACTTTAGACATTCCAAATTTTTACTTGATGCAAAAGCACATGTCAATTCATTCCAGTGACAATCATTTTCATGAGCATATTTTAAACATTCTAAATTTCCTCCAAGTGCTGCAAAATCACATACATCATCATGCCATGGACATCCATTTTCATGTGCATATTTTAAACAATCTAGATTTCCATTTATAGCTGCAAAAGTACATGTCCTTGCATCCCAAGGACATTTATTTTCATGAACATACTTTAGACATTCAAAATGTCCATTTTCTGCCGCAAAAGAACATACCCATTCGTTCCAAGGACAGCCTCGTTCGTGAGCATATTTAAGACAATCTAAATTTCCGAACTTAGCAAATTCTATTGTATTAATATATTTAATTCCATTTTTTTTTTTATTAATCATAAATTGTAGCCACCCTAATAATCCATATTTACCTATTTCAATAGAAATAGAATCTTTATTTTTTAAATTTAAATTAGTCATAATATTAGGCAATTTAATTTTATTTAAATTATCTTCATCTAATTTATATTTAGTAAATGTAGGTAATGAATTTTTAATTATATATTCTTCAGTATTTTGAATATTCAAATAATCACATAATCTAATTATTTCATTTAAATTTCTAGGTGTAACATTTCTTTTATTAAAATCATCAATAATAGAATCATCAACCTGTATTTGTAATTCACAATCTTCGCCTTCTAACGAGATAGCAAAATCTGACGTTAGTGTATCTAAATTAATTTCACTTAATAGAACCATTTTCTTTTTTTCATAATAAAAAATAATAAACAATAATTAATTTTCAATTTTTTATATAGTAATAGCTAATATTTTATAACGCCAAATTCATTCAAATTACAATTTATACATTTCATTGGATAAACTACACTATTATTCAAATTTCTCATATTTTGTATATTTTTATTAAAATATTTTGGTTTGCAATTTTCTTTACATCCATTTTTAGTGCATAAAAATACTTTTTGATTAAATAATAATTGTTCTTGAAAAGATTTATTATTTTGAATATTCAATAGTTCGAGTATTGCATTATTAAAAGTGGTATGTAATGAATCCATAATTTAAAAATTATAACTTATTCTTAAAGAATTACATTATCAATTTTTAACTTAAAACTTCTGTTATCATCAATCATAATAACATATTTATTGGATGCAGAGTCATATTCCTTTATCAACCCAATTTTACCATTTAAATCCTTTCTTGACTCTATATTTCTTATTTTTACTAAATTATTGTTATCAATTATAACATTAGATGGACTTAAACCTATAAATTTATCATCTACTTTTATTTTATATTTATCAAAATCATCTATGAAACCTGTAATTTCACCTTTTTTATTTTCATAATCATCTAAATTATATATTGTTACCCCTGCATTTTGAAGAACGTTATCAAACTCTAACTTTAACTTTCTCTTACCTATTGCTATTGTTAATTTTTTATCACCATAATCAATAATTTTACCTTGCATATCGTTATATGACAAATTATTTCTTAGATTACGAATTGTTACTTTTTTATTGTTAATAAATTGCATGAATTTATGTTGTTTTTTTTGTTTTCTGTTCATTCCATTTAAATTATGTACACCTCTAATGCCACTTGTACTGAATACAAATTTTGTTCCCATACCTGTACCAAAATTATTTTTAACATGGAAAAAGTTATCGTCATCAAATGCACTAAATGGATTTGTTTCCCCAAAAAATTTATCATATACATCATTTGGTCTCATTGGATGACCATGATTAAAATTAACTTCACCATATTCATCATACATTTCTCTTTTTTTTTTATTTGATAAAATTTCATATGCTTCATTTATTTCTTTGAATTTATCCTCAGCCTCTTTATTATCTTTATTTTTATCGGGATGATATTTCATTGCCAGTTTATGATATGCTTTTTTAATTTCTTGATCATTTGCATTTTTATCAACTCCCAAAACTTGATATAATTTATTATTTGGCATAAATATATAAAGATAAATATTTTTAAATAAATTTTAATATTTTATTTATATATGGATATATCTATATATGTGAAAAAATATTTATGTAGTAATTTAGATAATTTTGATAAATATTTTTTATTAAAAGAAAGATATAATAAGAAAGTTAAAATAATAGAAAAAATTTTATCGTTTTTTAAAAATAAAGTAAGTAATGAAAAAGAAGCTACTATGACTAAAAATATTAAAATAAACCATTTTAACTTAGAATTAGATAAAATTAATAAGAAATATAAAAATGACTTCAATAATTTAAATTCTAAACTTTATGAAGAAAAGAAAATTAAATTTTTGAATATAATTGCTATATTTAAAGATTATATGCTTCTGCATTTGAATAATTTAAAAAATAAAGATTGTAATGAATATTTGTTATTTAACTTATTGATAGAAGATAAATTAAAATTAAATATTTCAAAATTTAGTATAGAAAAATTTTTTGAGATAGTAAATTTAGCTTGCAAAATTTTAAGTTCAAAAATTTATTTTATCAATTATTCTTAATTATTATATTCAGACAAAATACCCTCATTACTTTGGGACAAGATATTTCTTACCTTGTTATAAATAGGTTTATCAATTGAATTTTTAAATACTTCATATGATGTATTTTGCGATGTTACTTCCGTATTATATAATTCTTTATTAAAAATAATATGTTCAAATAACATTTGTGAATATCCATTATAAATTTTAATATTTTTAATATTATGATTTATATTAACATTAAAATCTCCTTTGATATTCCAATATTTAACAAAAGGTACTTTCCATGGCTTATTTATATTTTTTAATCCTTCTTGAAAGAATTTATTATAAAAATTTAAATAAATTTCATTGTATAAATCATGATTAACTAATGCATCATTTAAATCCATATCAGTAATAATTACAATATCAGGAATTTCATTTTCATTTAGTTTTTTATCAATTGCAATTTGTAAAATATTGTCTAAAGTTTTTTCAATGTTAATTCTTGTTTCCCATTTTAAATTATTATTTAATTTGGTTATTTTAGTAAATAACAAATCATCTTCATTAAATTCAACACATGACACATCATCAGTAAATGAAAATATTTTATTATTATATTTTTCAAATGTTAACTCAGAAATAATTATACCAATAATATTGGCTATCTCTGATATAGCACCTTTCATTGATGATGATATGTCTATTATAGGTAGCAAAAATAAATTGCCATTATTTTCTTTATGAAATTTGAAAGTTTCATTCCATTCCTTATTTAGAACATCTTTTTGCTTACTTGTTAAATTAGGGTTAATTAAGTAATTAATAATATTTTTGAATGTTAAATTATATTTAATTTTATTTTCTTTATTTTCAGTATTTTTAAAATTAAGACGACATTGATTACGATCATCATCATCTGGATGCCTTTTATCTTCAATACTTTCAGAATACAAGTCAGCGTTACTTTTTAAATTTAAGAAAGACCTTTCGTAAATTTGTTTTGATACAAATGATACTTTATTTGGGTCAATTTTTGAAAATTCCTTTTTACACATGTAAATTTCAGTAGTCCCAAGTGATTTATTTAATGTTGATATAAGTATTCTATATTTCTTTAATCTACTTTTATCGTTACCAAATATTTTAAGTGCTAACATTTTTGACAAATTGTGAAATTTATGGTTCTGTTTTGGAGCATACTTTGCCACTAGTGATAATTTTGGCTTTCTTTTTTGTTCAATACTTAGCTCATGTTCTAATTTGTCTAGCAGGATTTGATTTTTGATCAAATCTAATATTATATATACCATTTTTTTATTTTTTTTCTCTAAAAAATTTTGAGCTAAAATATTATAATCTTTCCAAGTTCCATAGTCTATAATAGTTGGTAATAATGACGTCATAGTTTCAGGATATCCATTATCATATAAATACAAGTATATGTGTATAAATAATGACTTTTCTCCCTTTCCTGAATGATAATTACGTACATGAAATGTTAGTAATATTAAATCTTTTAATATTTTAACATTGTTTGATTTGATACAATCATCTAATAATGAATCCAAATAATCAATTGGTATTTTTCTTGTTAATTGAAAAAAAATTGATGTTATTTTTTCATTTTCAAAATTTTTTTTAATAGGTATAGGTATAATATCACCACTCATTCTACAAATAAGAAAAAACGCCTAAAATCAATATATTATTATTAATAAATTATATATATCATAATTCAATTTTTTTTATATATAAAATTGAATTAGGAATAATGTCTCATTAAAGATCTGTTTAATAAACTAAGAAATAAAAAGAAAAAAACATTAGAAATACCTACTAAAAAAATGTAGTAATATCTATAAATAGAA